>OMFO01000021.1_pt1 | contig 140086 bp, 132 predicted proteins | sample 1645611 | NCBI WGS metagenome assembly OMFO01 (sample SAMEA103958147, study PRJEB25191) | human gut metagenome | biome: human-associated habitat [ENVO:00009003]; feature: intestine environment [ENVO:2100002]; material: feces | place: Germany | collected 2013/2015
ACTTTTTGAATAATTTTCGAGCCGAGCCGACATAACCGGTGTAGCCTTCACGCAGTGAAGCTGTTGGAATAAATGCGACTTTCTTATTTTCAATTTCTTCCTTTATCAGACTTCCTACACTTGAAAAGTGCGAACATAAAAATAGTTTCATCAATATTCTCCTTTATAAATTCCAATTTATTCCATTCTCTACGCCTTATGCCCGCCGATCTGCCCATTGCGGTCCTTGGCCGTTGCGCCCTCCTGCAAATTCATTCCCTTGAGGATGGCGTTCTTTCCGTACTTCTTCTTGATGGCAAGTGCCGCCTTCTGGATCTTTCGTTCCCGTTCCAGCGCAGCATCCTCCGCCTTCTGCTTTTCCTCCTGGGCGGCGTAGTCCGTAAAAAGGTCCAGCTGAACGGCGCCGTCGTTCTTCTTCGGTGCGTCCGCTTCCGGCAGGACATGATTTGCAACGACATACATGCGCCGCACCAGCAGATTCCTGTCCACGATCCGGTCAAACAGCTCTGACACGGCGCACATTATTTTCTTCGTAGATGATGTGTGACTGTCAAGGTTAATAGAGCCGTGGGCCTGCTTCGGGATCCGGCGGCCATAGCGGTCGGTTTCCACCGGGCCGTGATACCTGGCCCGCCGCGCCGGATCGGTCAGGTTCTCAACATCATAGCCCACGGTCAGCACCATCTGATCGGTGACAAGTCCCTTATCCACCAAATCCAGCACCAGCAGGTCCGTCATCTCCCGGACGACCAGCTTTGCCTTGTCCGCCTCATAGGGGCAGTGCAGGACCTGACCGGAGCTGAGACTGTTGGAGCTGGGGCGGTACGCCTTGATGGCCGCAATGGTGGTGGGCTCCCAGCCCCACGCATGGTCGATGAGCAGTTCCGCGTTCTTGCCGAAGAGCTTATAAAGCAGGTCCTCATTCCGCTCCGAGCAGAGGGCAACATCGCCCATGGTGAACATCCCGTTCTCCTCCAGCTTCTTTGCGATGCCCCGGCCCACCCGCCAGAAATCGGTGAGAGGCCGGTGTGACCACAGCTCACGGCGAAACTTCATCTCGTCCAGCTCTGCAATGCGGACGCCGTTTTTATCGGCGGGAATGTGCTTCGCTACAATGTCCATTGCTACCTTGCAAAGAAAGAGGTTTGTCCCGATTCCGGCAGTTGCCGTGATGCCGGTGGATTCCAGCACGTCGAGAATGATCTTCATGGCAAGCTCCCGGGCCGTCAGCCGGTAGGTGCTGAGATAGTCGGTGACGTCCATGAACACCTCGTCGATGGAGTAGACCACCATGTCCTCCGGCGCGATGTACTTGAGGTAAATCTGATAAATGCGGGTGCTGTACTCCATGTAGTACGCCATTCTCGGCGGCGCGATGAGGAAGTCCACGGCAAGGGCTGGGTCAGCCTGCAACCGGGAGAAAAAGTGGGATGAACCCTCCAACTTTCGCCCCGGGGCCTTCTGCTGCCGCCGGGTGTTCACCTCCCGGACCCGCTGGTTCACCTCGAAAAGCCGGCTGCGCCCGGAGATGCCGTAGCTTTTGAGGGAGGGCGTCACCGCCAGGCAGATGGTTTTCTCCGTCCGGCTCTCATCCGCAACGACAAGGTTGGTGTCCAGCGGATCCAACCCCCGCTCCCGGCACTCCACGGAGGCATAGAAGGATTTCAGGTCAATGGCAATATAGGTGCGTTGTTTCAACTTCTGTGCCTCCCTTCAAGCAAAATTTACAGATATCCCGCCTCAAGGTCTTGACTTAAAGTCGGGTTCAGGTGTTATCATGAGTATAGCAAAAACCAAAGCGCCGCGCAAGAGCGCGGGCCGGAATAATGGAAGTAAAGAAAATGCAATCCGTTTTTTGCGGCGGCGTGTACGTCGCAAAAAACACTTCTCAGTCTGCAAGCCTTTTGTCCCAAAGGGGCCCGGCCCTTTTGGGACAAAAAAATCAGGTCCGTTTCCGGACCTGATTTTTTATGTCGTATGTTCCGCGTATCCGTTTACGCCTTCTTGGCGATGTCGCACAGGGCGGTGAAAGCCACGGCGTCGTTGATGGCCATCTCAGAGAGCATCTTGCGGTTGATCTGGATGCCGGCCACCTTCAGACCGTGCATAAAGGTGGAGTAGTTCATGCCGTTGAGCTTGCAGGCAGCGGAGATGCGGGTGATCCACAGCTGGCGGAAATCCCGCTTCTTCAGCCGGCGGCCCACATAGGCGTAGGTCAGGGACTTCATGACCTGCTCGTTGGCCATCTTGAAGTGCTTGGACTTGGCGCCCCAGTAGCCCTTGGCCAGCTTCAGAGTCTTATTTCTTCTTTTACGCGCCATCATAGCGCCTTTAACACGTGCCATTTCTTAATTGCCTCCTATTTCTAACGATATCCGTCTCTTATTTGTAGGGGATCATCTTGCGGATGGTGGCCTCATTGGTGCAGTCGGCATAGGTGCCGCTGCGCAGGCGACGACCGCGCTTGGTGTCCTTCTTGGTGAGGATGTGGCTCTTGAAAGCGTGCGCTCTCTTGACCTTGCCGGACTTCGTCAGATTGAAGCGCTTCTTGGCGCCGCTGTGGGTCTTCAGTTTAGGCATAATATTACTCCTTCCATCTATTCTCCCGCCGGGGCGGGAAGAACTCGTGTGTTATTTTCCGGCCTTCTGGGCCTTGGGGGACAGGAACATGGACATGAGCCGGCCCTCCATCTTGGCGGATTTATCCATGGTGGCCACGTCGGCGCAAAGCTCCGCGAACTTCTTCAGCAGATCCCGGCCGATATCCGTATGCGCCATCTCGCGGCCGCGGAAGCGGACGGAGACCTTCACCCGGTTGCCGTCAGCCAGGAACTTCTGCGCATTTTTCAGCTTGGTGTTGAAGTCGCCGACATCGATGCCCGGAGACATGCGAATTTCCTTGATCTCCACCACGTGCTGGTTCTTTCTGGCTTCCTTCTCCTTCTTGCTGCGCTCGAACTTGAACTTGCCATAGTTCATGAGCTTGCACACAGGCGGCGTCGCCTGGGGGGAAATCTTCACCAGGTCCAGTCCCTTTTCCTCGGCGATGTGCAGGCCCTCCGCAGAGGACACAATGCCCAGCTGCTCGCCGTCTTCGCCGATGAGGCGGATCTCCTTATCCCGGATCTCTTCATTGAGTTCATGCTCTACCTTGCTAATAACCGTCGCACCTCCATTCGATCAATAAAAAAACGCGAATGCATCCCTTGCATCCGCGCAGCGGCACGGCCCCCATAACGGAAGCCCTGACGAAAATCGCTGTTGACCTCTTTGCCTGGGGCGGGAGGTGAGGCGGATGCATCCAGCCTTCTTTGTTTTCCAGGATAGTATACCAGACCCTCCCTCCCCTGTCAAGCACTTTTTCCTGAAAATATCGTTGAAATCTGCCCCCCTGCCGTGGTAACATAGGGAGAGAAAATTGCGGAAAGGGGGCGCGCCCTATGGCCCATGCCATGCTGCCGCTTTTGGAGCGGACGCCGGTGATCCCGGCGGTGAAGGAGCCGGAGACCCTGGACCTGGCCCTGGCCCACGACGGAGCGGCGGTGTTCCTGCTGTGCGGCGACATTCTGAATATCGCGGGTCTTGTGGACCGGGTCCACCGGGCCGGGAAGCAGGCGGTGGTCCATGGGGACCTGGTGGCGGGGCTGGCCCCCAAGGAGATCGCCGTGGACTATCTGCGCTCCTGCGGAGCCGACGGGATCATCTCCACCCGGCCCCATATCATCCGCCGGGGCCGGGAGCTGGGCATGCTGACGGTGCTGCGGGTGTTCGCCATCGACTCCAAGGCCGTCAGCAACCTGGGGAAGGAGACCGGCATGGGGATGCCGGACCTGATCGAGGTGCTGCCCGGTACCATTTACAGGGTCATCGCCCGGCTGTCCCGGGAGCTGCCGGTGCCCCTGATCGCCGGGGGCCTGCTGGCGGACAAGGCCGATGTCACGGCGGCGCTGAGCGCCGGGGCCCTGTGCGTCTCCGCCAGCGACCCGCAGCTGTGGGACCTGTGACGGCGGTCTTTCTGGGGCTGGAGGCGGCCCTGTATGCGATATTTATGGCCCTGGACCTTACCGGCGGCAGCGGCGACCCGGTGAAATACGCCTCCATCGCCGTGTGCCTGGTGTTTTCCGTGCTGTTCGCCCGGCGGGGCGGCAGCCGCCTGATGGCCGCCGCCATGGCCCTGACCCTGGGGGCCGACACCTTTCTTCTGCTGCTGAACCGTTGGTACGGCGCGGGGGTGGCCCTGTTCTGCGGGGTCCAGGGGCTGTACCTGATCCGTATCCTCCGCCGGTGCGGCCGTTCCCTGTGGGGGCTGCGGCTGTTTCTGGTAACAGCGGCTTTTCTGGGGCTTTGGGCCCTGGGCCTGCTGTCGCCGCTGAACCTGCTGGCGGCGGTGTATTTCGCCAATTTCCTGGTGAATGCCTGTCAGGCGCTTTCCCTTTCCATGCCGCTGTTTGCCTGGGGGCTGTGGCTGTTCCTGCTGTGCGACGTGTGCGTGGGCGTTCATAACCAGCCGGAGCTGTTTCCCGGGTGGCTTGCCGCCTTTGCCCAGGTGGGCATGTGGCTGTTTTATCTGCCGGGTCAGGTGCTTCTGGTGCTGTCCGGCCGGAAAAAGGAGGATATTTCATGAGGAAGCTACTGTCCGTTTTCGCGGCCTTTGCCATGGCCCTGACCATCCTGACCGGGTCCATCGCCCTGCCGCTGGTGATCCGGCCCTTCTACCGGGCCCAGATCGAGCCTCTGGGCATCCCCGCCCGCAGCGGCCTGACGGCGGAGCAGATCGGGGCGGCCTTTGACGACGTGATGGACTACTGCCTGGGCAAGCGCCCGGACTTTGCCGCCGGTGTGCTGTCCTTCTCCCCGGAGGGGGCCAGCCACTTCGCCGATGTGCGGCGGCTGTTTCTGCTGGACCTTCGGGTGCTGGCGGTGTGCATGGCGGTGCTGCTGGTGCTGTACGCTCTGCGGCGGAAAAAGGGCCTGACCCTGTGCCCCCTGGCGGGCCACAGTCCCGGCTTCTGGGCCGGCTGCGGCCTGGGCGGGGCGCTGGCCATAGCCGGCGTCCTGGCGGCCCTGGACTTCGACCGGGCCTTCACGGTATTCCACAGCATCTTCTTTCCCGGCAAGGACAACTGGCTCTTTGACCCGGCCACGGACCCGGTGATCCTGATCCTGCCGGAGGCGTTCTTCCGCAGCTGCGCCATTCTCATTCTGGCGGCGGTGCTGCTGTGCTGCGCCGCGCTCATCATCGCGGACCTGTGCCGCCGCAGACGGGCCCCATAAACGGGCACAAAAAAAGCGCCTTGCGGCGCATCCCTTCGTAAAACGCTTTTTCTGTAAAAAAAATCACCACGCACAAGCGTGGCTTCTTCCTTGGTATAGCCGGATCACTTACCGTTCGCTGGGCTGCCAGTCGGAACCCTCGAAGATCATGTCATCCAGGTCACCCTTCATGAAGATGTTGGTCATGGTATCACGCTCCTTTCTTCTCTTTTCACGGTTATAGTATACCCCGCCCGGCCCGGTTTTGCAAGGGTGAGAATCTACATTTTTCATAAAAACCGCTCATCATTTTTTGCTATTTTGCACAACGAAGGACTTGCAAACCCCGGGGAACCTATTATATAATAAGTGACAGCGGGAAAGGAGGTGCCGCCGTGGCCCACAAGGAAAAACGCAGAAAGAAGACCCTGCCGCTGCTGCTGGCGGCCCTGACCCTGGCTGGAGCGGGCCTGTGGTGGGGGAACTACACCCTCTCCGTCGAGGAATACGCATTTTCCTCCTCCCGTCTGCCCCCGGGCTGGGACGGCGGACGGCTGGTGGTGCTGTCGGACCTCCATGGCCGTCAGTTCGGCCGGGACAACAGCCGCCTGGCGGCGGCGGTGGAGGCCGCCCACCCGGACGTCATCGCCCTGGTGGGGGATTTCGTGGACGAGTGGACGGACCCGGCGTACCTGCGCCCTCTGCTGGAAAGGCTCACGGCCCTGGCCCCCTGCTATTTCGTCTCCGGCAACCACGAGTGGGCCGCCGGAAAGATGCAGGAAACGGCGGCCCTGCTGGCGGACTGCGGCGTCACCTGGCTCCACAACGGCTTTGTGACGCTTCAGCGGGGCGGCGACAGCCTGCTCCTGGCGGGCATCGACGACCCCAACGGCTACGCCGACCAGAAAACGCCCCAGCAGGTGGCCCGGGAGGTCCGGGACGCCGCCCCGGAGGGCTTCTGGCTGCTGCTGGCCCACCGGAACAACCTGTTTGAATCGGAATACGCCGCCCTGGGGGCGGATCTGACCCTGTCGGGCCACGGCCACGGCGGCCTGTGGCGTCTGCCCTTTACCGACGGGCTGCTGGGAAGCGGCGGCACGCTGCTGCCCTCCTATACCAACGGATTTTATACCTGCCGGGGCGCGGAGGTATTTGTCTCCCGGGGCCTGGGCGGCATGGTGCGCCTGTTCAACCGCCCGGAGGTGGCGGTGCTGACCCTGCGGCGCGCATAAGGAGCCTGTATGAGAGAATTTGACGCGGGACAATTTGATATCGCCGTCATCGGCGCGGGACACGCCGGCATCGAGGCGGCTCTGGCCGCCGCCCGGCTGGGGCTGGACACCGTGTGCCTGACCATCAACCTGGACGCCGTGGGCAATATGCCCTGCAATCCCGCCATCGGCGGCACCGCCAAGGGCCACCTGGTCCGGGAGCTGGACGCCCTGGGCGGCGAAATGGCCCGGGCGGCGGATAGGGCCTGCATCCAATACCGGATGCTCAACCGCCGGAAGGGGCCTGCCGTGTGGTCCCTGCGGGCCCAGGCGGACCGCCGGGCCTATCAGCAGGTGATGAAGCACACCCTGGAGCGGCAGGAGCACCTGACCCTGCGCCAGGCGGAGGCGGTGGCCCTGCGGACGGAAAACGGCCGCGTCACCGGCGTGGTGCTGCGCACCGGGGCGGTATACCGGGTCCGGGCGGTGGTGCTGTGCACCGGCACCTATCTCCGGGGCCGCACCATCGTGGGCGACTGCGTGGAGGAATCCGGCCCCGACGGGCTTCACGCCGCCGGACCCCTGACGGAGAGCCTGCTGGCCCTGGGCCTGCCCCTTCGCCGGTTCAAGACCGGCACGCCGCCCCGGGTGAACCGGCGAAGCATCGACTTTTCCAAAATGCAGCTCCAGGAGGGGGATCCGTCTCCCTTGCCCTTCAGCTTCGAAACGGAGCGTCCCCCGGAAAACCGGGCCGCGTGCTGGCTGACATATACCACGGCGCAGACCCACCGGATCATCCGGGAAAACCTGGACAAAAGCCCCCTGTATTCTGGGGCCATCCAGGGCATAGGTCCCCGGTACTGTCCGTCCATCGAGACAAAGATCGTCCGTTTCCCGGACAAGGAACGGCACCAGCTGTTCATCGAGCCTATGGGCCTGGACACCGAGGAAATGTACATCCAGGGCTTTTCCTCCTCTCTGCCGGAGGATGTGCAGCTGCAAATGCTGCGGTCCGTCCCCGGACTGGAGCAGGCGGAGATGATGCGTCCGGCCTACGCCATCGAATATGACTGCATCGACCCCCTGGCCCTGCGGCCTACCCTGGAGACCCGGGCGGTCCGGGGCCTGTACGGCGCGGGACAGTTCAACGGCTCCTCCGGATACGAGGAGGCGGCGGTCCAGGGCTTTGTGGCAGGCGTCAACGCGGCGCTGGCCCTGCTGGGCCGGGAGCCGCTGATCCTGAAGCGCAGCGAAAGCTACATCGGTACCCTTATCGACGACCTGGTGACCAAGGGCACCCAGGAGCCCTACCGCATGATGACCAGCCGCTCGGAATACCGCCTGCTGCTGCGCCAGGACAACGCCGACCGCCGCCTGTGCCCCATCGGCTGCCGCATCGGTCTGGTATCGGCTGAGCGGCTGCGGCGGGTGGAGGAAAAATACGCCGCCGTGGAGCGGGAGATCCGCCGCCTGGAGAAAACCGGCGTCCCCGGCTCGGCAGCCCTGAACGATCTGCTGACGGCCCGGGGCACCGCCCCGGTGGCCGACGGCTGCCGCCTCATCGACCTGCTGCGGCGGCCCCAGGTGGGCTACGACGACCTGATCCCCTTTGACCCAGCCCCGCCGGGCCTGCCCCCGGCCGTCCGGGAACAGGTGGAGATCACCGTGAAATATGAGGGCTACATCCGCCGCCAGGAAAAGCAGGTGGAGGAATTTGAGAAGCTGGAGCGCCGCCGTCTGCCGCCGGACATGGATTACATCCATATCCAGGGCCTGCGGCTGGAGGCCCGGGAGAAGCTGGCCGCCCTGCGGCCGGAGAACCTGGGCCAGGCGGGCCGCATCTCCGGCGTATCCCCCGCCGACATAGCGGCCCTGATGGTATACCTGCACACCCGCGAAACACCGCCCGAAGGAGGGACCTCAACATGACCGTTATCGACCTGACCCACACCATCCGGGAGGATATGCCCGTCTATCCCGGCACGGAGCCGCCCCGGCTCACCACCGCCTGCACCGTTTCCCAGTGCGGCTACCGGGAGACCCTGCTGCATATGTATTCCCACACCGGCACCCACATGGACGCCCCCGCCCACATGATGGACGGGGCCCCCACCCTGGACAGCTTCGGTCCGGACCGCTTTGTGGGCCGTGGCTATGTGCTGGACTGCCGGGGCCAGTCCCGAATTCCCCTGGACCTGCCGCTGCGGCACGAGGCCGCCCTGCGGGACGCGGACTTTCTGCTGTTCTGCACCGGGTGGGACCAATACTGGGGCGCCGATGCCTATTATGAGGGGTTTCCGTGTCTGACCGAGGAGGCCGCCCGGTTCGTGGCGGGCCTGCCCCTGAAGGGGGTGGGAGAGGATTCCATCTCCCTGGACCCCTGCGACACGGTGGATTTCCCCAATCACCTGACTCTGTTTGGCGCGGGGCTGGTGAATACCGAAAACCTCAAGGGGCTGGCGCAGCTCATCGGCCGGGAATTCACGTTCCTGACCATGCCCCTGAAATTTGAAAATGCCGACGGCTGCAGCTGCCGGGCGGCGGCGATCGTTACCAAGGAGGCTTGAACACAATGGGTAAACTGCGATTCCTGTTTGCACTGTGGATGGCGAAGCTATCCGTCCCGGCGCTGAAGATCACCCGCCACAACGGAACGGACTTCCCCGGCACCCTGGCCCTGAAGCTGTGCCCGGATTTCCTGAAGTATGTGGGCCGGCCCAAAACCATCATCGCCGTCACCGGCACCAACGGCAAAACCACTGTCAGCAATCTCCTGGCGGACACCCTGGAAAAGGCGGGTCACCGGGTCCTCATCAACCGGGCCGGTTCCAACGTGGCCAGCGGCATCGCCACCGCCCTGCTGAAGGGCTGCAACCTGGCGGGCCGGGTGAAGGACTATGACATGGCCGTGCTGGAGGTGGACGAGCGCTCCAGCGTCCGGGTGTACCCCTACATCACCCCGGACTATATCGCCGTCACCAACCTGTTCCGGGACAGCATCATGCGCAACGCCCACGCCGACTTCATCGCCGGCATCATCAGCCGCAGCGTCCCCGCCGCCTCTAAGCTGGTGCTCAACGCCGACGACCTGATCTCCTGCGGCCTGGCCCCGGAGAATTCCCGGGTCTATTTCGGCATCGACCGCCTGCCCTCGGACACCGTGGAGTGCGTCAACCACATCAACGACGTGCGCATCTGCCCCAAGTGCGCCGGGAAGCTGCGCTATGAATACCGCCGCTATCACCACATCGGCCGGGCCGTGTGTCAGGACTGCGGCTTCCACTCCCCGGACAGCGACTATCTGGCCACCAACGTGGATATCCCCGGCGGTACCATGACCATCCGGGAGGACGGAAAAGAATACCCCTATACCCTGATCTGCGACAGCGTATTCAATGTCTACAACATGGTCACGGTGATCGCCGTGCTGCGTCAGCTGGGCTACGCCCATGACGAGATCGCCCGGGTGCTGTCCCAGTCCGCCATCACCGAAAGCCGCCACAACGTGGAACAGGCCGGAAACGTCACCCTGGTCCGGGAAATGGCCAAGGACAAGAACGCCCTGGCCTGCTCCCGAGTGTTCCAGTATATCGCCTCCTGCCCCGGCAAGAAAGAAGTCATGCTGCTGATGAACTCCCTGACGGACGTGCCCCACTGGTCGGAAAACGTCTGCTGGTTCTACGACACGGACTTTGAGTATCTGGCGGACGAGAGCATCGTCCGGGTGGTGTGCACCGGCCTGCGGTGCGAGGACTACAAGCTCCGCTGCCTGATGGCCGGTGTGCCGGAGGACCGCCTGGCCTGCGCCAAGGACGAGCACGATGCGGCGGCCATGATGGCCTATGAGCCCGGCGACGAGCTGTATGTGCTCTACGGCACGGACACCCTGGAGCTTGCCTATCAGGTGTATGACCAGATGAAGGATATCGCCCGTTCCCGGGCGGCGGAGCAGGAGGTGCAGGCATGAAAACCGAGATTTTGTTCCCCGAGGTGGCCAACCTCTGCGGCGACCTGATGAACGTCACCTATCTGCGCCAGTCCTGCCCGGAGATGGAGGTGGTGGAAACCGGTCTGAAGGACCGCCCCGCCTTTCTGGACGGCGGCGTAGACCTGGTGTACGTGGGCTCTGCCACCGAGCGGGGCCTGCAGCTGATGGTCCAGGCCCTGACCCCCTATAAGGCGGAGCTGGAGCGCTATGTGGACGGCGGCGGCCTGATGCTGGCCACCGGCAACGCCCTGGACGCCCTGGGCGAATATGTGGTCATCGACGGCAAGCGCGCCTTCGACGGCCTGGGCATTCTCCCCACCCACGCCGAGTATCACATGATGAAGCGCCACAACAGCTTCCTGCTGGGGAGCTTCCAGGATATGGAAATTGTTGGCTTCAAGAGCCTGTTCGGCCACACCTATCCCGATGATGAGCTGGCGAACCCCCTGTTCCGGGTGGAGCGGGGCGTGGGCCGCCATCCCGGGGCCTTTGCCGAGGGCTTTCTCCGGGGCGGCCTCATGGCCACCTACCTCATCGGGCCGCTGCTGCCTCTGAACCCGCCCTTCACCCGGTACCTCCTGGAGCAGATGGGCGCAAAGGACGTGAAGCTGGCCTTTGAAGACACCGCCATGAAGGCCTACCGGGCCCGGGTGGAGGAGTTCCGGGACGAAAAGCGGGGCTATCAGTATTAAGTCTCTCACCCGCCTGCCGCCCGCCGCATACACTGGTACCGAGGTGAGTGTATGGAGGTGCTGCAAGACGGCGTGCTGGCCTTTCTGGCGGCCACGGGGCTGGCGGCCCTGTTCTGGCTGCTGACGGGCTGGCTGCGGCGGCGGGAGCCCGCCCGGGTGATGCTGCTGATCCCCGCCCGGCCCGGCTGCGACTTTGCCGCCCCGGCGGCCCAGATGCTGGACCTGCGGCGGCAGCTGCGGGGAGCGGTCCCCATCGTGCTGTGCGACTGCGGCCTGGAGGGGGCGGACCTGCGCCGGGCCCGGGAGCTGACGGAGCGATACGACGATCTTCTGCTGCTGACGGCGGCGGAGATCCCCGACCATTTACCATAAGGAGGGCCGCTATGGCCGAACGAAGCACGGTGGAGGGCGCCGTACAAAGCCTGATTTTTCAGAATGAGGACAACGGCTACACCGTGCTCTCCCTGCTGACGGACGACGGCGAGCTGGTGACGGTGGTGGGGTGCATCCCCTGCGCCGCCCCCGGCGAGAGGATGACCGTTACCGGCGTGTGGACCAACCACCCCAGCTACGGCCCCCAGTTCGCGGCGGAATCCGTGGAGCGCCGCATGCCGGAGACGGAGGAGGACATCGCGGCCTATCTGGCCTCCGGCATTCTCAAGGGCATCGGCCCCGCCACCGCCCAGCGGCTGGTGGACCGCTTCGGGGCGGACACCCTGGCCGTTATCGAGGAGGAGCCGGAGCGGCTGCAAACCGTCAAGGGCATCACCGCCAAAAAGGCCATGGAGCTGTCCGCCGCCTTCCGGGAGCTGACGGGACTCAAGCGGGTGATGGAATTTCTGGCCCGGTATGAGCTGCCGGTGCCTCTGGCCATGCAGCTGTACCGGGCCTACGGAGCCCAGGCCCTGCCCCGGCTGAGGGAGGACCCCTATCTTCTCACGGGGCAGGCCTACGGCGTGGCCTTTTCCACCATGGACGAGATCGCCCTGAGCATGGGCTTCGACGGCGACAGCCCCTGCCGGGTGGAAGCCGCCCTTACATACGAGCTGTCCCACAATCTGAACAACGGCCATGTGTTCCTGCCCCGGGACAAACTGCTGTCCGCCGCCGCCCAACTGATTGACGGGGACCCGGACGCCCTGGAGACCGCCCTGGACGGGCTGCTGGCCCGGGGCGTCATCGTCCAGGAGCCGGTGGCGGGGGTGCAGGCCTGCTATCTCCAGCGCCTGTATCAGGCGGAGACCCAGGTGGCCCGGCGGCTGCTGTCCCTGCGGGACGCGCCCCGGCAGACCGGGAAAAACGTGGACAAAATCATCGCCGAAATGGAGGCCCGCCAGGGCATCGCCTATGCGCCCCAGCAGCGCCGGGCGGTGGAGCTGGCGGCCCGGAGCGGGGTGCTGCTGCTGACCGGCGGTCCCGGCACCGGCAAAACCACCTCCACCCGGGGCATCGTCACCCTGCTGGAGCGCATGGGCCTGACGGTTCTGCTGCTGGCCCCCACGGGCCGGGCGGCCAAGCGCATGAGCGAGCTGTGCTCCCGGGAGGCCCAGACCATCCACCGCTGCCTGGGCATGACCTTCAACGAGCTCACCGGCGAGGTGACCTTCAAGAAAAACGAAAAGGACCTGCTGGAGGCCGACGCCGTCATCGTGGACGAGATGAGCATGGTGGACCTGCCGCTGATGGACGCCCTGCTGGCGGCCCTGAAGCCCGGGTGCCGCCTGGTGATGGTGGGGGACCCGGACCAGCTGCCCTCCGTTGGCCCCGGCAACGTGCTTGGGGATATCCTGCGCAGCGGCGCGGTGGACTCCGTGACCCTGACGGAGGTGTTCCGCCAGGCGGAGCAGTCCGCCATCATCCGCAGCGCCCACGCCGTGAACCGGGGCCAAGCCCCGGACCTGAGCAACAAGCAAAACGACTTTTTCTTCCTGTGCCGCCGCTCGCCGGACCGGCTGGTGCAGACGGTGGTGGACCTGTGCCGCACCCGTCTGCCGGACAAGATGGGCATTCCCGCCGGGCAGATCCAGGTGCTGACCCCCACCCGCAAGGGGGAGACCGGCACCGTCAGCCTGAACCGGGCCCTGCAGGCGGCTCTGAACCCCCCGGCCCCGGGCAAGCGCCAGAAGGCCTGGGGCGACATGATCTTCCGGGTGGGGGACCGGGTGATGCAGACCCGGAACAACTATGACGTCCTCTGGGAAAAGGACGACGGCGAGGCCGGCAGCGGCATCTTCAACGGCGACGTGGGCACGGTGGAGGACATCGACCCCTCCGGCGAGCTGGTGACCATCCGGTTCGACGACCGCACCAGCGTATACACCGCCGACCTGTTGAGCCAGCTGGACATGGCCTATGCCATGACCGTCCACAAGGCCCAGGGCAGCGAATACCGGGCGGTGGTGCTGGTGTCCGCCCCGGCGGCTCCCAATCTGCTGGTCCGGGGCGTGCTGTACACCGCCATCACCCGGGCCAGGGAGCTGCTGGTGATGGTAGGCGACGACGCCATCCCCGGCCGCATGGCGGAAAACGACCGCCGCACCCGGCGATACAGCGGCCTGCGCCGCAGACTCAAGCAAGGAGGACCAAGCCATGGGCATGAGTGATCTCAACGAACGGCTGAACCAGCTGGAGCAGGGGGCATTGAACTTCCTGTTCCCCCGGCGCTGCCCCTTCTGCAATCAGCACATCGGCAATAAGGAGCTGATCTGCGCCGGCTGCGAAAAGAAGCTGCCCTACACCGGGGACCGGGCCGTCCGCCAGACCTCCTGGGGCCGGGTGGCCGCGCCTCTGTATTACGAGGACGCCGTCCGCCGTGCCATTCTGGACTTCAAGTTCAAGGGCCGCATGGGCGGCCTGCCCTGCTTCGGCAGCCTGACGGCCCGCTGCGCGGCGGAGGAGTTCGGCGGCGAGTTCGACGCCATCACCTGGGTGCCGGTGAGCCGGAAGCGCCTGCGCAAGCGGGGCTTTGACCAGGCCCGGTATCTGGCCGGGAGCCTGTGCGTGGAGTGGCACGTGGAGCCCCAGGAGACCCTGCGCAAAATTCTGGACAACCCGCCCCAGTCCGGCCTGGAGGACGCCGACGCCCGCCGGGCCAACGTCCTGGGGGCCTATGAGGCCGTCCATCCGGAGCGCATCGCCGGAAAGCGCTTCCTGCTGGTGGACGATATCTGCACCACCGGGTCCACCCTGGGGGAGGCCGCCCGGGTCCTGCGCCAGGCGGGAGCCGCCGACGTGCTGGGTCTGACCCTGGCCGTCACCCGGGAGGAATAAAATCCCTGCCGCCTGTCCATAATGAAGCACCGGCCAAAAGGTTACAAATTATGAACAAAAGATTACGATTTGGAAAAACCCACAAATTCTCTTGCAAAATGGGAAAAGCGCCATTATAATAGGATACCAGGAATTAAATGGCCCTCCCCGGGGCCGTGGTCCATATCAGAAAAATGAGGTGCAGCATTATGTGTTCTTTAGCAAAGGATATCGGTATCGACCTGGGTACCGCATCGGTGTTGGTATATGTCAAGGGTAAGGGCGTTGTGCTCAATGAGCCCTCCGTGGTGGCCATCAACAAGGACGACGGCCGCCTGCTCAGCGTGGGCGCAGACGCCCAGGCCATGCTGGGCCGTACCCCCGGCAACATCGTGGCCATCCGTCCCCTGCGTGAGGGCGTCATCTCCGACTACGACATGACCGAGCGGATGCTCAAGGAGTTCATCCGCAAGGTCAGCGGCAGCTTCCACCACATCTTCAAGCCCCGTGTCATCATCTGCGTTCCCTCCGGCATCACCGAGGTGGAGGAGCGCGCCGTGGTGGACGCGGGCCTGCAGTCCGGCGCCAGCCATGTGTATCTGATCGAGGAGCCTGTGGCCGCGGCCATCGGCGCCGGCATCGACATCACCAAGCCCGAGGGCCACATGGTGGTGGACATCGGCGGCGGCACCAGCGACATCGCCGTGATCTCCCTGAAGGGCGTGGTGGAAAGCGCCTCCATCAAGGTGGCCGGCGACCAGTTCAACGAAGCCATCGTCAAATACATGCGCCGCAAGCACAACATCCTCATCGGTGAGCGCACCGCCGAGCAGATGAAGATGCAGATCGGCTGCGTCTTCCCCAAGGAGGAGGAGACCACCATCGAGATCAAGGGCCGCTGCCTGATGACCGGCCTGCCCAAGACCATCACCGTCACCTCCACCGAGATGCTGGAGGCCTTTGAGGAGCCCGTGGAGCGGATCCTGGAGGCGATTCACGGCGTCCTGGAGCGCACGCCCCCGGAGCTGGTGGCGGACATCGCCAACAACGGCATCGTCATGACCGGCGGCGGCAGCCTGGTGGACGGCTTCGACAAGCTCATCACCGCCCGCACCGGCATCCACACCGTGGTGGCCGAAAATGCCATCAGCTGCGTGGCCATCGGCACCGGCAAGAGCCTGGATTCCGTCCACGAGATGAACGACGGCACCGTGAACCTCTCCCGCCGCAAGCAGATGAACTGAGCCTCAGCCGAAACCCCGCAGGCCGCCGGTGATACCGGCGGCCTGTTCAGCTTGTCAAAAAACTTTTTTGACAAGCTGCGTGCGGTTTTTCAGAACTTTTTAAGTTCTGAAAAACCTGTGATTGCAAACGAAAGACACCCCTGATGGGTTTCTTTCGTAACTATCTTCCTTTCCGATGGCGGAAGATTTCCGGGCTTTTCGACAGCCTCACTTGTCCTTTTTCCACAGGCTGTGCAGGCGGTCGGCCCAGCCGGGCTTGTTGGTCTGCCGGGTCCGGGCGATGGCCAGCGCCCCATCGGGCACGTCGTCGGTAACGGTGGACCCGGCGGCGGTATAGGCCCGGTCCCCCACGGTAACCGGCGCGATGAGGTTGGTGTTGCAGCCCAGGAACACGTCGTCGCCGATGGTGCAGCGGAACTTTTTGTGGCCGTCGTAGTTGGTGGTGACGGTGCCGCAGCCGAAGTTCACCCGCCGGCCCACGTCGCTGTCGCCCACATAGGTCAGGTGGCTGATCTTGGTGCCGTCGCCGATGACGGAGTTCTTCACCTCCACAAAGTCCCCCACCCGGCAGTGGTCGCCGATGGTGCACCCCGGCCGCACATAGGTGAAGGGCCCCACGGTGGTGTCGCTTCCCACGGTGCTGTCATTGAGCTGGGAGGCATTCACGGTGGTGCGCTGGCCGATCCGGCAGTCCCGGAGCATGGAGTTGGGACCGATCTCGCTGTCCCGGTCCACGGCGGTGTGTCCCCGCAGGATGGTCCCCGGCAGCAGGGTCACGCCCGGGGCCACAGAGCACCGGGGGTCCACATAGGTGGCGGCGGGGTCCACCACGGTGACGCCGTTTTCCGCCAGCCGCCGCAGGATCAGCTCCCGGGCGTCCGGCATGGCCGCCGCCAGCGCCGCCGCCGAGTCAAAGGGCCGGAAGGCCGGGGCCAGGGCCTGGGGCCTCCACAGGGAGCGGACGCCTGCCGCCTCCGCCGGGCAGTCGGTCAGAGGGGTCCCAGCCCGCAGCCGGGCCAGCAGCACCTGGCTGTCGGCGGCATACACGCTGCGTCCGTCCTCCGGGCCGTATACCGGCACCACCGGCCCGGGGACCATTACCACGTCCCCGCCGGCGGCGGAAAGGGCCGCCTCCGCATGGTCAAAAAACGTCACGTCACAGCCCGGCAGGTCGTCCAGGACCTCCTGGCGGCAGTTCTCCGGGCAGACAATAAAATACCGCTGCACGCCGCAGTCCATAAGCTCCTGCGCCGCCCAGGTCAGCACCGGGCAGAACAGGACAGGCTGCAGCATCAGCGGCTTATCCTGGGGGGCCAGAGCACCCTTCAGGTCAAAAATCGCAATTTCACAATTCACGGGAACCATCCCCCTTTCTATAATCCATCCCATTATATCATGCTCTGCGTGAAAATCCAGTATTTTTGCGTTTTTTTCTGGCAATAATTTTTCCGGTCTGCAAAATCTGCTGCAAAATCCGGAAATCCCATACAATTCACAGATGGTTTTTTGTCGTTTTAAGAAAAAATGCCCAAAATTTACAATTTCCGGTTGCATTCTTTAGGGAATTGCATTACAATAGGCTGGTCATGTCAGGCAAAGGCCGAAGGGAGGGACGGGAAAATGGTGCATATTGTTCTGGTTGAGCCGGAAATCCCCCAGAATTGCGGGAATATCGCCCGCACCTGTGCCGCCACCGGCTGCGACCTGCACCTGATCCGCCCTCTGGGCTTCGACATATCAGACCGGGCCGTGAAGCGGGCCGGACTGGACTACTGGCACCTGGTGTCCGTGTATGACTACGAAAGCCTGGAGGATTTCTTCCGGCGGCGCCCGGAGGCGGCGGAGGACCTGTGGCTGGCCACCACCAAGGCCCCCCAGGACTACTGCCAGGCCCGGTTCCGGGAGGGGTGCTGGCTGTTTTTCGGCAAGGAGACGGCGGGCCTGCCGGAGGCGTTCCGCCTGGCCCACTATGACCGCTGCATCCGCCTGCCCATGGTCTCCCCGGCCCGGAGTCTGAACCTCAGCAACTCCGTGGCGGTGCTGACCTATGAGGCTCTGCGCCAGCAGGGCTTCCCCGGCCTGCTGCACTGCGGCGAAATGGCCGATTGATCCCGCGTATTACTTTCATAAAGGAGCGACCGATATGAATTACAATAAGAAAACCATCATGGACGTGGACGTGGCAGGCAAGAAGATCCTGCTGCGCTGCGACTTCAACGTGCCCCAGGACAAGGAGACCCACGCCATCACCAGCGACAAGCGCATCGTGGCCAGCCTTCCCACCATCCGGTATCTGCTGGAGCGTGGGGCGGCGGTGATCGCCTGCTCCCACCTGGGCAAGCCCAAGGGCCAGTGGAAGGACAGCCTGACCCTCCGGCCGGTGGCGGAGCGTCTGAGCCAGCTGCTGGGCCAGGAGGTCATCTTCGCCCGGGACATCGTGGGCGAGGACGCCAAGGCCAAGGCGGCGGCCCTGCAGGGCGGCCAGATCATGCTGCTGGAGAATCTGCGCTTTGACCCCCGGGAGGAGAAGAACGACCCGGAGTTTGCCCGGGAGCTTGCCTCCATGGCGGAGCTGTATGTGTCCGACGCCTTCGGCACCGTGCACCGGGCCCACGCCTCCACCGCCGGTGTGGCGGCGTTCCTGCCTGCCGTGTCCGGCCTGCTGGTGGCCCGGGAGCTGGAGATCATGGGCGGCGCTCTGGAGAATCCCAAGCGTCCCTTCGTGGCGGTGCTGGGCGGAGCCAAGGTGTCCGACAAGATCGGCGTCATCAACAACCTGCTGGAAAAGGCCGACACCATCATCATCGGCGGCGGCATGGCCTATACCTTCGCCCGGGCCCAGGGCGGCTCCATCGGCAAGAGCCTGTGTGAGCCGGATAAGCTGGACTACGCCCTTCAGATGATCCAGAAGGCCAAGGACCGGGGCGTGCAGCTGCTGCTGCCCACCGACACCGTGGCCGCGGCGGAGTTCTCCGCCGACGCCGACAGCCTGGTGGTGCCCACCGACGCCATCCCCGACGACATGGAGGGCCTGGACATCGGCCCCGAGACCATCCGCACCTTCTGCGCCGCCGTCCGGGGCGCAGGCACCGTGGTGTGGAACGGCCCCATGGGCGTGTTCGAGTTTGAGAAGTTCGCCGCCGGCACCCGGGCCATGGCCCAGGCCCTGGCCGACAGCGGGGCCATCACCATCGTGGGCGGCGGCGACAGCGCCGCAGCCGTGGAGCAGATGGGCTTCGCCGATAAGATCACCCACATTTCCACCGGCGGCGGCGCCTCCCTGGAGTTCCTGGAGGGCATCGAGCTGCCGGGCGTGGCCTGCCTGCTGGATAAATGACACCAAAGGGGAAACTTTTCACCCTTTTGAAATATAGATAAGAGGAGTAAGAATCGCTATGAATCGCAGATACCGCAAGACCATCATCGCCGGCAACTGGAAAATGAACATGACCGCCAGCGACACCAAGAAATTTGCCGACGACATCAAGGCCATCATGCCCCGCGCCAAGTGGTGCGACGTGGTGGTGTGCGTCCCCTTCGTGAATATCCCCGCCGCCCTGAAGGCCTTCAAGGACCTGCGCATCTCCGTGGGCGCGCAGAACATGTTCTATGAAAAGTCCGGCGCCTACACCGGCGAGGTTTCCGCCGACATGCTCAAGGACCTGGGCGTCAAATACGTCATCATCGGCCACTCCGAGCGCCGCCAGTATTTCGGTGAAACGGATTTCACCGTCAACAAGAAGGTCCTGGCCGCTCTGGAGGCGGGTCTGCATCCCATCATCTGCGTGGGCGAGAGCCTGGAGCAGCGGGAGCTGGGCATCACCATGGAGCTCATCGCCCTGCAGGTGAAGTCCGCCCTGGCCGGCGTCCCCGCCGAGAAGCTGCGCAAGTGCGTCATCGCCTATGAGCCCATCTGGGCCATCGGCACCGGCAAGACCGCCACCGCCGAGCAGGCCGCCGAGGTCTGCACCTCCATCCGCACCACCGTGCGGCATCTGTACGGGGCCCGCATCGCCCGCTCCATCACCATTCAGTACGGCGGCTCCATGAAGCCCGGCAACGCGGCGGAGCTGCTGGCCCAGCCCGATATCGACGGCGGCCTCATCGGCGGCGCGGCCCTGAAGCCTGCCGACTTTGTGGAGATTATCAACGCCGCCAACCAGGACTAAGCGAATCGACAGGAGGTTCCGCAATGAACAAGGCGCCTACTACCCTGATCATCATGGACGGCTTCGGCCTCACCGACCCCGGCCCCGGCAATGCCGTGAGCCTGGCCCAGACGCCCCAGCTGGACCGGCTTTTCGCCGAATATGCCCACACCACCCTGTCCGCCAGCGGCCTGGACGTGGGTCTGCCCGCCGGGCAGATGGGCAACAGCGAGGTGGGCCACACCAACATCGGCGGCGGCCGGGTGGTGTTCCAGGATCTGCCCCGCATCTCCCGGGCCATCGACGACGGCAGCTTCTTTGAAAACGCCGCCTACAACAAGGCCATGGACGACTGCCTGGAAAAGGGCTCCAGCCTGCACCTGTACGGGCTTCTGTCCGACGGCGGCGTCCACTCCCACATCCAGCACCTGTATGCCCTGCTGCAAATGGCCAAGAACAAGGGCCTGACCCGGGTGTATGTCCACGCCTTCCTGGACGGCCGGGACGTGTCCCCCACCAGCGGCAGGGACTTCGTCTCCGCCTGCCGGGACAAGTGCCGGGCCCTGGGCGTGGGCAAAATCGCCACCGTTATGGGCCGGTATTACGCCATGGACCGGGACAACCGCTGGGAGCGGGTGCAGCTGGCCTATGACGCCATGGTCTACGGCGAGGGCATCCAGAATCCCGACCCCGTGGACGCCGTGGCCCAGTCCTATGCCAACGATGTCACCGACGAGTTTATGGAGCCCGTGGTCTGCGACCCGGAGGGCACCATCTCCGACAACGACAGCATCATTTTCTTCAACTACCGTCCCGACCGGGCCCGGGAGATCACCCGGGCCATTGTGGACCCGGATTTCGACGGCTTCCAGCGGGAGTATTTCCCCACCACCTACGTCTGCAACACCGAGTATGACGCCTCCATGCCCAACGTGCTGGTGGCCTGGCCCCGGATCCCGGTGAAAAACGGCCTGGGCGAGTACCTCAGCTCCATGGGCCTGACCCAGCTGCGCATCGCCGAAACGGAGAAGTACGCCCACGTCACCTTCTTCTTCAACGGCGGCGTGGAGAAGCAGTACCCCGGCGAGGACCGGGTGCTGGTGCCCTCCCCCAAGGTGGCCACCTACGACCTCCAGCCCGAGATGAGCGCCCGGGAGGTCTGCGACAAGTGCGTGGAGCGCATCAACTCCGGCGCGTATGACGTCATCATCCTGAACTTCGCCAACTGCGACATGGTGGGCCACACCGGCGTCCTCCAGGCCGCCGTCAAGGCCGTGGAAACGGTGGACGAGTGCGTGGGCCGGGTGGTGGAGGCCACCCTGAAGATGGGCGGCATCGCCATGGTCACGGCTGACCACGGCAACGCCGAGGTCATGCTCCAGCCCGACGGCAGCCCCATGACCGCCCACACCACCAACCTGGTGCCCTTCATCCTCTGCGGTGCAGGCACCCAGCTGCGCCCGGGCCGCCTGGCGGACATCGCCCCCACCATCCTGGATGTGATGGGCCTGGCCGCCCCCCAGGAGATGGACGGCCAGACGCTGATCGTGAAGTAAATCATCGTTAAAATAACACACTCCCGACCGGTGGCCGGGAGTGTGTTATTTTGGCGTTTGGTGTGTATTGGCGGTGATCCTCCAACAATATATCCCGCAGGGCGGGGCCTTACCCCTGGTTCAGCGATGCGAACAGGGTCTCCAGGGCGTCCTGGGTATAGACATAGGCTTCAAAGGAACTATTCTTCCGCTCCCCGGAGGAAAGACTCTCCGCCAGCAGGGCGTCCGTCTTTTCCAGGTCTGCCCGCAGCTCCTTCACGGTGTCCTCCGGCATCCGGGACAACGGCTGCTCCAAGGCGGAATCCCCGGTCTCCTGCTCCCGCATGCTCATCAGGCCGAACCGGTCCAGATAATACCGGGTGCCGTCCACCGCGTCAGCGGCATACAGCACGGTGGAAAAGCTGCCCACGCTCTGATAGGCGTCGGGATAGTCGGCGTCGGCCTTCCGCAGAAACACCAGCAGCTCATTGCCGCAGGTATACAGCGGATAGTCCTCATAGGTCCCTGCGGACCCGCCGTTCTGCATCAAGGTGAACTCCCGGGGCAGATCGCCCTTGTAGGATTTCACCACGGCGGCCTTGTAGAAGGTGATGGGAAATCCCCCATCCTGTTCTCCCAGCCAGTCGCCCACCCGGACCAGCGCCACGGCGTCGGCCTCCTGAAAAGCCTCCGCAACGGAATAGGACCTGAGCAGGGACGCCTCGCCAATGGCCTCCCCGATGCGGACCGGAGGCTCTGTCCCCCGGCCAGAGCAAGCGGTCAGCAGCACCAGCGCCGCCGCCAGCAGAAAAGTGAAAATCCTGCGTTTCATCGTCTGGTTCTCCTTTCCTGTTCCCGGTGGTTTACTTCGTATGGTATGCTGTTTTCAGCATACCATACCCGCAGCGGTTTTGTCAATTGAGGTGTCCGTTTTTTTGCATCTGACTAATTTTATGCACGATTTTAAGTAAATTGCATTCTCTCCCAGCCGGGTCAGTACACGTTTCTTTCCGCCTGGAGGCCGTTCCAGGCGGGGACCACCCGCACCACCGGCCAGGGCGCGCTGTCCCGGCTTGTCTCGGGAACATCCCGGGGCCGTCCCAGGGTCAGCGCAGCCAGCAGCAGCCCGCACAGGGCCAACCCCGCCGCCACGATCCATTGCTTTCTCTTGTGCATAGAATTCCTCCTTTTCCTCCTTGGGCCCGCCTTATATCAGGTCCCGGCGGATGCCCTCCGTGATCCGGTACATATCCTCCAGCGTGTTCATGCGCACGATCTGCTCCTTGTAATATCCCGCGTGGGGCACGCCCTTGAGATACCAGGCGTACTGCTTCCGGGCCTCCAGAATGGCAATGTGCTCCCCCTTGTCCCGGGCCGCCAGCTCGATCTGCCGCACGGCGGTGTCGCACCGCTGGGCCAGGGGCGGCAGCGGCGGGATGGGCTGCCCCTCCAGCGCCGCCTGGGCCTGCTGAAACAGCCAGGGATTGCCCAGACAGCCCCGGCCGATCATCACGGCGTCGGCCCCGGTGAAGTGCAGGATCTTCACGGCGTCCTCCGCCGAAAACACGTCGCCGTTGGCCATCACCGGAATGGACACCGCCGCCTTCACCTGGCGGATGGTGACCCAGTCCGCCTGCCCGGCGTACATCTGGGCCCGGGTGCGGCCATGGACCGCCAGGGCCGACACCCCCGCCTGCTCCAGCATCTGCGAAAGCTCCACGGCGTTGATGCTGCCCTTGTCCCAGCCCCGGCGCATTTTCACCGTCACCGGCACCGGCGAGGCCTCCACCACCGCCTGGGCGATCCGGGCGGCCTTCTCCGGGTCCCGCATCAGGGCGCTGCCGTCGCCGTTGGAGACGATCTTCCCCACCGGGCAGCCCATGTTGATGTCGATCAGGTCCGCCCCGGAGATCTCCGCCGCGATGCACGCGGCCTCCGCCATGCACACGGGGTCGCTGCCGAAAATCTGGGCGCTGGCCGGGTGCTCCCCGGGGGACAGCTTCAGCAGGCCCCGGCTCTTTTTGTCCTGATAGCACAGGGCCTTGGCGCTGACCATCTCCGTGACCGTCAGGCCCGCCCCCAGCTCCCGGCAGATCAGCCGGAAGGCCAGGTCCGTCACCCCCGCCATGGGGGCCAGCACCAGCTGCGAGGGCACCTCCACCGTTCCGATTTTCATCCCGCATCCCTCCCTTTTCGGGTATTTTTCGCCCAGTATATCACAGATTGCTTCAAAAAGGAAGCCTTTCTTGCTTTTTCCCCGGTTTTATGCTACAATCTCGCCAATCTGATGATTATGGAGGTGTCTCTATGCCGATGAAATGTCCCTTCTGCGGGGAAGAAATGACCCCGGGCGTCATCCAGAGCCGGGACGGCGTATACTGGTCCCGGGAAGCCGGTGCTGTGGCTGCGCTGGCCGGGCTGAAGAAGGATGCCATCACGCTGGCGGATTCCGGTTCGTCCGTTTTCGGCGGCGCAGCTGCGGAAGCATTCAACTGCCCTCGCTGCAAAAAAATCATCCTGGACTACTCCGTTCGCCATCTCCCGCTATAAAATTCCAAATTTCCCCTTGCAAAACCCGAAAATCGGTGTTATCATACCCTATGTCAACAGGGGAGCTCGCCGCAGCGGGCTGAGAGTGGGCTGTCGTCGCCCAGACCCTTCAACCTGATTTGGATAATGCCAACGTAGGGACATACCGACGCACACGCTCCAAGCCATGCGGATATGCCTTTTTTGGCATGTCCGCATTTTTTGCTGTAAGGAGTGTATTTCTATGCTGGGAATCTGCCTGGACAACGTGCGCAAAACCGTGCCTCTGGTCCACAACATCACCAATTATGTCACCGTCAACGACGTGGCCAACATTCTGCTGGCCTGCGGCGGCAGTCCCATTATGTCCGACGAGCCGGAGGACGTGGAGGACATCACCTCCATCTGCGGCGGTCTGAACATCAACATCGGCACCCTGAACCAGCGGAGCATCCAGGGGATGCACCGGGCCGGGAAGAAGGCGGCGCAGCTGCACCATGTGCTGCTGCTGGACCCCGTGGGAGCCGGCGCCTCCGCCCTGCGCACCAACACCGCCGTGGACCTGATGGAGCAGCTGCCCTTCACCGTGATCCGGGGCAACATCTCCGAAATCAAGACCCTGGCCCTGGGCAGCGGCAAAACCCGTGGCGTGGACGCCGACGTGTCCGACGCCGTATCCGACGAGAATCTGGATTCCGCCGTGGCCTTTGTCAAGGACTTCGCCCAGCGCAGCCATGCCATCGTGGCCGTCACCGGGGCCATCGACCTGGTCAGCGACGGCCAGCGCTGCTTTGTCATCCGCAACGGCCGGCCGGAGATGGGTAAAATCACCGGCACCGGCTGCCAGCTGTCCGGCATGATGACCGCCTTTGTGGTGGCCAACCCCGACCGGCGTCTGGAGGCCGCCGCCGCTGCCGTGTGCGCCATGGGTCTGGCCGGTGAGACCGGCTGGAGCCGCATGGCCCCGGGGGACGGCAACTCCACCTACCGCAACCGCATCATCGACGCCATCTACAACATGGACGGCGCCGCGCTGGACAAGGGGGCCAAGTATGAAGTGCGCTGAGCAGGACCTGCTGCTGTACGCCGTAACGGACCGCCACTGGCTCAATGGCCGCAGCCTCCGGGACGTGGTGGAGGAGAGCCTCCGGGGCGGCGTCACCATGCTGCAGCTGCGGGAAAAGTCCCTGGCGGAGCCCGCCTTCCTGGCGGAGGCCCGGGAGCTTCAGGCCCTGTGCCGGGACTATCACGTTCCCTTCATCGTCAATGACAACGTGGACATCGCCCTGGCCATGGACGCCGACGGCGTCCACGTGGGCCAGAGCGACATGGAGGCCCTGGACGTCCGGCGGAAGCTGGGGCCGGACAAGATCATCGGCGTATCCGCCCAGACGGTGGAGCAGGCCCTGCTGGCGGAAAAGCACGGGGCCGACTATCTGGGGGTGGGAGCGGTGTTCCCCACCGGCTCCAAGGACGACGCCGACGACGTGTCCTACGACACCCTGAAGGCCATCTGCCGGGCCGTGTCCATCCCCGTGGTGGCCATCGGCGGCATCAGCCTCGGCAACGTGTCTCAGCTTTCCGGCAGCGGCATCTGCGGCATCGCCGTTATCAGCGCTATCTACAGCGCGGCGGACATCCGCCGGGCGAGCCTTGACCTGAAGGCCGCCACGGAGGAGATGCTGCGCTCATGATCCGCGCCGCCATATTCGACCTGGACGGCGTGGTGCTGGACTCCATGTCCATCTGGAGGGACCTGGGAGCCCGGTATCTGCTGCACCGAGGTCTGACGCCGGAGCCGGGCCTGGGGGAGCTTCTGTTCTCCATGAGCATGGAGCAGGGGGCGGATTATCTCCGGACCCACTATCCCCTGCCGCCGGAGGAGGACGTGCTGGCGGGCCTTTCCGCCATGCTGCGGGACTTTTATTACAACGAGGTCCCCGAAAAGGACGGAGCCCGGACGGCTCTGGCCTTTCTGCGGGACCGGGGCGTAACCGTCACCGCCGCCACCTCCAGTCCCCGGACCCATGTGACCCGGGCTCTGGAGCGGCTGGGCCTTCTGCCGTATTTCCGGGCCATTTACACCACCGGCGAGCTGGGCGTCAGCAAGCACCGGCCGGATATCTATCACCTGGCGGCCCAGGGCGTGCCGCCCCGGCAGTGCTTGGTGGCGGAGGACTCCCTCTATGCCCTGCAAACCGCCGCCGCAGCGGGCTATCGCACCGTGGGCATTTTCGACGCCAACGGCGAGGCGGATCAGCAGGGCCTGCGGAATGCGGCGGAGGTATATCTCACCTCCCTGGCCCGGCTCCCCGCCCATTGGGAGCGGCTGAATAACGAAAACTGAATCAAAATGTGTTCCTTCGCGGTGCATTGGGGGCACCACCTTGCATCGCGTTATAAAACTGTGCTGTGTTAACATCGAAAGGAGAAATGAGCATGAAAACAGCATTGACCATTGCCGGAAGCGATTCCAGCGGAGGCGCCGGGATTCAGGCCGATATCAAAACCATGACCGCCAACGGCGTATTCGCCACCTGCGCGGTCACGGCCCTGACGGCCCAGAACACCACCGGCGTCACGGATATTCTGGAGTCCACCCCCCATTTCCTGGCGGAGCAGCTGGACGCCGTATTCACGGATATCGTCCCCGACGCGGTGAAGATCGGCATGGTCTCCTCTGCGGAGCTGATTGCCGTCATCGCGGAAAAGCTCCGGCAGTACGGCGCGGAGCGGGTGGTGGTGGACCCCGTCATGGTGGCCACCTCCGGCGCAAAGCTCCTGCGGGACGACGCCATCCAGGCCCTGACCTCTCAGCTGCTGCCTCTGGCCACGGTCCTGACGCCCAACATTCCCGAGGCGGAGATCCTCTCCGGCCTCACCATCACCGACGCCGCCGGCATGGAGGCCGCCGCCCGGACCATCAGCCAGCGCTATGGCTGCGCCGTGCTGTGCAAGGGCGGCCACCAGATCAACGACGCCGACGACCTGCTGTGGCGGGACGGCAGCGGCAAGTGGTTCCGGGGCAAGCGCATCCCCAACCCCAACACCCACGGCACCGGCTGCACCCTGTCCAGCGCCATCGCCGCCAACCTGGCCAAGGGCTATGACCTGGACCGGTCCGTGGAGCGGGCCAAGGCCTATATCTCCGGGGCGCTGGCCGCCATGCTGGACCTGGGCCGCGGCTCCGGCCCCATGAACCACATGTTTGACCTGAAGGGAGGCTTTGCGGAATGAAAAAGACCTCCACCTTTCAGAACGCCCTGATCTGGTTCGGGGCAGGCGTCTCCCTGGCGGAGATCCTCACCGGCACGGCCTTCGCCCCTCTGGGCATGGGCAAGGGCCTGCTGGCCATCCTCATCGGCCACGTCATCGGCTGCGGCATGATGCTGCTGGCGGGCCTCATCGGCGGCCGCACCGGCCGCAGCGCCATGGAGGCCGTGAAAATGAGCTTCGGCCAGAAGGGCGGCCTGCTGTTCGCCCTGCTGAACGTGCTGCAATTGGTGGGCTGGACCGCCATCATGATCTATGACGGTGCCCTGGCCATCGGCGGCATTTTCGATGTTGGCCGCTGGGTGTGGTGCCTGGTCATCGGCGGGCTCATCATCCTGTGGATCGTGGTGGGCGTCACCGACCTGGGCTGGATCAACAAGATCACCATGGCCGCCCTGTTTGTGCTGACCCTGGTGCTGTGCAAGGTGATCTTCTTCTCCGGCAGCACCATGGCCGCCCCCAGCGGCGAGGGCCTGACCTTCGGCGCGGCGGTGGAGCTGGCGGTGGCCATGCCCCTGTCCTGGCTGCCCCTGATCAGCGACTATACCCGCCAGGCCCAGAAGCCCGTCCGGGCCACCGTGGCCAGCGTGGTCACCTATGGCCTGGTGTCCTGCTGGATGTACGTCATCGGCATGGGCGCGGCCATCTTCACCGGCGAGTATGACATCGCCGTCATCATGGTGAAGGCCGGTCTGGGCATCGCCGCCCTGGTGATCCTGGTGTTCTCCACCGTCACCACCACCTTCCTGGACGCCTGGTCCGCCGGCATCTCCGCCGAGTCCCTGTCCGGGAAGCTCAGCGGCAAAACCGTGGCCATCGTCACCACCCTGGTGGGCGTGGCCGGGGCCATCCTGTTCCCCATGGACGATATCACCAACTTCCTGTACCTGATCGGCTCCGTGTTCGCCCCCATGATCGCCGTCCAGATCGCCGACCACTTCCTTCTGCGCCGGGATCGCTTCGCCGTGGCCGCCGACGCCCGGAACCTGGTGATCTGGCTGATCGGCTTCGTGGCCTATCGCCTGCTGATGGGTGTGGACACCCCCGTGGGCTATACCCTGCCGGACATGGTCCTGACCATCCTTCTGTGCGTCATCGCGGAGAAGCTGAAGCCCTCCGTGAAGCAGTCATAACACCCTTTTCCCCCAGCGCAAACGCAGAAGACGCCGCCCGGATGGGCGGCGTCTCCTGCTTTTGTCAGCTCATCAAAGAAGCCTCGCAGAGTTTGCCGCCTGTAGGCGGCAAATCGAATGGAATCATTTTCGTCCGGGGCGTGTACCTGGACGAAAATACTTCTCAGTCTGCAAGTGTGGAATTTGTTCGCCACCGGCGAACAAATTCTGCGCGCAGCAGACTGCAAGTCTTTTGTTTCAAAAGGGCAACACCCTTTTGGAACAGTTTCAGGAGACGCCGCCCGGGTGGGCGGCGTCTCCTGCGTTTTTCTATCAATAGTTCTCCGCGTGAATTTCGAAATAGCTCTGGGGATGGTTACAGGTGGGGCAGACCTCCGGGGCCTTCTCCCCTACCACGATGTGGCCGCAGTTGCGGCACTCCCACACCTTCACCTGGCTCTTGGCAAACACCTCCGCCATCTCCACGTTGCGCAGCAGCGCCCGATAGCGCTCCTCATGGTGCTTCTCAACGGCCCCCACCAGGCGGAACCGCTGGGCCAGCTCATGGAAGCCCTCCTCATCGGCGGTCCTGGCAAAGCCCTCATACATGTCCGTCCACTCATAGTTTTCACCCTCGGCGGCGGACAGCAGGTTCTCGGCGGTGGAGCCGATGCCCTCCAGCTCCTTGAACCACAGCTTGGCGTGCTCCTTCTCGTTTTCCGCCGTTTTCAGAAACAGGGCTGCGATCTGCTCAAAGCCGTCCTTCTTGGCCTTGGAGGCGAAGTAGGTGTACTTGTTCCGGGCCTCGGATTCCCCGGCAAAGGCCGCCATCAGGTTCTTCTCCGTCTGGGTCCCGGCGTATTTGGTGGTTTTGTTCATATTTGTTTCCTTCCCTTTCGTTTTGCTCTTCTTATTATATGGATGTTTTCCCGCCGCATTCCGGGCACACGCCACGAAACAGCAGGTCGTATCCGCTGACCGCGAAGCCGTGGGTATCCCCCAGCAGCTTCTCCAGCTGCGGCGGCTGCCGCAGCTCCACGTCGAAAACCCGGCCGCAGCGCAGGCATCCGGCGTGATAGTGGGCGTCGCACCGGTGATCGAAGTGATCCGCCCCGTCTGTGGTGTTGATTTTCAGCAGCAGGCCGCTTTCCGCCAGCTGCCGCAGATTGCGGTAAACCGTGGCCCGGCTGACGCTGGGGTGCTCCGCCGCCACCTGCCGGTATACCTCCTCCGCCGTTGGGTGCGCGTGCAGCCTCCGCACCGCCTCCAGTGTCATGGCCCGCTGGACCGTGTTCCGGTAGATCATCTCCTCACCTCTTAATAGGATCATATATCAATTAAGATGGATTGTCAACAACCATTTTCGCCGGTGCACCCGTCGTAGAGGCGTGGGCTCTCCCCGGCCCGCTGAGGGCAGCGGGCCCTACGGACTTGGCTCTCCCTCTGGGAGAGCTGTCACCGAAGGTGACTGAAAGGGTCTGTAGGGCGGGGCTCATGTGCCCCGCCCGATTATCGGCAATCTCCTTGCCGTGTCATTGCGAGCCAGCCGCAGGCTGGCGCGGCAATCCGCATCCTCATCCCCCGACCCGCTGAGGGCAGCGGGCCCTACAGGGCGCTTCGGTGATTTCTCTGTGGCGCAGGCCGAGCTCCTATTGGTCACGTCTGCCCTCTTTGCCGCACAATTCGCCAGATATACCCGATATAGAGCAAAAAAGGAGAGGCACTTAGATGGGTGTTCTATAAAAACGCTGTCTTTGATACAAACAGAAAAAGCCTTCTCCGGCACATAAGTGCTGAAAAAGGCTTGAAACAAAGGGCTTTCGAGGTTCCGCTGTGTTTTACAGCAGAGCTTCGAAAGCCCTTTTTCTGTCCCTCAGTGTATCTGTGTAATCATAATATTTACGTGTTGTCCTATCAAACATAGCGTTTGTTGGATGTTTCCTTTTTTGATCGATGGCTTGGAACATGATTTGATTTAAACCTGCTCCACGTACCCACTGACTGAGAATAACTGAATACCAGCTCAGCTTTCCGTGCTTTTGTGAATCCTTTCCAACATGACCAAGTGTGTCCGATTCATAGCGTTCCCACTTGAATATTCCACACAACCTTTCGAGAAATGGCAATAGCTCTTTTCCATCAAACTCACCGTTGTAATCTACCTGTGGGAATTCTAAGCCATTAAACGCTATGGCTTCATATAAAGACTCTGTCTGGTCGATAGAAACGGTGATATCGTCATCTGGCTGCACTTCTTTTTTTGAAAACAGTTGTCGGATTTTGTCTTCTTCGCCCGGCTGCATAAGGGCCACAAATTCACTACGGACCTTGCTTTGCCGATTCTTCAGAATATCATTCAGGAGGATAATGGCAAACTTTCTCATCAGATCGTATGAATCAGGAGACTGGCTTTTTAGTTGTTTATCTATAACAATTGTCCCGGAAAGCAGTGTTTTGATAACATGCTTCTTCTGGGGACGAGTCAATTCTTTCTCAACAGAAAGAGACTGCTCCGGGATTTCTTCTTGAAGTCGAGATACATATTTCTCAGATGCCTTTTCGTTTATTGCAACGAGAAAAACATTCCCGTAGAGGTTATATTCAAGCCTTCCTACTCGACCAATCAGATTTCTAAAATCAATTGCTGACATGTGAGAAAGCCCGTTTTTGAAATCTGTTATAAAAAGATTGTCTGCAGGAAGGTTAACACCCTCTACAAGCGTACTTGTGCAGAATATTGCTGTGATTGCGCCTTCGTGAAATAATCGTTCAATACGTTGCCTAATTGAAGCAGGAAGATAACCGATGTGATAGGCTACACCTTTGGAAACGAGCTCAGCAAGATAATAATCGTTATGAACCTCGTTTTTTATGTCTTTTGCGAGCTCTATGAGTTCAGCATTTTCAGTTTTAGCCACACGGTTTGCCGCAAAATCACGAGCGGCATCAACTGTTTTTCTCACAGAAGAGAAATAGACTATGCACTGTTTCTCTTTGCCTTGATCATCCTTCTCGAATCTCAGAAGAACATCCGTTAATTCTGCATCCTGTAAAGCCACAGAAGTGATTGGCATGAGTTCCTTCGTGTGCTCGTTATAGACGCTGACTTCCTTGCTCTCAAGGTTTATCAGAAATTTGATTTGAGTGACCGGCGAGAACCCAGAGGCTAACTTGTGTTGATTAAGGGTTTCTGTCTCGACCCCGGATATCAAGTTCAAATATACCTGCGGATTAGGGACATTCGGAGAAGCAAAAATGATATGGGGCTTTTGTTCCGCTTCGCTCAGTATCTGCACGACCTGATAATAAAATGGGCTTCTGGTATCATCGCCGGAGAGTTTCTGTGCTTCATCAATGAAAAGATAGTCCAGCTGGATATCCTTCTCATTCATCAAAAGGTAAAGCAGCCGCTCCGGAGTCATGATGAACACATATCGTCTGCTCTTATCATCAATCTTAAGTGCAGCGTCTCCGGCAGCCGTAACCAAATGGTATCTATATTCCTTCAGCGACAAGCCTAGGTCTTCCGTAATTTTTGTGCGAACCTCGTTTATTAACGCCTTGGTCGGAACGATGATGGCAAAATTGTTTCGTGATCCCGAAAGAATCTGCTGCTTGATAAACATCTGTCCCCGCCCACCAAGGAGCTGATGAAACTGGTGCTGGAACAGAAAATTACCCACGGCGGGCATCCTGTCCTCCGCTGGATGATGGATAACATTTTCATCCGCACCGACCCTGCCGGAAACATCAAGCCGGACAAGGAAAAATCCACAGAGAAAATCGACGGCGCTGTGGCAACGATAATGGCACTCGACCGCGCTATCCGCTGCGGCAATGACAAGACCGAGTCTGTTTATGACAATCGATGTCTTTTATTTATATGAAGGGGGAGTTTATATGGGTGTCTTTTCAGGGCTGTTCAAATCCAGAGACAAGCCTCAAGACAGAACAGCAGGCAGCAATTATGCTTTCTTCTTCGGCGGCACGACTTCCGGCAAAGCGGTGACGGAGCGCTCGGCAATGCAGATGACCGCCGTGTATTCCTGTGTCCGCATCCTGTCTGAGGCTGTCGCGGGTCTGCCGCTGCACCTTTATAAATACAAAGACAACGGCGGCAAGGCAATGGCGCTTGACCATCCGCTCTACCGCTTGCTTCACGATGAGCCGAACCCGGATATGAGTTCCTTCGTGTTCCGGGAAACGCTCATGACGCACTTGCTTCTCTGGGGAAATGCTTACGCGCAAATCATCCGCAACGGAAAGAACGAGATCGTTGCTCTGTACCCGCTGATGCCCAGCAAGATGTCCGTGGACAGAGATGAGAGCGGGCGGTTGTACTACACCTATTATCGCAGCTCGGATGAAGCCATTAAGGATAAAGGCTCGTCCGTGACGCTGTATCCATCGGATGTGCTGCATATCCCCGGCTTGGGTTTTGACGGTCTGGTGGGCTATAGTCCCATTGCAATGGCGAAGAATGCTATCGGCATGGCGATTGCCTGCGAGGAATACGGTGCAAAGTTCTTCGCCAACGGCGCCGCTCCGGGCGGTGTGCTGGAACACCCCGGCACGATCAAAGATCCGCAGCGTGTGCGGGAGAGCTGGCAGTCCACCTTCGGCGGCAGCGGCAATGCAAACAAAATTGCCGTATTGGAAGAAGGCATGAAGTACACGCCCATCGGTATCTCGCCGGAGCAGGCGCAGTTCCTCGAAACACGAAAATTTCAAATCAATGAGATCGCTCGAATTTTCCGAGTCCCGCCCCACATGGTGGGCGACTTGGAAAAGTCGAGCTTTTCTAATATTGAGCAGCAGTCCCTGGAGTTCGTGAAATACACCCTTGACCCCTGGGTCATCCGCTGGGAGCAGTCCATTCAGCGGTCACTCCTTTCGCGGGACGAAAAAGCCGCGTATTTCGTGAAGTTCAATCTGGAAGGCTTGCTTCGCGGCGATTACCAAAGCCGCATGAACGGGTACGCCATCGGCCGCCAGAACGGCTGGATGTCCGCCAACGACATCCGGGAGCTTGAAAACCTCGACCGTATCCCGGCAGAGGATGGCGGCGATTTGTACCTCATTAACGGCAATATGCTCCCGCTGAAAAATGCCGGGGCCTTTGCAAATACACCTACCGATGACGGAAAGGAGGAAAAATCCGATGAAGAAATTCTGGAATTGGAAGACCCGAACGGTGACCAATCAGGAGACACAGGAGCAGGCTCAGGAGAGGACGCTGTTTCTGAACGGGACCATCGCCGAGGAAAGTTGGTTTGACGATGACGTCACGCCGCAGCTTTTCAAGGACGAATTGATGGCGGGCTCCGGCGACATCACTGTCTGGATCAACAGCCCCGGCGGTGACTGCGTGGCGGCAGCCCAAATCTACAATATGCTGATGGATTACAAGGGCAATGTGACTGTGAAAATCGACGGCATTGCCGCATCCGCTGCGTCCGTCATTGCTATGGCAGGTACGAAGGTACTGGTGTCCCCGGTGTCCATGCTCATGATCCACAATCCCATGACGGCGGCATTTGGAAATTCGGATGAGATGCAGAGAGCTATTGAGATGCTCGGCAGCGTGAAGGATTCCATTATCAACGCCTACGAGATCAAGACCGGTCTGTCCCGTGCGAAGCTCAGCCACCTCATGGATGCGGAAACCTGGATGGACGCAAACAAGGCTGTGGAACTTGGCTTTGCGGATGAAATTATGCAGAGAAGCACGGAAACCGAGAATACTGCTGCACCCACCGTTTCCATGCTGTATTCCAAGGCAAATGTGGTGAATTCTCTCATGGAGAAGATTGCCGCAAAGTGCGCCATTCAACCCAAAGCCGAAACAAAACACAGAGCCGATGACCTTATGGAGCGGCTCAATCTCATTAAAAACTGGAGGTAATTTATATGACGATCAATGAACTGCGCGAAAAGCGCAACCAGGCTTGGAACGCTGCAAAGGCATTTGTGGAGACCAAGCGTGACAAGGACGGTCTGCTTTCCGATGAGGATTCTGCGACCTATGCCCAGATGGAAAAGAAGGTTCAGGACTACGGTGCTGAAATCGAGCGCATGGAGGCTATGGCAGCGATGGAGGCTCAGCTTTCCAAGCCCACTTCTGCGCCCATCACCGAAAAGCCCCTGAACGGAAAGACCACCGAGGATAAGCAGCCTAAGAGCTTCCGTGCCACCGATGCCTACCGCAGCGGTATGCTCAACGCTCTGCGTACCAACTTCCGTCAGATCAGTAATGTGCTGCAGGAGGGCATCGATGCTAATGGCGGCTATCTGGTGCCGGATGAGTATGACAGCCGTCTCATTCAGGTGCTCAACGAGGAAAACGTTATGCGTTCTCTCGGCACTGCTATCACCACCAGCGGTGAGCACAAAATCAACATCGCAGCCACCAAGCCTGCGGCTGCGTGGATCGAGGAGGGCGGCGCACTGACTTTCGGTGACGCTACCTTCGACCAGATCATCCTGGATGCCCACAAGCTCCATGTTGCTGTAAAGGTGACCGAGGAGCTGCTCTACGATAACGCATTCAATCTGGAAAACTACATTCTGGAGCAGTTCGGCAAGGCTCTGGCCAATGCTGAGGAGGATGCGTTCATCAACGGCACCGGCACCGGTCAGCCCCTGGGTATTCTCGCCGAAACCGGCGGCGCACAGATCGGTGTGACAACGAAATCTTCTGGCAAAGTGACAGCCGACGAGGTAATCGATCTGGTGTACTCCCTTAAGCGTCCCTACCGTAAGAACGCCGTGTTCCTTGCCAACGATGTCTGCGTTGCAGAGCTCCGCAAGCTGAAGGACAGCACGGGTCAGTATCTGTGGCAGCCCTCTCTGCAGGCGGGTGAGCCTGACCGTGTGCTGGGTTACAAGGTTTACACCTCTGCATATTTCCCTGTCCCTGCTCCTGGCAAGGCCGCAGTCGCATTCGGTGACTTCAGTTACTACAACATCGGTGACCGTGGCTCTCGTTCTATTGCGGAACTGAAAGAGCTGTTTGCTGGAAATGGCATGGTCGGCTTTGTCGCAAAGGAGCGTGTGGACGGGAAGCTGGTGTTGCCCGAAGCAGTCAAGCTGCTCAAAATGGCATCTGCCTGATGAGAGGAGGCGGCGGTGATGGATGGGCTTCTTTCCAAAGTGAAAGCCAACCTTATCCTGGAACACACGGCGGATGATGCCTTGCTGAAAAGCTACATCACCGCCGCTGTTTCTTACGCCGAAAGCTACCAGCACATCCCGGAGGGCTATTACACGGAGAACCCCATGCCACCGACCACAGAGCAAGCCGTCATTATGCTGTCGTCCCACTTCTATGAAAGCCGGGACGGCAGCACGGGCGGCTTCTTTGCGGATAACACCGGAGCGGCGCAGCAGGTGTGGAACACCGTCAATCTGCTGCTCCGCTTGGATAGGCGGTGGCAGGTATGAGTTTTGGAAAAATGAACGGCTTTGCCGACATTGTGAAAACCAGGCAGGTCAAGGACAGCGAGGGCTTCACCCATTCCGAGAATGAAGCCCTCGCTTCCGTCCGTGTGTACCGGGAAGGCCGGCACGGCAGTCAGCGTTGGGCGAACCTCGCTGCATTCAGTGAAGCGACCGACCTGTTCCGCTTTCGGTGTATTCCTGGGCTGACGGTCACTACCGACCAGTTTCTCATTTGTGACGGAGAGCGATTTAATATCATCTCTGTTGAAAATGTGAAAGGTCGTGGGATGTACATCGAGGTTTTAGCGAAAAGGAGTGAACCCACCATTGGCAAAAGCTGAAATGAAAATGCCAGAGGATTTCCTTCTGAAGATCTCCAAGCTCGGCAGCAACTTTGACAGTGTGGCAGATACCGTCCTGCAGGCCGGTGGCGAGGTCGTGCTGAAAAGGGTCAAGAGCAATCTTTCCTCCGTTATCGGCAGAGGGACAAAGTTCAAATCCCGCACCACGGGCGAACTGGAAGGTGCGCTCGGTCTTTCTCCATCCAAGCTGAACCGGGACGGAAACCATGACATCAAGGTCGGTTTTGCCGAGCCACGCTCGGACGGCGGCAGCAACGCCAAGCTGGCCAACATCATCGAATACGGCAAGCACGGTCAGCCTGCAAAGCCGTTTCTGAAGCCTGCGAAAACCGCATCCCGGCAGGAATGCATCGATGCCATGACCAAGGCACTGGATGAGGAGGTGGAAAAGCTGTGAGCCTGCTATCCGATTTACAAACCATCGCAAAAAGTTGTGGGGTTCCCGTTGAAACGGGTGTGTTCTCCGGCAAAGCCCCGGACACCTATCTGGTCATCACGCCGCTGTCGGACAGCTTTGAGCTCCATGCCGACAACGCTCCCGGCTGTGAGACACAGGAGGCACGGCTGTCCCTCTTCACAAAGGGCAGTTACACCAAACTAAAAAATGACCTTGTCCGCGCCTTGCTTGGTGCGGACTTTTATATTACCGACCGCCGGTACATCGGCTTTGAGGCCGAAACCGGCTATCATCACTACGCCATTGACGTGGCGCAAATCTACGAACTGGAGGAATAAGTTATGGCGACCATCGGTCTTGACAGACTGTATTACGCAAAAATCACCGAGAACGACGCCGGTGAGGAAACCTACGGTACGCCGGAGCAGCTTGCGAAAGCCATCTCCGCTGACCTTTCGGTGGAACTGGCAGAGGCAACTCTATACGCCGACGACGGCGCTTCGGAGATCGTAAAGGAATTCAAATCCGGCACACTTTCCCTCGGCATTGACGATATCGGCTCTACAGCGGCATCCGACCTCACGGGTGCAACCATCGACAAAAACAAGGTGCTGATTTCCGCATCCGAGGACGGCGGCGACCCTGTGGCGGTTGGCTTCCGTGCCAAGAAGTCCAACGGCAAGTACAAGTATTACTGGCTGTACCGTGTGAAATTCGGTATTCCGGCAACGAACCTTGCCACCAAGGGCGACAGCATTACCTTCTCTACACCCACTATTGAAGGCACTATTCTGCGCCGCAACAAAGCAGACGCAGGCGGCAAGCACCCGTGGAAAGCGGAGGCTTTGGAGGGCGATGTGACCGCAGCGACCATCACGAACTGGTATAAGGAAGTCTATGAGCCGACCTATACCACGACACCCGAAAAACAGGGTTAACGGAGGTAACACACAATGTATAACGAGAGAACTGCAGTCATCACCATCGGTGGCGAGGAATACACACTCCTGCTTACCACCAAGGCTACCAAGGAGATCGCCGGTCGCTACGGCGGTCTGGAAAACCTCGGTGAGAAGCTGATGAAGTCCGAGAACTTTGAAATGGCCATCGGAGAGATCGTGTGGCTTATCACGCTTCTGGCGAATCAGAGTATTCTTGTCCACAACCTCAAGGATAAGGAGCATCCCAAGGAGCCGCTCACCGAGGATGTGGTGGAGCTTCTGACCACGCCCCTCGACCTCTCCGGTTACAAAACCGCTATTACGGAAGCACTCTACAAGGGCACCAAGCGGAATGTGGAAAGTGAGAAAGACGCAAAAAACGCGCAAGTCGGGTAACGGTCTCCGATGCGGAGCTGTTTACCCGGCTTCTCTATTACGGCCTTGCCCACCTTCATCTCAGCCAGGATGAGGTGTGGTTGATGCCGTTCGGTCTGCTGCTGGACTTATGGGAGTGCCACAAGCAGTATAACGGGCAGGCCTCCCCGGCACGAGAGCATTACATCGACGATATTATCCCGGACGGCATTTGACCCATATCGGACAGCTTTACCTCGAACTTAGTCCGTTTCCGTCGCAACTTCTTTGTGAACTTTTTCGTATAGCCTTGATATTTTTCAAAAATCGTGGTATACTACACATAGAAGTTCGGACGGTTTCGTCCTAAGTACGAGGTGAAATGCATGGTTAAACGAGATTCCTATATGAACCGACTGATCCACAGTATGTGGAACGGCGAGATAAAGGTCATCACAGGCATACGCAGATGCGGCAAGTCCGTACTGCTTTTCGATCTGTTTTTCGAGTATCTTCTTTCGCAGAACGTTTCGGAAGATCATATTTTGAAAATCGAGCTGGATCAGCGGCGGTACTATAAGTTCAGAAATCCGATCACTCTGTGCGAATATGTAGAAAGCACCGTCCGGGACAGGAAGGATGAAAAATTCTATCTGTTCATTGATGAGGTGCAGTTCACCACGAAAGTAGTGGACAAGGAAAACGGCGGCATCGAGGTTACCATCTACGATATGCTGAACGAACTCAAGGCATATAAAAACCTTGATGTTTATGTCACCGGCAGTAACTCCAAAGGGCTGTCGAAAGATATCGCAACAGAGTTTCGCGGTCGTGCTACACAGATCCATGTGTTCCCTTTGTCATTTGCGGAGTTTTATTCTGCCGTGGGCGGCGACGAGCGAAAAGCGCTGGATACCTATATGCTCTATGGCGGTATGCCTAGACTTTTAGCACTGGAGGATGACAAAGATAAGAAGGATTATCTGACCTCCCTCTACAGCGAATTGTATGTCAAGGATATTGTGGAGCGAAACGGCATCGAGCGCGAGGATGTTCTGAATGATATTCTGGACTTCCTTGCTTCGCAGATCAGTTCGCTGACGAATCCGACCAATATCGCAAATGCCATCGCGTCCATGAAGAACGAAAAAATCAATCCTGCGATGGTTTCAAACTATGTGCAGTATGTTATCGACTCTTTCCTCATTTCAATGGCAAAGCGATACGATGTCAAAGGAAAGACCTATTTCAAGTATCCGAACAAATACTACTATACGGATATCGGGCTTCGGAACGCACGGCTGAATTACCGCCAGTACGATCCCGGTCATATCATGGAAAACATGATCTACAACGAACTTCTGCGGCGCGGGTACTCTGTTGATGTCGGTGTGGTTTGCGACCGCGCAGGCGACAGCAAGGTTCAGAAAGAGATCGACTTTGTGGTAAACGATGCAGATAAAAAAATCTATATTCAGTCCGCTTTCCGCATGGATACCGATAAAAAGGAATTCTCCGAGCTGGCATCGCTGATGCTTACCAAGGATTTCTTCAAAAAGATTATCGTTCGCATGGATGTGCCGCACAATTTTTATGACGACAACGGCATCTTCCACTGCAATCTGATCGACCTACTGCTTGGCCGGGTAGAATTGTTCTGACAAAATAACTCATATATCTACGAGGAGTGACCTTTCGGGGACACTCCTTTTTCATACCATCAGGCACGCTTTCATCGAAAACTTCGGACGGTTTCGTCCCAACTTCTCGGTGAAAGGGTGCTTTTTTCATGCCATCCACAAGGAGGTGACGGTACATGGCAGACAGTTTCGGACTGAAGATCGGTCTTGAGGGGGAAAAAGAGTTCAAAAAAGCACTGGCGGATATCAACCAGGCCTTCAAGGTGCTCGGCTCCGAAATGAAGCTCGCCACCTCTCAGTTCGATAAAAACGATAAATCCGTGGAGGCACTCGCCGCACGGAACAAGGTGCTACGAAAAGAGATCGATGAGCAGACAACAAAAATCGACACCCTTCGCAAGGCTCTGCAGAATGCCGCCACCTCCTTCGGAGAGAACGACCGCCGCACCCAGAACTGGCAGATCCAACTCAACAATGCCGAAGCCGCCCTCAACGATATGAACCGTGAGCTGGACGAAAACGAGAAAGCTATCAAGGAGGGCGGCAAGGCTGCGGAGGAATCCGGCAGTAAGTTTGAAGGCTTCGGCAAGGTTCTCAAAACCGTAGGTGTGGCACTCGGTGCCGTGGCTGTTGCCGCAGGTGCCGCCGCCGTGAAGCTCGGAAAAGAGGTCATCGCTGCCTATGCGGACTACGAGCAGCTGGTCGGCGGCGTTGACACCCTGTTCAAGGACTCCTCGCAGGAGATCCAGCGGTATGCCGCCAACGCATACAAAACGGCAGGACTTTCTGCCAACGAGTACATGGAGACGGTCACGGGCTTTTCCGCAAGCCTCATCCAGTCCCTCGGCGGCGATACCGAGAAAGCCGCAAAGTATGCGGATATGGCAATCACGGATATGTCCGACAACGCCAATAAGATGGGCACGGATATGTCCTCCATGCACTGCCCGTGCTGATTGCAGCTCTGCCGGAGATCATCAACGGTATCATTACCTTCTTACTGGACTCCATCCCGCAGATTATCGAAACAGGCATTCAGCTTCTGACATCCTTGGTGGCTGCTTTGCCGGATATCATTATGGCAATCGTGGAAGCTATCCCGAAAATCATTGAAGGCATTATCACCGCCGTGCTGAACGCCATACCTTGGCAGGGCCTTGATGGACCGAGGCATTTATACCCGGCAGGGAAAGCCGTGGGTGGACTCCAATGTGAAGGTCATCCTGACAAACATCACCTACACCGGGAACATGCTCTTCCAGAAGGAATACTGTGAAGACCCGATCACCAAGCACCGTAGGAAGAATTACGGCGAGATGCCACAGTATTTTGTCGAAGACACTCACGAGGCAATTATCCCGATGGACGAATGGCAAGCGGTACAGGCCGAGTTCAAGCGCAGACGGGACCTTGGTCCCTTCGGAAACAAGTCGTTGAAACTATCGGCTTTCTCCACGAAGATCACCTGTGGCTGCTGCCGAAAACACTATCGCCACAGTGGAAAACGGAATACCGCCGGTGAGGTTTACTACATCTGGATCTGTCAGACGAAAAGCCAGAAAGGTGTGTCGGCTTGCCCCTCGAAGAACATCCCGGAGAAGATGCTCCAGAATACCGCAGCGGAGGTGCTGGGCCTTGATAAGTTTGACGAGGACGTTTTCAGTCAGCAGATCGAGGAAGTCATCGTTATCGGAGACGATACCTTGACCTTCCGCTTTTACGACGGCCACGAGGTCACCACCAAATGGCAATCTACTGCCAAGACCGACTGGTGGACAGACGAGCGCAGAAAGCTCTGGGGAGAACGGCACAAGCGCAAGGATACCAATCCGAACCGGAATACCTTCTACGAGTTCACCGGATTCATAAAATGCGGCTGCTGCGGTGCCAATTACCGCTGCCAATCCGGAAAGCGCAAGGACGGCACCCCGACACGGTCTTGGTACTGCACCGGCCCGAAGGATCAGTGCCACAACCCCGGCATACGGGACGAGACCATGAAGCGGCTGGTAGCCGACGTCCTCGGCCTTGACGAGTTCGATGAGGCTGCGATGGACGCCCGGATTGAAAATGCCACGATCCTCGACCATACTGTTACATTCCATTTCCGGGACGGCCACACCGAGTCCAGAGACTTCTTGGATAAGCGGCACGGCACTCCTTGGACCGAGGAACGGCGAGAAAAAGCCAGAGAATCCATGAAGGCCGCTTGGACAGACGAGCGCAGGGAGGCAATGAGTGAGAGAATCAAGAAAATAAGGAGCGAAAAGAAATGGCCAAATCCGTAACCACAATACCGGCGACGCTGTCACGCTTCACGGCGGCACCGATCAACAGCACCAAGAAGCGACGTGTGGCGGCCTACGCTCGTGTCAGCACCGACAACGAGGAGCAGCTGACCAGTTACGAAGCGCAGATTGACTACTACACGAATTACATCAATGGCCGGGATGATTGGGAGTTCGTCGGGGTATATCCTGACGAAGGCATCACCGGCACCAATACCAAAAAGCGTGAGCAGTTCAGGCAGATGGTTGCAGATGCCCTTGACGGCAAGATCGACCTGATTATCACGAAGTCGGTCAGCCGCTTTGCCAGAAACACAGTCGATAGCCTGACTACCATCCGGAAACTCAAGGAGCACAACGTCGAGGTCTATTTTGAAAAAGAAAACATCTGGACCTTCGACAGCAAGGGTGAACTTCTGCTGACGATCATGTCCTCGCTGGCGCAGGAAGAGTCCCGGTCCATTTCCGAGAACTGCACATGGGGCCAACGGAAGCGGTTTGCAGACGGCAAGGTCACGGTTCTGTTCAAGCGATTTCTGGGCTACGACATGGGGTCGGACCACAACCTCGTGGTAAACCCAGAACAGGCCAAGCTGGTCAAGCGCATCTACGGAATGTTCCTGCAAGGCCAGTCGCCATTCCAGATTGCCCGGACGCTGACCGAAGAAGGCATTCCTTCTCCCGGCGGCAAGGACCACTGGAACCCCAGCAACATCAAAAGCATTCTCACCAACGAAAAGTACAAGGGTGATGCGCTGCTGCAGAAGTCCTTCACTGTAGATTTTCTGACCAAGAAGAAAAAGACCAACGAGGGTGAAATCCCGCAGTACTACGTCAAGGACAACCACGAGGCCATTATCGATCCGGAGACCTTCGAGATGGTGCAGACGCTGATGACTACCCGCACCAAGGGCCGGAACCGCAAGAGCTCGGTCAGCATCTTTTCCAGTAAGGTCAAGTGCGGAGACTGCGGCAGTTGGTACGGGCCGAAGGTCTGGCATAGCAACGACGCCTACCGGAAGGTCATCTGGCAGTGTAATCACAAGTTCGACGGCCAGAAATGCGCCACACCGACACTCACCGAGGATGAAATAAAAGAACTGTTCCTCCGGGCCACCAATCAGGTGATCGACCAGAAGGAACAGTTTATAGCCATATACGAGCAGGTCCTTTCAAGGAACCTTGACACCACGGCCCTTGAGAGCGAGCTTTCGGATCTGGAAGCGGAGATCAATATCGCTGCCGAGCTCATTGAGGAGTGCATCAAGGAGAACGCTCACGTCGCCCTCGATCAGGATGAATACCAGAAACGATACGATGCTCTGGTGGCCCGGTTCGATAAGGCCAAGGCCCGACACACCGAGGTCACCGATCTAATTGCCGAGCGCATGGCCCGAAAGCACCAGATCGAATCCTATCTGAAGGAACTGCGGAGCCGGGAGCCGCTGACGGAGTTCCGGGAAACAGACTGGCTGGCGATGGTGGACTACATCACCGTCCACAGCAAAAAGGACATCTGGGCGACCTTCAAGGACGGTAACGAGATCAAAGCATAATCCCATAGACACAGAAACGCCTCTCAACTATTACTGTTGGGAGGCGTATTGTTATTAAAACCTGTACCTTAATTCGGTTATACGATGCGCAGCAGCAGTATCATCTAAATCAAAAAATTCACCTGACGGTATAGTTCTAATCCTCTTTCTGTCGATACCTGCGGTCACCAAACTGTTTACCAGTTTCAACTTTTCCTTATCCCTATGGACAACTATTGTCCATATATTTTTGTTGTCCGTATAATTATCGATTAATGTAAAGTAAGGCAAATCTATTCCATCAAGAGAATGTCCAACAACTATTATTTCATTGGGTTGGGATCTTCTTATTCGCTCTAAGCATCCCGAATACTTATTGGTATTTTTTAATGTTGTACTGTAATAATCTCTAACCACGCGACAGATACTGACCCATTTTTCGTCAAATAGGCTCTCTGCTTCTTCGATTTTTTTACTAATTCTATCAATTCGCATCTTGTTTCCATGACCAATTACTGGGTCAGGGGTATAATCTCGTAACGAACCGTGGATGTGAATTACTTTGTCAGGCCGGATCAGGTAAACATTCTCTAGAGTCGCTGTATAGTTAAATGTCAAAAACAAATCATCGCTATTATCTTTTATCTTTGATGTTCGCGGCAAACAATCTCGAATTCGAATAGTTCTTACCCATTCCTTTAAATAGACCGATAGCTTTTGAATGTACTGATACTCATTTGTAAAATAACTGTACAGAGTGTCTTCGATTCCGACATCTCCTGATTCCAGATCCATTTCAATGCTCGTTCCACTTTCGATTATGCTATCCTCATCGATATTAGCTAGATTGCTTTCAAAGCGATTCCATAAATATTCTTTTTTTGCCTCATCAGACATTGAAGGATAAATATCATAATGCTCCTCGAACGCTTCCAGGAACTCCGGGTGTGCAGACTTTAGATACGTTCGAAAATCCCAATACGCTGTTGGGAGTTTATGAGCCAAATCAAATCCATTACCCAATATGTATAGTGTCATAAATCTTCTCCTTATAAAAACAGCCGGGACACCCCGACTTCCACAACTTACCCCTCAAATGCCAACTTACCCCTCAAGCGGCAAAATCGGCGGAGAAATAATTAAATTGTATCAATCTCGGTGTTTTCATATCATAAAACAGTCAATGGAGCGTATCGATACAGATACGCTCCATTTCTCATATCAACATACTATGTAATGGGGTGCAGCCCCTTGGCTCTCCCTTTGGGAGAGCTGTCACCGTAGGTGACTGAGAGGGTCTTGCAGCCTTTTTCGAATGATAAGATCAATTTGTGTGCACACACCACGAAAATCCCTGTCGATATCCCGGTTGGAGAATCGCAGAATCTCCAACCCAAGAGACATCAGGAATTGAGAACGTTCCGCATCATAAGCAAGCCCCTGAGGTTCATAATGCTGAGAGCCATCCAATTCAATGACCAGTCTGGCCGAAGCACAGTAAAAGTCCACGATGAATCTGCCGATAATCCGCTGTTTATAAATTTTTACTGGATATTTGTGGAGAAAAAGGTACCAGAGCTTACGCTCATGGGGTGTCATCTCCCTGCGAAGCCGTCGGGCATTTTCTAATTGGGTGTTGTCTTTTGGTATGGTCATTGTTTACCCTCTCCGTCCTCGCTACGCTCGGCCACCTCTCCCAAAGGGAGAGGCAAGGGATGCTCGCACGGCACACCGAAAGGTGTATAGAAGTGCGCCCTTTATCAGTTCGGCAAATTGGAGTTTACTGCTCGATACGGTAGTATTTGAATGTTTCATCTTCTCCAACAAAGCGAAAGCCTACCTTTTCCAGCACATGCTGACTCCGGGTATTTTTCCTGATGGTATCTGCGTTTACCGCAGCCATTCCCAACTCGTCAAAGGCGGTTTTTACCGCCAAACGTTCTGCCTGCGTTCCGTATCCCCTTCCCTTCACTGCGTCGTTTTGCATATGGATACTCAGGGAACATTCTTTTTTATCATGGTCGATCTGCTTCAATTGCAATTCCCCGATCACCTTATCTCCAAGCATGATCGCAAACAGTCTGCGTGAAGCATCCTGCCCCTTCATATCAAAATATCGATTTACCGCAGCTTCGTCATATACATAGGGCTGAAACAGGTGCATATCCATATAGATAGACGCATCATTCGTCCAATGCTTGTACAGTTCGTGACATAGTTCTCGCGTCATCGCCTTTAACTGAATTGTTGGCATGTTAGACCTTACCCACCTTATTATTCCGACTTATTGATTTGTTTAATTCTATCATCTGGCTTTAATATATGCAAGAACAAGCCCAGCAGACATTACTGCCGGGACTGAAACTGTCTTACGACCACCCGCACTTGCCTCTCCTTTTCTTATGCTCACGTCACTTCCACTGGAACGTCACCATGCCATAGACATAGATGAACAGGATGGCCGCCGGGATCACATACCGGAACATCGGCTTCATCCATTGCCGCACCTTCAGGCCCCGGCCGGCGTTGGCTTCCAGCAGGAAGCTGTTCCATCCCCAGCCGAACCGGTTGCAGCAGAACAGGGCAAGCACCAGGGACCCCAAGGGCAGAATGTTGTTTGATACCAGGAAATCCCACAGGTCCAGCCAGGCGGTGCCCTCTGCAAAGGGCTGGAAGTGCAGCACGCTGTAGCCCAGTGCCGTGGTCAGGGCGATCAGAAAGATCCCCGCGCCGCAGACCAGGCACCCTACCGGGCGGCTCCAGCCGGTGACCTCCCGCACCATGGCCAGTATCTCCTCGCACACCGCCAGCACCGTGGACAGGGCCGCGAACACCATAAACAGGAAGAACAGGGTTCCCCACCAGCGGCCGCCCTCCATGTGGTTGAACACGGTGGCCATGGTGTCAAACAGCAGGCTGGGGCCGGCATTGACCTCCACGCCATAGGTGAAGCAGGCCGGGAACATGATCAGTCCCGCCACGATGGCCACAAAGGTATCCAGCAGGATGATGTGCACCGACTCCCCCATCAGGGACCTCTCCTTGCCGATGTAGCTGCCGAAAATGGCCATGGCACCCATGCCCACGGATAGGGTAAAGAAGGCCTGGTTCATGGCCCCCACCACCACGCTGCCGTTGATTTTGGACAGGTCCGGCACCAGATAGAACCGCAGCCCCTCCGCCGCACCGGACAGGGTGAAGCTGTGCACCGCCAGCACCAGCATCAGCACTAGAAGCAGCATCATCATATATTTGGTGACCCGCTCCAGGCCGCCCTGCAGCCCGAAGCACAGGATGCCGAAGGCCAGCACCACCGTCACCGCCAGATAGGTCACGTTGACCCCCGGGTTTGTAATCATGGACGAAAATCCCAGATCCTGAATATTTCCCGTCAGAAACCGCACAAAATAATACACGATCCACCCGGTGACCACCGTGTAAAACGCCATCAGGGCCACGCTCCCAAAGAACGAAACATACCCATGAATGTGCCATTTCTGGCCCTTTTTCTCCAGTTTTTGATACATTTTGATGGGGCTCGCCTGTGCCGCCCGGCCCACGCTGAACTCCATAATCATGATCGGCAGGCCCAAAATCACCAGGCAGAAAAAATAGAGCAAAACGAAGCCGCCGCCACCGTATTGGCCGCACATCCAGGGAAATTTCCAGACATTTCCGCAGCCGATGGCGCACCCGGCGGACAGCAGGATGAAGCCCAGGCGGGACCCCAGCTTTTCGCGTTCCATGATTCTTCTCCTTTTTGTATAAATATTTGATTTGAAGCTTTGTTATTGTATCAAATATTTATTTTTCCGTCAAGGAATGATTATTATTTCACAATTCACTTTTTTCAAGATAGCCGGAGCGGAGGAGGGACTCTATAAAGCGCTCAAAGGAGGGCGCAATAACCTCTTCCGGCGTTTCATATAATTTTACAGCATCTTTTATGATTTCTTCTGTAGAAATTCCCTCATTTATTTTCGAGAAAAAGTATGCTCCGGTGGAATTGATCCCCTCGACATACGGGACGCGGCCACGGGCGGGGCCGGTGGCCACCAGGAAATCTTCATCGCATATTTTCGTAAGAATTACGCCTGGAATGACGGTATATTTCATAATAAATCACCATTTTTGAGAACTATTTTGCGTTTATATGCAATCACTGGGAAGCGGAGGATTCCAGATAGGTTTGCAGGGTTTTCCGGCACAATTTGGCAGATTCGATATCGCCGCGGTTTTTCAGGAGCCAAACCGGTGTTTTCAGCATTTTTTCTGCGATACGGCAGGCAGTTTTTGCTTCCTGTTCGGTATTGCAGTCAAAAAGGAACTGGGAAAAGACTTTTCCGGCGGATTCGTGAACGGTCAGGTGTGTGATTTCGTTGGAATCAGACTGTTCCAAGACAATAATTCCGCCTAATTTAGCGGTCAGGCGCTTAGACATGTTCTCTTTGCCTGTCCAGGGAGAAGAAGTGACAAATACTTCGTCATTTTCAATATATACAATGGGTTTATCCCCATTTATGATCTGAATTTCATCGGGACAGAGGAGTTTCCAGAGACAATAGTGGGTGGACTTGCCGGTGCCGCTGGGGGCGGTGACCAGCCAGGCCAGGTCCTTCCAGATAAAGGAAACCGCGTGGAACACGATGCGGTCAAAAGCCGTGATGGCAGAGGAGATGGCGGGACAGAGCTCCATATATTCCACATAATACGCGGCGGAATCCGGCGGGTAAATTCTGGAAGCTGTCTGAAGCCGTCGGGGGGAAATTTCCACGGCAGGAATGTCCCGGTCATTGGCGGGACAAGGCGGGATAAGGGGGGATGTCCCGGTATTTTTTTCCAGGTAGGGAGAAAAATACGGATAGTATTCATCGTATTGGGTGGTGACGTCCACAGGGACGCCAGCCAGGTTGAGACGAAATTTCATAAGCGTTATTTTTGGGAGGTGGGTGGTTGGGGTGGTGGGGCCCTCTCAGTCACCTTCGGTGACAGCTCTCCCAGAGGGAGAGCCAAGTCCGTAGGGGGCGGGGATTCGGATGGGGACGCGGATTCCAGCCGAACGCATAAGGAACGTGCATTCGGCAGACCCGGCGGTTGATGCCGGGCCCACGTCGGCCCTGCGGGCCTCCTCGGAATGACATGGCAAGGGGGTGGCCGATAATTGACGGCGGGGCACATGGGCCCCGCCCTACAGGCCCTCTCAGTCACCTTCGGTGACAGCTCTCCCAGAGGGAGAGCCAAGAGGGATGGATGGAAGAAAGCGGGGGGATGGGATGCCATCCCCCCGCTTGGGGTTTTTGCTCAGCTTGGGGTTTCAGCCGGCTGGGGGTTTTGCTCAGCCGATGATGTTGCCGTACTGGTCCACGATGACCTGCTGGCCGTCAGGGAGGGTGAACTTGTACAGGCCGGGGCCGATGCTGTCGGGGAATTCACCGCCAGGTTCAGTGGAACCGGCGCCGACTATCCCATTGGTATCCAAAACCGGGCTGAGACGAGGATCCGTATAAATCATGATGCTCTCCTTTTCTCACTCCCAAATGGTGCGGGTGTTGTAATGCAGGGTATGGGCGCTGCCGTGGACCTCGGTGCCGTCCAGGGTGATCCAATAGGGGGTGACCTCCAGGTCGCCGGTGCCGGAGAGGCTCTTATCAGCCAGCATGAGCTTGGCGTCACGGGCCGCGCCGAACAGGTTGGCGGGAGTCTTGAAGATCCGATAACGGCTGGCGTAGGAGACGTCGAGCTTCTGGCCATTGACCATGATGCCGGAGGCCTGATAGTTGGCGGGGTTATCCACGGCAGAGATCAGGGTGACGCCACGGAGACGGAACAGACCGATGCGGCTGTAAGCCAGGTCCAGATAGGAGTCGCTGACGTACTTGGCGTAGATGGTGGTGTCCTGGGTGACCTGGTCCAGGTCAGCGGGGGTGGTGTAGGCCTGGTCAGCGAACCAACCGGCAAAGACCTTGCCGGCGGGGGCCTGGTAGGCCACCTGGTCACGGACGCCGGTACCGGCGGAAACGGTAAGCTCGTAGGTCTTGGCCGCATCCACCACGGTGACGTTGACATTCTCCACAGCGGGCTCAGACTCATTGACCAGCATGCTGGCACGGAGGGCCAGCGTGGTCTGGGTGCTGACGTTTTCAACGTACTTGTACACAGGCTCAATCCGCTTTCCGGAATCCGGGTTCTTGGCGGGATCATGCTGATTCTCCTGGAAGGTGTAGGTACGGCTGCGGACACCCTCGACATGGACGCCGTCCAGGGTGACCCAGTAGGCCTTGTAGGTGACGGGCACTTGATTCTGGAAGTCCGTAAATTCGTTGCCCAACAGGCGATGGCCAGTGATATAGCCATCGTCAACGACCTGACCCTGGCTGTCCGTGGGATTGGCGTTTTCATTCAGGGTCAGACCTACCTCCTGCTTTTTGACTTTACCTTTTTGCAGATACCAGGTCTCAACAACATCTTTCAGGTTAGGCTCCTTGAAATACTCCAGTCTCTGGTACACGGTGGCCTTGTTGTTGTTATTCACATCGGTACCTTCTGTCAGTTCGCTGCAATTGGAGGAGATATAGGTTCCCTCGTTGTCCCCAAACTTCACATAGAGGCCGGCGTCCCGATAGAGGAGACGGTCCACCTCGGACAGGAGGTACATCTGGGTCACGGTCCAGCCCTTAGGCTGGTGACTGGACACCCAGAAGGCGAAGGGGCGCAGATAGGTGTCGGGGACTTCCCAGATATAGTAGGTCTCGTTCTCAACAGGGGCAATCGCCATGGGGTTCTGACCCTTGACGCTGGCGTTGACGGTTTCGCAGGCGGCCTCGTCAAAGGTGCCGCCGTAGAGGAAGTCTTTGGGGACTTCGTTCACCAGGTTATAGGTCGGGTTATCCAGCAGGCGGACTTTCTTTTCCTGACCAGGACTGCCATAGTTCTTGCCGTTTTCGTTCACAGAGCTGGTCACGGGGACCACGGTGAAGTAAGCATATTTCACCACGGGGCTCACGAATTTCGCGAACATGTCCCCGTTTCCGTCCAGAATGCCGGAGTTGTTCAGATCGTTGGTGGGAACCTCGCCCACCGTGTCGTCCTTGACCTGGATCGGAATCTCCAGGACCATCTTGCTACCGCGAGCAGTCTGTTTTCCATCCTTGTCGGTGTGGAAGCCAACCCAGTTATCAGAGTAGTTAAAGCCGGTGACAGAAACCTTGTCGCCCTCAACGCTGGGTGTGTAACTGGTCTGATTCGCGCCCCACTGGCGATTGCCGCTGGCATCGGTGCCGGTAAAGGGAACGGTGTACGCCTTGAGGGAATCCAGATAGTTTTTGGGCAGCTGGAAGTACTTGGAAATCACGTCCACCATGGTGGCGGTGGCCGTCAGAGTAGAGTCCGAGCCGCCGATGGTGCTGCTGATGGTGGAGAACACATTGTTCAGACCGTCAGCATCGCTGGCTGCAAGATAATAGTTGCTGCTGTCGCGGGTGTAGTTCTTGGTGATGCAATGATAAACATAATAGTCCTTCAACCCCAAGTCAGCCGCCGTCTTAAAGTTGCTGGACACATAGTTCATGTAGCGGTTGGCGGAAGCAGTTTCACTGTTCCAGTAATCCCCTACCGAACCATCGTTATTTGCATTCCGGCGCGTTCCATACAGCTGGCTGGGGTCAGCACCGGTGAAAATGCCAATGGTGTATACCACAACGCCATTGTCCTTCATGGTCTTGGCAGCCTTGATGGCATCGTTGGCAACGCTGATGTCAAAGTCATAATCGCCGGGCTCGCCATCGGTGAACATGATGACCACCTGTGTACGCTGGGCCGGGTTGCTACCCTTGTAGGTGCTGTTGTCCAGCAACGTCTGCGCCCGCTGCATGCCCTTTCCAACCTGCGTGCCGCCCTCCGGAGACTTCGGCAACCCATCAATCGCTGTAGTCAGCGTGTCCTTACCGGTTCCGTCCACCTGAGTCCAGTTGACAAGCGTGGAGGCGCTACTATCAAACGTCACAACCGCCATGCGGTGGTCGCTGGTCTCAGGGTCATACTTGTCGGCAACAGAGCTGATGAAGTTCTTCACCGCATTCTTCAAGGCGGCCTGACGTTTTGTGTTTCCGCTGAAGGTATACGCCATAGAGCCAGACTGGTCCAGGACCAGGACGATGTCCAGGGGGACATTCTTCTGCACCACCTGAGAGTTACCGGTGGCATAGGCCTCCAGGGTCAGGGTGCCGGTTTTCCCGTCAGCGTTCAGCTGCAGGGTCTTGCTCATTTCCATGCCAGTGACCCCTTCGGTGGGGCCGCCGGGGTTCACGACCGAAACCCCATTGGGCAACCCGGCGCTGTCCTCCTCGCCCGCGGCGAAGGACGGCAGAGCCACCAGAGACAGGGCCATGACCAGCGCCAGCACGAGTGCCAACGCCCGTTTCCATGTTTTCATTTTCTCATTCCTCCCATTTCGTTTATTTTGGGGGCCGGGCGGCCCCAATTGACTTGGGTTTTGCAGGGACAGTTCTGGATGGTATCCATTGTACACCATTCCGATATCGTTTGCAAGAGGCTTTGGGGCTTGTTTGCAATATTTTTACGCCTGCTTGGCATTGTATCACAAAGAAGCGTCGAATGCAAGTGCATTCTGGGGAAACCGGGGTGGACGGAGGGGGGCGGGGGTGGTATAATAAGGGGGATAACCAACAGATGAGGAGGGTTCTGACCATGAACGAGAAGAAGCAGAGCGGGTATCCCCAGGAGGACCCCAGGGAGGCGCTGGAGCGGCTGATGCAGGATAAGCCGCTGAAAAGGCCGGGGGGCAAGGACCGGAAGGAGCCGCCCATCATGGCGGTGTATGCCGCGCCGGTGATCAAGGAAGAGAAATGAGCGGGTTCCGGCTTACGAGCTGCGTGTGGGAGCTGACGCTGGCGTGCTGCTTCGGATGCAGGTACTGCGGGTCCGCCGGGGGGCGGGCCAGGGCGGACGAGCTGTCCACGGCGGAGTGTATGGACGCGGCGGAGCAGCTGGCGGATCTGGGCTGCCGGAGGGTGTCGCTGATCGGGGGCGAGGTGTTCCTGCGGCGGGACTGGGCGCAGATCGCCGGGCGGCTCACCGGGCTGGGCGTCCGGGTGGACGTGATCACCAACGGGTACCTGATGTCGCCGGAGGTGCTGGAACAGCTGAAGCAGGCGGGGGTGTCGTCGGTGGCGGTGTCCATCGACGGGCCGGAGGACGTGCATGACGCCGGGCGGCAGGCCGGGAGTTTTAAGCGGGCCATGGAGGCCGTCCGGGCGCTGACGGCGGCGGGGATGCCGGTGTCGGTGATCTCCACCCTGCGGCGGGACTGCATGGGGCGGCTGGAGGAGCTGTACCGGGTGCTGGAGGGGTCCGGCATCGGGGCGTGGCAGCTGCAGGCGTGCTCGCCCATGGGCAATGCCGCCCGGGGGCTGGACTGGCGCATCGACCCGGCGGAGGTCATCGCTTTCGTGATGCGGCACCGGGCGGAAGCGCCGTTTATGCTGGGGGCGGCCGACAACGTGGGGTACTTTACAGATGAGGAGCTGCGCCTGCGGGGGGCCGATGGGGCCTGCTTCCAGGGGTGCAGGGCGGGTATCTCCGCCATAGGCATCGACAGCGCGGGCAATGTGCGGGGGTGCGAGTCGCTGTACGATGAGCGGTTCAACGAGGGGAATCTGCGGCAGCGGAGGCTGCGGGATATCTGGGAGGACCCAGGGGCCTTTGCGTACAACCGGCAGTTCCGGCGGGAGATGCTGACGGGAACCTGCGCCCGGTGCCGGATGGGGCCGTGGTGCGCCGGGGGGTGCCGGTCGTATAACTATTTCGTGCATGGGAAGCTGTATGAAAGTCCGGCGTGTGCAGGCGGGGCCAAATAAGCGCAAGGGCTGCGGCGTCTGCCGCAGCCCTTGCGCTGGTGTATCAAGAGGATTTCCGGTGATCGACGGGAAAATTGCCGAAGCGCCGCCGGTGGCGGATGAAGCGAGGCGATTTCGAGGAAGTGCCCCGGTCAGCGGGCCGGGTCAGCCCCTTCAGCCTGCCAGAGCGCCGTCGCCCATGTACAACAGAAGGAGAAAACCATCCTGGGTTCCGTCCGGGGCCAGCAGCCGCAGCTCCACATACTGAAGGTTGTCGTACCAGTCGGCGGACAGGTCAAAATGCAGGGTCCAGTACTGCTCCTGGCAGCTGCCCTTGAAGGGCGGCAGGGTCAGCTCCTGGCCATCCTCGTCCACGCAGTAAAGCTGGAGGTCGTCCAGCAGCACGTCCCCGGGGTCCCGTTGGATCTCCAGCTCCACCTGAAGGACGCCGTCCTCATAGGACGCGCCCAACAGGCCCACCCGGCCTCCCTGCCAGGTATCCCAGTACAGCCATTCCTGGGCCACCGCCGGTTCCTGGGTGGCAGGGGTGACCGGGTCGACGGAATAATCCGTGTGGCGGACCTGACAGCTGGAGACAATGGAGCTGACCAGGGACAGGACGATCAGCCCCGCCACCAGCACCCCCACCAGGCTCACCTGACGGGCCGGGCCGCTGAGGCTGTTCAGCTTTTCCCGGACCTGGCGGGCCTGGTCCTCGAAGCAGACCTTCTTCTGGTGGTTCTCCTTCCGCTCGTAGCAGACCTTGTCCCCATTGGGCACCGGGCGGCGGGAGGAGCCGTCCAGATGGTGGACGGTGCCGTCGGCATACACCTGCTCCCGCCGGGGCGGGCGGTTATAGGCCCCGCACTCCGGGCAGCAGCCGTTTTTCTCGTAGTTATAGCTCTTTCCGCAGGCCTTGCAGTGTATCGTTGCCATGGCGTGTCCTCCTTTATATCACATCCGCTGAAAATCCAGATACCGAGTCCCCTGGAAGGTCAGGCGGCCCCGGTCCCCCTCCACCAGCATACCGTAATCCTGGCCGTTCATCTGCAGCTCCATGCGGTCGCCGCTTTCCACCTGGAAGGTGGCGAAATACCGGGTGGAGGTGGTGGTGTGCATCTCACCGCCGCTGCGGTGGGAGGAGAAGCTCTGGCGCTTGGCCACCACTGTGGCCTCCACCGTCAGCCGGGGGGAATGGTTGTTCCTGTTCCGCTGGGACAGCTCCCGGACGAACGTCACCAGGATCATGCCCAGGATCGCCACAAAGGCCACGATGAAAAGCAGGAAGAAGATGGAAATGAATCCGTCGCCGGAGAAAAAGCTGTCGAACATGGCGCGTGCCTCCTTTTTTCGGGGGATGCCCCGTCTGTATGGTCCCATTGTACGCCCCGCCGGGGATAAAATCCACCAACCTCAGGTTGCGCCGGGGCATTTCCCCGGAAAACGGCAGGAAACCTCAGGTTGCGGCGGGATTTTTATCCAGTATAGCATACGCGCCGGACCTTTGGCAAGCCAAAGGTCCGGCGCGGGGGTTATTCGTCGGTTTTCAGAAGGTCCCGCAGGGTCACGCTGTCCAGATAGTCGCCGATGAGCTGGCCCAGGCGGTTCCACACCGGCAGGGTCCGGCAGCGGGCCGCCCGGTCACAGGGGTGGGCCCCCTCCTCCAGGCAGGCCACCGGGGCCAGGGAGCCCTCCGTCAGGCGGAGAATCTCCCCCAGGGGGTACTCCTGCGGCTGGCGGGTCAGGCGATAGCCGCCGCCCTTGCCGGTGACGCCGTCCACCAGTCCCGCCCGGCTCAGCAGGGTCATGATCTGGCCGGCGTATTTGTCGGAGATCTCCTGACGCCGGGCCACGTCCCGCATGGAGACGTAGCCGTCGCCGCCGTGCTCCGCCAGGTCCACCATCACCCGCAGGGCATAGCGGCCCTTGCTGGAAATGACCATGTTACACCATCCGGCAGCTTTCGCAGGAGCCGCAGTCCTCCGGGAACTTGCTGTGGTCATACTCGATGCCGTGGCGGTCATAGTAGTCCTTGATGGCGGACTTGATGGACTCCTCCGCCAGCACGGAGCAGTGGAGCTTGTGGGCGGGCAGGCCGCCCAGGGCGTCCACCACCTGGCGGTTGGTAACGGCCAGGGCCTGGTCGATGGTCTTGCCCTTGATCATCTCGGTGGCCATGGAGGACGAGGCGATGGCGCTGCCGCAGCCGAAGGTCTCGAACTTCACGTCCTGGATGACGTTGTCCCGGATTTTCAGGTACATCTTCATAATGTCGCCGCACTTGGCGTTGCCCACCTGGCCCACGCCGTCGGGGTTCTCGATCTCACCCACGTTGCGGGGGTGCATGAAATGATCCATCACGATATCGCTGTACAGTGCCATATTCAAAACGCTCCTTTCGTTGTCACAGCATGAATGCTTTCTTACCGGATTCCAGGTCCTTCCACACCGGGGACATGGACCGCAGGTACTCCACCACCCGGGGGACCTCCCGCAGGATGTGGTCCACCTCCTCCTGGGTGTTCCACTCGCACAGACTCAGCCGCAGGGAGCCGTGGGCCACCTCGTGGGGCCGGCCGATGGCCAGCAGCACATGGCTGGGGTCCAGGGAGCCGGAGGTGCAGGCGGAGCCGGAGGAGGCGCAGATGCCTGCGGCGTCCAGCAGCAGAAGCAGGGACTCGCCCTCGATGCCCTCGAAGCAGAAGCTCACGTTGCCGGGCAGACGGTGCTCCAGGTCGCCGTTGACGGCGCTGTGGGGAATCTTGGACAGGCCCTGGATCAGCCGGTCCCGCAGGGCCGTGACCTTCACGCGGTTTTCCTCCATGTGGGCGCAGGCCTCCTCCAGGGCGGCGGCCATACCGGCGATACCGGGGACATTCTCGGTACCGGCCCGCTTGCCCCGCTCCTGGGCGCCGCCCTCGATGACGTTCACCAGGGGGATACCGCCCCGGACATACAGGGCGCCCACGCCCTTGGGGCCGTGGAACTTGTGGCCGGAGAGGCTCAGCATATCAATGTGCTGGGCCTGGACGTCGATGGGCAGGTGACCCGCCGCCTGAACGGCGTCGGTGTGGAACAGGACACCCTTTTCCCGGCATACGGCGCCGATCTCCTCAATGGGCAGGATGCTGCCGATCTCGTTGTTGGCGAACATGACGGTCACCAGGCAGGTGTCCTCCCGGATGGCGTCGGCCACCTGCCGGGCGGAGACCATGCCGTTTTCGTGAACCGGCAGCAGCTCCACCTGGAAGCCCTCCTTCTCCAGCTTCTTCAGGGTGTGGAGAATGGCGTGGTGCTCGAAGGCGGTGGAGATGATGTGCATCTTGCCCTTGCGGCGGCCGATGGCGGCGGCGGAAAGCAGGGCCTGGTTGTCGGCCTCGCTGCCGCCGGAGGTGAAGATGATCTCACGGGACTGGCAGTTCAGGCACCGGGCCACGGTCTCGCGGCTCTTCATCAGCAGCTCCGCCGCCCGCTGGCCCACGCTGTGCAGGCTGGAGGGGTTGCCGTAGTTCTCCTCCATGGCGGGGAGCATGGCGTCCAGGGCCGTCCGGCTCATCCTGGTGGTGGCCGCGTTATCTGCGTAAACAGTCATTTGTATATTCCTCCCTGTTTCAGGCTTGAATTACCTATCGGTTTGGTTTGTAATTGGAGTATAACCGAAATTAACTACCAAGTCAATAGGTAATTTGGCTTTTCCGGCAGATTCTTCCAATAGAGGGCCGTTCTCCCCCGGTTTTTTTGATTTTAATGGAAAACAGGAAAATTATGATTGACATAACAGTTAAAAATGTGTAAACTGGACATGGCCTGAACGGTCAGGAAGAAAGATGAATAAAGGAGAAAGAGTATGAAACGCATCATTGCTGTGCTGCTGACGCTGATGATGGCCCTGAGCCTGACGGCGTGCAGCGGCGACGACAACGCCAAAGTGGCGGGCACCTGGAAATGGAACTGCGACATGACGGAGATGTTCCAGGAGGGCGTCAACCAGGGGGCCGGGATGGACCTGTCCACGGACGCCACCATGGAGATGGTGTTTGTGCTGAAGCTGAACGAGGACGGCACCTATACGCTGAACGTGGATCGGGACGCCCTGAAAACCTCCCTCCAGACCTACATTGACGCGCTGATCCCTGTGGCGGTGGAGATGATCTATCAGCAGCTGGAGGATCAGGGCATGAACCGGGCCGACATTGACGAGGCCATGGCGGCCGAGGGCGTCACCGTGGAGGAATATGTGCAGCAGATGATGGACGCCTCGATAGACGTGGACCAGATGATGGACGGCCTGGCGGATGAAAATGAGTCTGGCTATTACCGGGCGGCCAAGGGCAAGCTGTATCTCAGCGATAAGGCGGACACCTTCAGCGATGACAGCTGCGCCGAATACACCCTGTCCGGCGGCACCATGCAGTGGACCGGCGGCAGCTATGAGCTCTTTGATAATCTGGACGACCTCCATGTGGAGCTGCCCGTCCAGTGGGTGAAGCAGTAAGTCCGTTCTGACAAGCCAAATTGCGGCCCCCGGCGGGGCCGCAATTTTTGTCTTGCATTTGGAATGAAAATACGGTATAATATCCGGGTCACATGCCGGTGTGATGGAATGGTAGACGTAGCGGATTCAAAATCCGCCGGGGGCGACTCCGTGTGGGTTCGAGTCCCACCACCGGCACCAAACCAATATAATCCGAACCAAATCTTCTTAATCGGAGATGGGTTCGGATTATTTGTTTTCTTCGAGAAGTTCGAGGATACGCATTTCAGAAACGGCGTGGTAAAACGTCCCGAATCAAAGCCGCGAGGCCCGCGTAAACCGAAACGGGGGTGTTCGTGATGGTATAGTTGGAAACATCCGCCTCTGTTTATGTACGTTATAATTGCCGTAAATCAATGATTTTTGAAAGGAGCCGACCATGAAAAAGCTGCTATCCTGTAAGTTCAATATAGACACCGCCTGTGTGGAATTGAAGTATGACGACGGTTCGATGATTTCAATAAACTGCACCGCTGTCGAGAATGAGCTGGACGCCTCTATGCTCCAGCGCGGAGAATTGGACTGGCTTGTTTACAACAAGCCGCTGGAATATGCAGAGCTTGTCCTAAACGGCGGCATCGAAGAATATATCAAGGGCACGCCTGAACATAGATTGATAGACTGAGCGAATATGCGAACAGGGAGCAACCTTAACGGGCTGCTCCCTGCTTTGTTTTCCATTATCGGTAGCGGCTACCGAAATTGTATTGTAGTTTTAAGTCTGTGCAGGCAAGTTGAATTTTACATGCACAGCCTGTATATATCAGGCGATTTTATCACCGCTTACGTCTTTGTTATCTTCCTGCTGCTGCTTCCACTCCGCAAACTCCCGCTGACCTTCCTTACTTTCATAGTAAGCGATTATATCCGGCAAGAGACAGCGGGCGACAGTTTCAATGGCATACTGTGGAATATTTGAGTTGTTAATGAGCTTTTTCTTTCTGCCCATGAGCTTGCCTCCTGTAAAGATACTGTATGCTGTACCTATCCTTTACAGCTAAGATCAGGTGTCATGGGTGTCTTAGGTGTTTGTTCTTCGCATCACTTCCTTTCGCTTCAAATGAAAACAGACATCGGTCAAGCAAAGCTTGTCGGTGTCTGCATGGTGTCTGATGTCTTGAATTGTGTTCGTATTATATCAGCAACCGGGGCGAATGTCAATGCAAACGGAAAGAGTGTTGTTTATACGATAGAGATCGGCTCTGCTCCATATTTTCGGTAGCGGCTACCGAAATTCATTTCATGCTGATCAAATCGTTAATTGCCATGGTGATCTGGTATCGCTCATAGCTGTTTTCCGGTGTCCCATCGGCCTTCTTGATTGCCATCCGTATGGCGCGTAATGCCTTTTCAACTTCTCTGGAGGTATAACCAGATTTTAAGGCATCTATGGCTTTATTTGCAAAGAATACACAGTCATCCGTGTGTAGATGATCCTGCTCTACCATTCTGCCGAGTTGTTCAAGAATCCCGTTTTTGCTCGTTGCACTGGAAGAAGCAGCGTCTTCTTTCCAGAGCATATCTGGTTCGGTGATTTCCGGGCTGTTCTTGACGAGAACCATTCCATCGAACATATACTTGGCGTTAAGCTGGGCGCGACGGCTGGTGACGAGTTGTTCGGTAAAGTCAGCGTCGATTTTCGGTCTGCCGCGTTTGCGCTTTTCTTTTTCGTCCATAGATGCGCCTCCTCTCTTTATGGTTATTATACCACACATTAAGTATTTTCGGTAGCCGCTACCGAAATTGTATTACTGGGTTTATTCTATCTTATCGCGTGTTCATCCGCTCGTGACTACTTTTGCCTCCCAAACAACCGCCCTAAACGAAATGACCTCCTTGCTCTCCATCGGAGAATGGGCGGTTGTTTGCGTTTAGAAATTATTCCTCATGGGCAGAACTCACTTCTCCCTCAAGCTGGAGGAATCTGTCAAAATCGCTTTCAAACAGCCTGTCCTGCACGATGCGGTATTTCTCATATTCGCTCTCGGCGTGGAGTTTTGCCGCCTCGGCGCTGATTTTGCCCGGTCCGGTGAGAAGCTCATTCCCGTTGAATTCCAAAAATCCGTCCAGCCGCCGCGCCCAATCCTCCATGCTCATGGGGATCTTTCGCTCCGCCTGAAGCTCCGCATAGTCCAGATAGAGGGAAACGATCCGCTCCAGATAGGTCATCTCGGTTTCGGAGAGATAGTTTTTGGCGATGCTCACGTCCGCCTTGACGATCTTGCCCTCCGGCGCCGCCTCCCAGGTAGTCAGCCCCATGTGCTCCTTGTCTGCGTCGGCGCGCTCCATGATCAGCTCCGCGGCGGTATGGCGGTGGACGGCGTAGTGCAGCTTGTTCTGCACCGTCTGGAAGAAAAGCTGCGTCGTTCTGGAATTTTTGTCGTAATCAAATGCCGTGGCGTAGAGGTCGGTCACCTTCTGATAGAACTTCCGCTCGGACAGCCTAATCTCGCGGATATTCTGAAGCTGGCGCTCAAAGTATTCGTCAGTGAACATGTGCCCCTTGATGAGGCGCTCCTTGTCCATGACCCAGCCCTGAATGGTGTAGTCCTTGACGATCTGCCCCGCCCACTTGCGGAACTGCACGGCGCGGTCGTTGCCCACCTTGAAGCCGACGGCGATGATTGCTTGCAGATTGTAGTGGATGACCTCACGGGAGACCTGCCGACTGCCCTCCATTTGAACTATCCGGAATTTTCGGATAGTTGCTTCCTCCGGCAGCTCTCCATCGCCGTATACCTTTTTCAGATGGTCGTTTACCGTCCGAACATCCACGCCGTACAGCTCCGCCATCATTCGCTGGGTGAGCCAGATGTTTTCGTTTTCATACCGCATCTCGAAACTCTCCGGTGCGTCGCCGGTAGCAGCCACATAGGTGAGATACTCTGCAGCGGCGGAACGAATGGTTATTTCTGTGTTTTTCTTTTTGGGCATTGTGGGTCACCTTCTGTATGTTTTCAGCTCTTTGCGTTCGGTCCAGTTATCGTCGTAGTATGCAGCGTTGGACTTTTTGTTTTTGACGAACGCTGATATTGCAGATTGGAGTTTTGAGTTGTTCATTTTTCTTTCGCCTCCGACTTCGTGGTTCATTAGACTTATTTAGCAATGACCTCTTTTGTCCCTGCAATCTTCCTATCTGTAAAGGAAACAACATCTTTGATAACCAGCTTATGAATAGCAGAAATGATTATCGCCATTTTACCATAATCAGGGTTGCCCGCTTCATTCACCGGCAGAGATATGTAAAGTGCATCGGCATCTTTGGCATAGAAGTTATGGCCATAATCGAATTTTCCGGTATGAGCGGCCTTATGGCAAGCGGAGGTGACAAAAATCGCCGCTTTCATTGGAACGGCTTCAGTATGTACAACTGCCACATGATCGTCTGCTCCGTACTTGTAATTACGATACTTAGCAGAACCGAACATATCAATCGTTGTAGTGTTCTTCTCGAACACCTCGACCTCGTTGCTGATATATGCGGAAATGCCTTCTGATGCTTCGCCGGCAGTGACAAACGGAAGCGTACCTGCAATGCGGTCATCGCCTTTCAAACGCTTTCCCCGTGTCGATTTGCCAAAGAGCTTTTCAAGATTATAGGTATCCCATTTAAGCGATTGGTAGTTTTTGAGTGCGTTTTCTTCATCACTGGATAATTCGTAATTATCCAGTCCGCTTACTGTTAAGTAAGCGGACAGCTCCGCTACACGCTCCGCTTCCAGCTCCGCTACACGCTCCGCTTCCAGCTCCGCTATAAAGGACTCCATAAAATCAAAGTCAATTGCGCCATCATCTGTCACTGGAAGGTGCATTGTAAAGTCCTCGCTTTGAGAACTTCTAAGCTTTTTCCCATAAGAAAATCTTCCCATCATCGACTTTTGCATAGCGACCGCAAAAAAGAGCATTGCATTTGATGAATAGGCGGTTGCATCATTCCAGTAAACCCCAGTATCATCCCCTGCGCCAAAAGCATAATTACGATAAAACGTATTTCCAAAAATATCAATCGTGATTGCGTTTTTAGGGAATGAAGCTACTGGATTTGATATGTAGTTAACGACACCTGCATTAGTCGTTCCAGACATAACAAACGGTATAGTTCCATCTATCTGATCATCTTTTTTCAGACGCCTGCCTTGTTCTATTCTATTGAAGACTTCTTTGTATTTAAATTCGCCCCACTTAACAGCCCTCAACTTCTCGTTAAGTGAGGCATTCATTTTCCCAGGCGGTCATCCTCCGTGGATTGATTTTTCAGCAAATTTGATACTTCCCACGCCAGATAATCGCTGACGGTTTTCTTGAAATCTTCCAGTGTCGGCTTTGTGTCGATTGGAGCCGTCTGATTCCAGTCTGCGCCGTTGTTGGGATCAATTCTGCCTTCATAGTATTCCTTTTCGGTAAAGATATTCAGCTTTGATTTACCGAAACGCACCAAATCCACCAGTTCCTGATAACGCTCTTTTGCGTGGTCGGTATCCCGCAGATTACAGCTTGCCTTTTTGCGATTTGTTCGCGTATAGCCGTCAACGGAAAAGTCGATGAACTTTACGGTGTCGTCTTTCTGGTGTGCTTCACCAACACGGAAAACATAAACATTCGTCTGGACACTTGACTTTCCAATGAAAAGGTCTATTGGCATTTTGACGCTTGCAAGCAGAGTGCTGTGTTTCAAAATTCTCTTGTTATATTCCGTTGATTTGCCGCTGCCTGCGGAATTTTGGATGATGATTGCGGCGTAGCCCTTGCTCATCATAGAAAGTGCTCTTTCGACAAAAACCATGCCGTTTCCGGGCGCAGAATACGGAGGATTCAAAACAAACGCATCTGCGGGGAATTTTTCATCTGTTTTCCCGAAGCCATAGTTTCCGTCGAATTCCTTTAGAGAGTCTTTGTTGATGATATTTGAGCTGCCGTCACCCATCAGAATCATATTGAGAATGGCCAGCATATAAACTTCCGAAAGGATTTCCAAACCGAGCAACTGTGTCGCCTTGATCTGTGCAGACTTTCGTGCCAACTCGTCAGGAGATTTGATTTTCTCCTTTGCGTCAATCAGCATCTCATTCATCGAGGCAACAAGAAGTCCTGCGGAACCCGTTGCGAAATCCCACACATAAGAATCCTTGTTCACTCTTGCCAATCGTGCTAAAAGTGTTGCTACATAAGAAGGCGTTAGAACAACGTCGTTGAGCTTGTCCTGCGAAAAACCAAGCCAGCTATACATTTCATTGAACAGCTTGCCGGTGAAATCGGTGCTGAGACCGATTTTGTAGTATATTCCGAGGTCGTCAATGATTTTCGTAAATACACGCTTGAGTTGGCTTTCGCCGTTTTCGACTTTGTTGATATTGTCGGTTGTCAGCGTGTTTTGAAGAGTCCTGACAATCAGATCTCTCTTTTCACTAGGTAAGTTTTTCTCGTTCAAAAATGCCTTTATCTTGCGAAGAATGATGTCTCCGTCACGATTTCCGTCTTCAGTGGAAGATTTCAATTCCGCTTTCTCAAGCGCAGCTACTTTCCCGGGGACGCCGAGTGTTGCAATAATAGAAGCAGCCACAAGATAAACACGATCACGCTCACTAAGGCCCTTTTCGTTCTGGTATATGTCGTTATTGAGCTTGACGAGGCTGGCGTTAATCTCCTGCTCACGACGTTCTCGGAGTTTTTCGATTTCCTCGGGCGTCAAATGCAACTGTTTGACCGTTTCAATGAATTGGTCAAAGTTTTCCTTCTTGAGGAACGAAAAATCCGTGTAGTCGTCTACCTTCTGCCCAACGCCGAAATTGCTTTTCGAAACATAATAGACACCGATTTCATATTGGAGTTTGCCAGCGTCATCCTTATATCCGGTCATACCGATTGCGATAATTTCGGTGTAGCTCGTATAGTGCAGGAGCGCATTGGCATAGTGGACTGCGCCATTTACGGCATAAGAGTTGATCGTTTTGAAATCCGGCTGATTCTTAGCCGTCTTGTTAGCAACCCTGCCGTCGGCGTCAAGCAAGACAAGCTTATCCTTATATCCCTTATACTCAATAAGAATCGGATAATTGACCAGATTCTTATCCTGCAGAAACAGTTTAGCGTCCGGTCGGTTTCCACCTGCACCGCCGCTTTTAGAGGCATAGTCATTCAGAGCCTGATCTATTTCGGTGTTTAAGGACTCCTGCTCCAGCTTATATGGGAGCTTATAGGATCGCAGCCATCCATTCGCCAAATCAGCAATGTTGGGTTCGACAGATTGTATCTTTGCCATTGTATGTTCCTCCGTTTACAGACGGAAGCAACAATTTCCTCCTAAGGAAATGTTGTCCGTTCGATTTTGCTTTAATTCTTAGTTTTGTTCGGCATCGCAAACCTGCTCGATGTTTTCGTAATCAATATCTCCAACCACAAAACGGGCTTTGATAAGAATCTTTTCAATAGATGCACAAAGCCTTTCTGTGAAATTGACATAGGTAGTTAAGTCTTCATTCGCAAACCTTACGGCCTGATTCATAGAACGTTCAATGCCGACAATGCCTTGCATCGTAGTTCGAAGCCCGCTAATAGATTCTGCGCTTCCAGCGGCAGCAGTTTTCATGTCATACAGCGACTTAAGATATTTAATGAGTCCATCTCGGTTCTCGGTTCTATTCGAGAACGGGTTTTCGAGCAAACCTATTGAATTCTTCTCGATTTCGTCCCATAACTCTGACATGTTTTTGTTATGCCCCCTGAGTTTTGAACTAAATGTCTCGATGTGTTTTGCTGCCTTTTTAGTTTCTTTTCTGACAAACGCAGCAGTACTATTACCACCGTTTTTATTGACACGATCAATTTCGGAAGAGCTTCTTGATACGCCATCATTCATTTCCTGCATCTCACAGGTCATTTCATTGATAGTTGATGTCAACTTTTCCGCGTTTGCTTCAATGTCTGCCAAAAAGTCAATAAACCCCTTGTCAGACTCATCGCATAACTCAACAGCTTCCTTTTCAGCAAACCACGAAACCCCTCTAATCCCTGCTGACTCGAGAAAATCTTTTACGGGATTCCCATAGATAACAGAATTATCAACCGCTCCGTTTAGGTTGATTTTCAAATAATCAAGCAACTCAGCGAACTTTTTAAAGTGAGTGCTATAGTCTTTAGCTCTATACTGCTTTAAGTCAAACGGAAGCGTAGATAATTCGTCCTGTGTTATCGTAATGGTTTTTTTATTGAATGAGTGTGCCAATCCTAATTCATACATCACATTAGGATTAAGCCCCGTTAAGTCCGCAATAACGACATCTGCTTCATAAATAGGTTGAACAATATCTTTAAGAATGTTCTGCTGATTTCCTTCATCCGCTGCGTTGGTGAATTCAAAAGAGTCAGCAAACTGCATTTTTAGCATTTCGTAGACCTCAAAAAACTGATCCTGAAATGGCATAATTACAAACACTTTTTTCTTTTCCATGTTATTCCTCTGGTACGAATTCCATAATATCCTCAATTGTGCAATCCAGCGCCGCGCAGATTTTGCCCAGAACTTCGGTGGAGACGTCCTTGCTCTGGGTGAGTTTGCTCAGGGCATAGTGCGTGATCCCGGCTTTGCGCTCCAGATCGACTTTCTTCATATCCTTATCGATGAGCAGTTTCCAAAGTCTTTTATAACTAACGGCCATTTTGCACCCTCCTTGGTCAAACGCTTATAAAGATACAAAATAATTATAACACAACTGATCTGGAAATTCTACTATTTTTGACGATTTTCGTGATGAAATCTTTTCATTTTCGCTGGGTTCTTATGGCCAGACAACCGTCTTGATTCTTCATCCATACGCCATTTGGAATGTTTACAGCATTCGTGGCAAGCAAGGTGGCTTGGCGCCACTTTTCGCTTGTTGGGGAAAGCTCCCCAAACCCCTCTGAACGATTTTTGCAAAATCGGCTGCGCACCGTTCCGGCGCTTTTCTGAAAATGACACCATTCGTAACACACCCGCAACCACCGGTCAAGGCATCGGCTTCGCCTCGCATTCTGCGGACTTGGCAGATGTTCGCGGGCGTGTTTTTGAGCAGTCAAGAGGAGCAAAGCTCCTCTATTTCTATCGAGTATAGAATGTATATATTATGTTAATTCGTGATTGACATGATGGTGGTTTCCAGGTATAATATCCTCACAAGGATTGGAGGGGACATGATGAAAATCATCGGAGACAGACTGAAAGCATTGAGAGCAAGCGTGCAGTTCTCTCAAACGAAAATCGCAAAAATGTTCGGCACGGCACAGTCCAGCATTTTCAAATATGAGTCCGGCGTCTCTACCGTTCCCGCCGAGATCATGCTGAAATACGCGGATTACTTCGATGTATCCATGGATTTTCTGTATGGAAGAACAGACGATCCCCACGGAATGTACTATGCCTGTAAGACACCGGAGGTCGAAAAGTCTTATCCGGAAATGGACAGGTTTATCGAGATGTGCTTCGACCCCGGTTCTGCCATGAACGAGCGATTGAAGGAGACGCTTAAAAAAATGATGCTGGAGGAGAAAGAATGAAAGCCGTGATCTATGCCCGCTATTCCTCGGACAGCCAGCGAGAGGAATCCATCGAAGGGCAGCTCCGCGAGTGTGCCGCCTTTGCCGAGAAAAACGGAATCACGGTATTGCGGCATTACATCGACCGCGCGTATTCTGCAAAGACCGACAACCGCCCGGAGTTCCAGAACATGATAAAGGACAGCGGCAAGCGGCTGTTTGACATAGTGATCGTCTGGAAGCTGGACAGATTCGCACGAAACCGCTATGACAGCGCCCGGTACAAGGCCACGCTTAAAAAGAACGGCGTGAAGGTGGTATCCGCCACCGAGATTATTTCAGAGGGCGCGGAGGGCATCATTCTCGAATCCGTCCTCGAAGGCTATGCGGAATACTACTCCGCCGACCTTTCCGAAAAGGTCATCCGGGGCATGACGGACAATGCTCTGAAATGCAAATTTAACGGCGGCAGTCTGCCTATTGGTTATGTAATCGATGACGAGCAGCATTTTCAAATCGATCCGCTGACAGCACCATTTGTTTTGGAGGCTTTCAAGCGGTATGACGGCGGCGCGACTATGAAGGAAGTGCGGGATGTGCTCAACGCAAAAGGTGTTACCAACCAGCGAGGAGGCGAGCTGACCTTCAATTCCATACAGCACATGCTGAACAACCGCCGCTATATGGGCGAGTTCAGTTACCGTGATGTGGTAATCCCTGACGGCATACCCGCCATTGTACCGCAAGACCTCTTTGACCGGGTGCAGGAGAAGCTGGCGAAGAACAAAAAGGCCCCGGCGCGTCACAAGGCCGAGGACGATTATCTGCTGACCACCAAACTGTTCTGCGGCTACTGCGGGGCCTATCTCTGCGGCGAGAGCGGCACGAGCCGCACGGGAAAGGTGCATCACTACTACAAGTGCGTTTCCGTCAAAAAGAAGCGCACCGAGTGCCACAAGAGGCCCGTCAGGAAAGAATGGATCGAGGATTTGGTGGTCGGTGAAACCATGAAAATGGTCATGGACGACAAAGCAATCGAGGCCATCGTATCTATGCTCATGGACTTGCAGGACAGGGACAATGTGAACGTGCCGCTTTATGAGCAACAGATCCGTGAAGCGGACACAGCCATCAGCAATCTGCTCAACGCCATCCAGCAGGGCATCCTGACGCGCTCCACAAAGGGGCGGCTGGAGGAGCTGGAAAACCGCCGCGACGAGCTGGAAGCAAAACTTGCCTGCGAAAAGCTGGCAAAGCCCAAGGTCAGCGCGGAGTTTATGACCTTCTGGCTTCACCGCTTCCGCAAGCTGGACGTGCGGCAACAGAGCCACCGCAAGATGCTCATTGACACCTTCATCAATGCGATTTTCCTGTACGATGATAAAATGGTGATCACCTTCAACTACAAGGAGGGCACGAAAGCCATCACTTTCGCGGAATTGCAGGAAGCTATCAGCAACAAAAACGGTTCGGATTTGGATTGCCTTGCTGCACCACGTCGGAGCAAGCTCTATATCGCTTGCTCCGACTTATTTTATAAGTCAGAGCGCGCTCATGCCGCTGCTCCTCCTTTCCAAATCGAACCCGCTGCGCTGGGCTTCGATTTGGGTTTTTTCTTTCTTTTGCCGTATCGATTCTGTGTCGCCGCCGGCACTATGTCGGAGTAATCTTCTGTATCGCTTGCTCCGACTTATTTTATATCCATATAAGAGATCGCTTATGCCGCTGCGGGTCCGCAGCGGCTTTTTTGACGCGGTGTAGGCCGACGGGCGGGGGATTGAGTACGGAGGCGGAATGTGGTATAATAGGCGGAAAAACCGGCCCGGACACGGGCAAGGGGGGTGACGGACGCCGTGCTTTCGCTATATCTGGCCGCGCTGGAAAGCGACGGGGACAAGAAACAGTTCCGGGAGCTGTACCGCCGGTATCACCGGGTGATGGAGCGGACAGCCCTGGCCGTGCTGCATGACCCCCACGACGCGGAGGAGGCCGTGCAGGAGGCGTTTCTGCGGGTGATTGAAAATTTTTCAAGAATTGATGAAATTCCTTGTAAGGATTTGGGGGGCTGGCTCGTTATTATAGTGAGGAACGAGGCCATCACCATTCTGCGCAGGCGGCGCTGCCACCTGCCGCTGGAGGAGGGCTGGGCGGATTTTGCCGGGCAAAGCCGGGATCTGCCGGCGTATTCGTCCATGGTGCAGCTGTTTGCCCGGCTGCCGGACACCTATCGAGCGGTGCTGGAGATGAAGCTGGTCCTGGGCTGGTCCACGGCGGAGATCGCCCGGCGGCTGGGCCTGACGGAGAGCGCCGTGAACACCCGGCTGTCCCGGGGGCGGGCGCTGCTGCGGAAAATTTTTGAGGAGGAGGGGATCGAACCATGACCGATCAGGAACTGGACCGGCTGCTGCGCCGGGCGCTGCTGGACGCGGCGGACCAGGAGGCGCAGACGCCGCCGGAGACGGAGACGCCGCTGTCCGAGGGGCACCGCCGCCGTATGCGGGAGATGCTGCGGGACCCGCTGCTGTGGTTCCGGCTGCGAAACCCCTACCCCTGGCGCACCGTGGCCCGGCGGGCGGCGGTGGTGCTGCTGATGCTGTCGCTGTCGGCGGCCATGGTGCTGGCCGTCAGCCCCAAAGCCCGGGCGGATATCATCCGCTGGACCATGCAGCAGGATGGCCGCCGGGTGGAGTTCCGCTATCACGGCGACGGCCCCGCCCAGGCTCTGCCCCAATACCGGATCGCCGCCCTGCCGGAGGGCTATACGGAAACGGAGCGGGCGGCATCGTATGCCGCAGGAGATGTGAAATATACAAACGCCGATGGAGATATGATCCTTCTCAGCTATCTGTACATGAGCGATGGCGTGGTCAGCGGTTTTGAGCTGGACAATGGCGACACCATGACGGACACGCAGGTGAATGGCATACCCGCCACGCTGATCGTCTCGTCGATGGAGGGCAATTTCTCGTCTGTCACCTGGAGAGACACTGCCAGCAATATCGAGTTTACCGTTGCGGCGGTTGCCGATGAATCCGTCATAATTGCCATGGCAGAGAGTGTTTCTTTGTGCAATTCCACAAATTGAAAATTTTGCCGATTTTTGTTGTAAGATTCTGGGGATCTGTTTCGTTATTATAGCAGAAAGCAATATGCTTTACTGAATTTAAATGAAGATCGGAGATTCCCATGAATAAGAAGGTAAGTCGCATTTTGTTGTTACTTCTTGCGCTCCTGTCCGCAGTCTCAATTGCAAACGCAACCGAGCAAAGAGAAGCTCAAAGAAAAACCGGACTTTCTTTCTCCGGTACTACGGCCTATTGTTATGCAAATTGCAAATCGGATAACCATGAAGACAAAGTCACGGCGAACGTGATGTTGTATCAGGGGTCCAATGTCATTGCATCATGGAGTGCTCAGGGTATCGGAAGCGTCACTATTTCTGAAACAGCCCAGGTAAAAAAAGGTTATGAATACACTATGAGTCTCACTTGGTCCGTAGCCGGTCAATGGCAACGCACGGTAATTGTTAAAAAGACTTGTACCGGCTAATGGACGAAACGTGAAACGGAGGTGAGGCCCATGCAGTAAGAAGCGTCCCTACCCGCAGCGAATTGCCGTGAATACCAGTCTATCAAACCTGTCCCCGTGACGGAATAAAATCGCCATAATTCCCGGGTGCGGGCGGCGAAAGCCGCCCCGCCCACCCTCTTATTCTTTTTATTCTTATTTTTTCCTATTTATGTGTCCGGCACAACGAGAGCCGAAAGGAGCGACCCGCCATGAAAAAATGCAGCAAGACCCTTCTGGGCCTGGCCCTGGCGGCGGCCATGTCCCTGTCCCTGATCGTCCCCGCTTCCGCCGTCTATTGTCCCCACGACTATTACGCATCCACCGCCGTCTGGTACACGGATGACGGCCCCCGGCTGCAGACCCGGCACTGGCAGATGACCATCCGGTGTCATAACTGCGGCTACGCAGACGCCGAGAAGGAACACACGTTCCCGGTCCGGCTGGAGCTGCCGGAGGGCTGTTCTGTTCTGGTGTGCCGCAATCTGCGGGTGATCGGCTCCGCCCCGGTGGCGGTATGAGCCGTCTCTATGAAAACTAAGGCTTGACAGGCAGGGCTACTTATGATAAACTCCGTATATGATTTATCATAAGTAGCCCTGCCTGCACCCATTTGACCGATGCGAAAGGAGCTGTTTCTATGAATCCCATGCACCAACTGACCCGGCGGCCGGTGAAGGCGGCCTTCGGCGCACTGCTGCTGGCCCTGGCCGGGGTAATTCTGGCCCTGTCCGGAGGGCAGTTCTGGGCGGCGGTCCAGACCCGGGCCGGGGTGGAGGAGACCTACACCACCGTGGCGGTGGTCACCGGCGGGAAACGGCAGCTGGTGTCCAGCGGCGACATAGTATACGAGGATATTGGCCCCACATACGAAGCCAACGAGTTTCTGAAGGAGGCCGCCCAGAAGGGCTGGAGCATCATCCGCGGTCAGGCCACCATGGGCCTTGCCGGGGGGTACAGTCCGAAGCTCACGCCGCTGACCACATTTTATCAAATGGACGTTGACAGCTCCGACACCCGCATTGATAACGATGAGGACGTCCCCTATAACTTCGCCATCCTGGAGATCGAGATCACGGAGGTGGGGGAGGAGAGGGTCTATTATCCCAGAGAGTATGATACAGGCGCTTTTTTCAACTGGGTCGTCTCCGGCAAGGTGCTGGGAGTGCAAGCCATGAGCGACGATTGGAACGACCCCACCGGCCGGAACGCAAATTTTTATTTGCAGATCACCGGCGAGTCGGATGCGGCGGGCAAGGCGCTGCAGGCCGGACAGCGGATCCTGGTGTTTACCCACAATTACCGCGACCTGGATTTCGAGCAGCGCTGCCTCATCGCGGAGGACCTGAGACTCAGTGGCTATGAGGTGGACCCCCGGAGCCTGGATATTGAGAACAACCTGATCCGTTATGCCGACCGCACCACCGCCATCACCATAACGGACGGCGAGGGAAATCCCTGGCCGGACGATGCGCCCCTGTATAAGGACCCCGTTACCGGCAGTGAGTCCACCATAGACCTTCGGCGACTGAACACCATTGCCTTCAATGTCGATGACTGCTCCCAGCCCTGGACGTTATACGATGAGCAGTGGAATGTGGAGGAACAGAAATGGGAGTGGACCGTTCAGCGGGTCATTGCCTATGACACGGATTATGACCTGGCTTCCTTCACCATTCTGCCGGAGGGCGTCACGGCGGAGGAGATGATCGCCTCCTCCCCCACCTGGCAGAAGGCCATGGAGTCCGTCCGGGTCAACAGCCACAGCGTGCCGGTGCTGGCGGTGAATCACTTAGAGGCTCTGGCGGATTTCGCCGCCGGGACCACCATGGTCACCCAGGGCCGCAGCATCTCCCAGGCGGAGTACGACTCCGGGGCGGCGGTGTGCCTGGTCTCCGAGTCCCTGGCCCGGGAAAACGGCCTGAACGTGGGGGACGTTCTGCCGCTGTCCCTGTATGAATACGACCAGGACCTGCGGTATTCCTACATACACGAATATAACCCCCGGCCCTCCTGCTATCTGCCGGACCAGGGCTTTCAGCAGGAGACGGAGTACACCATCATCGGCCTGTACCGCCAGAGCAACGAGTGGGTCACCACCCCCACCAGCTTTACCCCCAACAGCGTGTTCGTGCCGGAGAAAAGCGTCACCTGTCAAACGGTTTACGGCAACTATGGCGTGTGGTCCAGCCTGATTCTGCAAAACGGCACCATCGACCAGATGGAGGCCCGGCTGGAGGAAAACGACCTGGGCGGCGCGGTGACGTATTACGACCAGGGGTACAGCGACATTGTGGAGAGCCTGGACGGCTATACCCGGGTGTCCCGGACGGTGCTTCTGGTGGGCCTGGCCCTGTGGGCGGTGGTTTTGGCGGCGTACTGCATACTGCTCCCCATGCAGGAGGGGAAAACCGCCCTGCGTATGTGGACACTGGGCGCAAAACGCCGGGATATTGCGGGACAAATCTGGACGCCCTCGGCCCTGATGGCGGCTGCGGGGACGGTGATCGCGTTGGCGGCCAGCATCCCCGGTATGTCCTGGGCCACGGACAAAATCCAGGCCCTGACCGGCTCTGATTTAACGTTGAAGGTGTCCGTTGGCCAGACCGTCGCCCTGTGCGCCGGGGCCCTGGCCATCGCCCTGGCGGTGATTGCCCTGGTCAGCGTATCCACCGCACAGCGGGGTATCCGCAAGGCGGAATAAGCAAATCAAAAGGCGAAAGGAGGACCGCCTATGACGCCCTATTTTTTCAAGCAGATGCGCAAGCGCACCAGCCTGTGCCTGGTGGTGGTGCTGACGGCCCTGGCGTTTTCCCTGGCCCTGTGTATGCTCCAGCGGTCCCGGGACCAGATGGCCGCACGCATTGAGGAGGTTTATGACAATCTGGAGGTCCGGTGCAGCGTCACCAATCTCACGGGGACCCAGTCGGACCAGCTGAACCTGCCGGATTGGGTGCTGCGGCTGTTCGACGGGGAAAAGACCTACGGCAATTTCCAGGACAACGACCTGTTCGCCCCCTATGTCCGGGATGTGCAGGTGCGGTCCACGGTGTACTGCACCACCCCCGGCGGCCAGGACCGGCTGACCCTCAGCGGCGTCACCGGGTTGAAGGCGGACAGCTCCCTGCTGGCCTCCTCGGGCTGCACCGTCATCTGGCGGGAGGGCTTCGGCGAGGATATGTTCCGGGGGCGGGGCTTCTCCCTGCTGCTGCCGGAGGAGCAGGCGCATCTGGTGGACGGGGACGGCTATGTGACCCTGGAGTTCACCGGGGTGGAGGGGGACAACATCCAGCACCGCTTCCTGGCGGCGGGGACCTATACCGGCGGGTCCGGGCGGCTGTACTGCTCCTGGTGGGTGGTGCGGCAGCTGTGTGAGGAGACCTACGGCGGTCTGACGCTGGACAGTCTGTCCGCCGCCATGGCGGACAACCGGAAGATCGGCGAGTTCTGGGACGGGTACGCCAGCCGCTATTTCGTGGCCCCCACCAAGGACGGCACCCCGGTGCCCTGGGAGGGGTCCCGGCTGTACCGCACCTATCCCTTCGCCCTGGCCATCTATGACGACGTGCTGGTGAAAACCGTGGAGCAATTGCAGCAGAACCAGCGGCTGCTGGGGCTGGTGTCGTGGCTGCTGGGGCTGGCCTCCTTCGGAGTGGGGGCGGTGTTCAGCATCCTGCTGCTGCGCCACCGCAGCCGGGAGCTGAAGCTGCAGTTCATCCTGGGCCAGAGCCGGGGCAGCATCTTAGTGTGGGCCCTGACGGAGCACGGGCTGCTGAGCCTGCTGGGGGCGATCATCGGCGCAGGGGGCTTCTGGCTGGCCTTCCGGACGGCCCCGGCCTGGGGGCCGGTGGCGGGCTTCTGGGTGATGAATCTGGCGGGCACGGCCCTGGCGTATCTTCTGACCATGCGGCGAAAGTTTCTGGAATCAAATCTGGGGAGGGAATAAATATGAACATCCAGCTGCAAAACGTTACCTATACCTATGCCGGGAAGTATCAGCGGGTCACCGCCGTGGACGGCGTCAGCTATACCTTCCACGACGGGACCCTGTACACCATCATGGGGGCCTCCGGCAGCGGCAAATCCACGCTGCTGAGCCTTTTAGCGGGGCTGAAGCTGCCCACGGAGGGGGAGATCACCCTGGACGAGCAGCCCATCCGGCTCATGGACCGCAGCGCCCTGCGGCGGGACACGGTGTCGGTGATCTATCAGGATTTCAACCTGTTTCCGCTGCTGACGGCGGAGGAAAACGTGTGCTATCCCCTGCGGCTACAGAAAATGGACAAGGAGAAGGCCCTGGAGCTGGCCCGGCAGCGGCTGACGGATATGGGCATCCGGGAGTCGTATTTCCGGAAGCTGCCCAATCAGCTGTCCGGCGGCGAGCAGCAGCGGGTGGCCATCGCCCGGGCCCTGGCGGCGGGCAGCCGGGTGATCCTGGCCGACGAGCCCACCGGCAGTCTGGACAGCGACAACGGGCGGATGATCGTGGAGACTCTCCAGCGGCTGGCCCACCAGGAGGAGCGCTGCGTCATCGTGGTGACCCACGATCCCAAGGTGGCCGAGGCCGCCGATATCCGGCTGCATATGCAGGACGGAAAGCTCAGCGGGGAAGAAGCATAAAGCCGAACCCCCTGTATCCCATGGGATACAGGGGGTTCGGCAGCTTGCAGCCTGCGGGCGGCAAACTCTGCGAGGCTTTTGGGAAAAGCCATCTGTTCAGGATTCGCCGAATTCCCGGGTCAGGTCCCGGTCCAGCAGGGTGCGCAGCTCCGCCATGGGGTCCGCGCCGCAGTAGAGAATGCGGTGCACCGCCCGGCAGATGGGCAGCTCCACGCCATAGCGCTCCCCCAGCAGCACCAGGGCCTCCACGGTGTAGTACCCCTCCGCCAGGTCCGTGTAGGTCTCTCCCCGGATGAAGGACTCGCCGAACTGCCGGTTGTGGCTGTAGCGGGAGAACACCGTGGCCTCATAGTCACCCAGGTGGCACAGGCCGTAGGCCGACAGCTGGCTGCCGCCCATGGCCTGGATGAGACGGGCTACCTCCCGGGTGCCCCGGCTCATCAGGGCCCCCTTCAGGCTGGACAGGCCCTTGCCGTCTAAAAATCCGGCGGCGATGCCCACCACGTTTTTGGCGGCGGCCCCCACCTCGTTGCCGATGAGGTCCTCCCCATAGTAAAAGCGGATCAGGTCGCTGGAGAAGGACTGCACCAGCAGGCGCTTCACGTCCTCCCGGCTGCTGTCGATGACCATGCAGTTGGGGATGCCCCGGTAAAACTCCTGCACATGGCCCGGGCCCAGCCACACCGCCACGGCGTTGGAGGGGTCCAGATTCTCCTGGGCGATCTGGCTCAGGCGGCGGCCTGTCCCCTGCTCCAGGCCCTTCATGCACAAAACGAAGATCTTATCCCCCAGGGCCAGGGGCCGCAGCTGGTCCATCAGGCCCTGGAGCCCCTGGGAGCCGATGGAGATCACCACGATCTCCGCCTGCCGGACGCAGGACAGGTCCGTGGACAGCCGGATGCTTTCCGGCAGCTCCAGCAGGTCATTGCGGCGGGTGGCAAGAAAGCGCTGCATATGCCGGGAGCCGGGGCGGCCATACAGGGTGACGGCGTGGCCGGTGCGGTCCAGATACCAGGCGATCAGCGAGCCCCAGCGCCCGCAGCCGATGACGGTGATGCGCATATAAAAATCCCTCCTGTGGCATGATAACATCTTGTTTATCATGCCACAGGAGGGGTTCTTTTGCAAGTTAATTTTCTGTGACGCGGAGCTTCCGGGCATAGGCCAGGGTCTGCTTCAGGGCGCTGTCGTGGGGCACCGCCGCCAGGTGGAGCTTGTGGGCATAGGCCAGCAGCTCCCGGAAGCGGCTGTCCGGCGTGAGACCGGCGGCGATGAGGTCCGCCCCGGTGACCTGGGGCCGGGCCATCAGCTCCCGGTACAGGGCCAGGCGCTGCCGCAGCCAGGGCTCCGTATCCTCCCAGGGCCACAGGCTATGGGTGCCCCGGCCGTCTGCCGAGGCCAGAAGGATCAGGTCCTCTGGCTCCAGTGATTGGTCAAACATCCGGTTGCTGGCCTTGACGGAGGCGTCGGCCCCCACCAGGGCGTTGGGCTTCATGTGCAGCTGCACCATGTTCCGCACATAGGCCGCTGCCGCCTTCTCCCCCACGATCCGCCGCACCAGGGCGTCCGCCAGGGGTACCCCCGCCGACTCGTGGTCATAGGCGTGGATGCGGCCCCGGACATACTCGGTGGCGGCCGGTTTGCCCAGATCGTGGCACAGGGCCGCCAGCATAAAGGGAAAGGGCTGCCGGGCCCGGCTGCGCAGAGCCGCCGCGTGGTCCAGCACCAGCATGGTGTGGGTCCAGACGTCCCCTTCCCGGTGAAATCTTGGCTCCTGGGGCACGCCTATCAGGGCCTCCACCTCCGGAAACCAGTGGGACAGCTGGCCCATGTCCCGCAGAGTCTCGAAAAACAGCGAGGGGCGCTCCGCCTGAAGCAGGGCCTTGCGCAGCTCCCCCTCCACCCGCTCCGGCGGCAGGGCGGACAGGTCGATGCCCCGGCACAGGGCGATGGTCTCCGGGGCCTCGGTGAACCCGAACCGGGCGGCAAACTGGGCCCCCCGCAGCACCCGCAGAGGGTCCTCCGGAAAGGTCCGGTCATCCACATGCCGCAGCACGCCCCGGCGCAGGTCCCGGACACCGTGGAAATGGTCCAGCACCCGGCCCGTCAGCACGTCCTCCATCAGGGCGTTTATGGTGAAGTCCCGCCGCCGGGCGGCCTGCTCCGTGCCCAGAAAGGGGTCCACGGTCACGTCGAAATCCCGGTGGCCCCGGCCGATGGCCCGCTCCCGCCGGGGCATGGCAATGTCCAGGCCATAGCCCTTCAGGCCGTAGATCCCGAAGCTGGCCCCCATCTCCAGGCGGCCGCCCAGGCCGTCTAAGATCTCCTCCAGTTGGCTGGGGGTCAGGCCGTGGACCTCGATGTCCACGTCGGTGTTCTCCCGGCCCAGCAGCCGGTCCCGGACGAAGCCGCCCACATAGTATGCCGCGCCCCCCAGGGACGCCGCCTGCCGGGCAATGGCCCGGGCGGCCTCCATGTCCCGGGCCGGGTCCCGGCGGCCGGTCATCGCTTCTGCCGCCGGGCCAGGAGGTGGTCGATCCACACCAGCACATAGCCCAGGGCCAGGAAGGCTGCGGCCATGGCCAGGAAGATCAGCAGCACCTTGCCCCAGCCCAGAGCGTCCACGTCCATGAAGGGGTAGGGGTACGGCGAGCCGTTGTAAAACCGGAAGCTGCTGACCCGGGCCCGGATCATGGTGTATACGAAGTAGGCCGCCGGGAAAATACCCCACAGGAAGGGCTCAAACCGGCGATAATGCCCCTTTTCGTCAAACAGCAGCCAATCCAGCACCGTCAGCAGCGGGGCGGCGGTGTGGAGCAGGTGGTTGGTAATCAGCTGGGTGGGGCCCATGTTGAAGTCCCCGGCGGCCAGGAACAGGTGGAAGGTGATGCCCGTGATGGCCATGGCCATCACCAGGGCTCCCTTGCACACCGGCAGCCAGGTGTCCCCCCGGCGGAGGGTGCGGACGGCGGCGCCGGCAAAATACACGGCGCACAGGATGTTGCTCATCAGGGTGAAGTATTGCAGGGCGGCCAGGTTCAGCCTTCCGCCGAAGAAGCCGCATTGCAGCACCACCCCCACGGCGGCGCACAGGGCGGTCAGGATATGCACGGCCGCAGCAGCGGCCCTGGAACGAATGGGCATAGCAAAATTCTCCTTTTTTGAAAGCGCTGCGGGCCGGTACAGGCAGCGCCTATACCGGCCCGGGAACAGATGGGGTCACTGCTGGCTCTGCTGCCAGCGCCAGGAATCCCGGCACATATCCGCCAGGTCCTTTTCCGCGCGCCAGTGCAGCAGGCGGGCGGCCTTGTCCGTGGCGGCATAGCAGGTGGGCAGGTCCCCGGGGCGGCGGGGGCCGATGCGGTGGGGCACCGCCACGCCGTTGACCCGCTGGAAGGTCTCCACGATCTCCAGCACGCTGCTGCCCCGTCCGGTGCCCAGGTTGATGGCCTCCCAGCCCGGATGGCTCCGGGAGTAGTCCAGAGCCGCCGCATGGCCCCGGGCCAGGTCCACCACATGGATATAGTCCCGGACGCCGGTGCCGTCGGGGGTGGGATAGTCGTTGCCGAACACCGTCAGCTCCCGGCGGATACCGGCGGCGGTCTGGGTGATATAGGGCATGAGGTTGTTGGGGATGCCGTTGGGCAGCTCGCCGATGAGGCCGCTTTCGTGGGCCCCACGGGGTTGAAGTACCGCAGGCACACCGCCGCAAGAGAAGGGTCCGCCTTGGCGGCGTCCCGCAGGATCTGCTCGATCATCAGCTTGGTCCAGGCGTAGGGATTGGTGCAGCCGCCGGTGGGCATATCCTCCCGGCAGGGGGCCTCCGCATTGCCGTACACCGTGGCGGAGGAGCTGAAGATCAGCCGGTGGACCCCGTGGTCCGCCATCACCTCCAGCAGGGCCAGGGTGGTGTCCAGATTGTTGCGGTAATAGGCCAGGGGCTTCTGCACGGACTCGCCCACGGCCTTGTATCCGGCCAGGTGCACCGCCGCGGCGATGGGATGCTCCCGGAACACCCGGTCCAGGGCCTGCCGGTCCGACACGTCCATCCGATAGAACACCGGGGCCCGGCCGGTGATTTTTTCGATGCGCTCCGGCACGTCCGGGCGGCTGTTGGACAGGTCGTCGGCGATGACCACGTCATAGTCCCGCTGCAGCAGCTCCACCGCGATGTGGGACCCGATGAACCCGGCTCCGCCGGTAAGCAGTACGGTTTCCTTCATGATGCTTCCTCCCGAATCCTGTGGTTTACTGCGGCGTCTGGCGCACAACGGCGGAGAACCGGTACACGCCGGTGCCATCGTACAACGGGGCCGTCAGCTGCTGGGCCAGGCCGCTGTGACGGTGGACATAGTACAGGGGGATGACCCAGCCGTCCTCCACCAGCATGGCCTCCGCGTCCTCCAGATAGGCGTCCCGGACCTCCACATGGCCGGAGGCGTCCGCCGCCCGCAGCAGCATGTCATAGGCGGTGGAATAGAAGTACCCATTGCCGCTTTCCCACAGGGACAGCAGGCCCGAGGCATCGCCCCGGTCGGCGGTGACGGTGGTCAGGGCCACCATAAACTCACCCTGGTTCAGGGCGTCCGCCAGCTCCTGGGCCGTGGCCCCCCGCAGGATGGCGATGAGCCCCAGCTTCTGCTTCCAGGCGTCCTGGACGGCGGCGGCGGTCCGGGCCGCCGTCTCGTCGGTGCTGTCATACAGCAGGGTGATCTGCCCGGCGGCCTTCACGCCGCCTGCCTCCTCCAGCAGGGTCCTGGCCTGCTGGCACAGGGCCTCGTAGTTATCAGGCTCATTGTCGATGAGACTGCCGCTGCCCTGGCGGAAATCGCCGCCCATGGTGTTGCGCAGCCCCGGAGGGACAATGCCCTGGGCGGGGTCCAGAGGCTGGTCCTCCGTCAGCGCGTTCCGGTCGATGGCCAGGGCCAGGGCCCGGCGCAGGGACTCGCTTTCCAGGCTGCCGGTCCGCTGGTTCAGCAGCAGCAGGGTGGTCTGGGGATAGGGATCGGAGGTGTCGCCCTCCGGCAGGTTCATGGCAAAGTCCACGTCGCCGCCGGACAGCAGGTCCGCCCGGGCCTGGCCGTCCGTCTCGAACCGGAACTCCAGCACGTCCGGCCCCAGGCGGCGGGCGTCATAGTACCCGTCGGCCGCCTGGGCGGTGAGGCCCGTCTCGTTCCAGCCGGTGGCCCGATAGGGGCCGTCGGTCAGCAGGGTCTCGGAGTGCAGGGACCAGTCCTCCCGCTCCGCCGCGTCGCTGCGCACCGGCATGGTGGCCGTCCCGGCGCAGACATCCGTCAGGAAATAGGCGCACTTGTAGGAGAGCTTCACCACGAAGGTGAAGTCGCCCGGGGCGGATACCTGAAGAAGGCTTCCGTCCTGCTCGGCCTGCACCTGGTCAAAGCCCGCCACCATGTTCAGCAGAGCCGCATGGGGGGAGCCGGTGGCCGGGTCCGCCAGCCGCTGCCAGGCATAGACAAAGTCATGGGCGGTGACGGTCTGCCCGTCGGACCAGCGGACGTTCTGCCGCAGGGTGAAGGCATAGGTCTCGGTGCCGTCCAGGTTGTCCTCCACGGTGTAGGATTTGGCGGCGGCGTAAACCGGCTGGATGCCGCCGTCCTCCCCCCGGGAGAGCTTCATGAGATTTTCAAACAGGTGGGCCACCACCGTGCGCTCGGCATCGGAGGAGGCCATGGCGGGGTCCAGGGTGGCCGGGGCGGCGTCCAGGCACACCCGCAGGGTCATGGTGTCCCGCGGCTGGGCGCAGCCGGTCAGAGCCAGCATGCACAGCACCAGCAACAGGGCCATGTACCGTATCCGTCGTTTCATAGGGGCCACGCTCCTTACTTTGATTTGGGCTCCGCAGGAGTCACCCGGCCGTCCTCCTCCAGGGTGGCGGGGATGATCTGGCTGCGGGTGTTGCGGGCGATGTCGTCCAGCCGCATGCGGGAGGGGAAGTCCGACAGCAGGGTATAGGCCACGCCGTGCTTCTTGGCCCGGCCGGTGCGGCCGATGCGGTGGATGTAGTACTCATTCTCCTCGGGTACCTCGAAGTTGAACACCGCGTCCACGTCGTCCACGTCGATGCCCCGGCTGGCCACGTCCGTGGCCACGAACACACGGAGCTGTCCATCCCGGAAGCGGGCCATGACCTCCTCCCGCTTGCGCTGGGGAATATCGCCGTGGATGCACTGGGCGTCCAGCCCCCGCAGCTGCAGGAACTTGGTCAGCCGCTCGGTGGAGCCCTTGGTGTTGCAGAAGCAGATGACCCGGTCCAGCTGCTGGGCGCGGATGATGGAGGCGATGGCGTCCACCTTCTTATCGGCGGGCACCTCGATGCGGTATTGCAGGATATCGGGCTTGTTTTCCCGGGTGGCCTGGACGGTGATCTCCTCCGGGTCCCGCTGATACACCCAGGAGATGTCCATGACCTCCCGGGAGATGGTGGCGGAGAACATCCCCAGATTCTTCCGATGGGGGATCTTGTCCAGAATCCGGGTCACATCGTGGATAAAGCCCATGTCCAGCATACGGTCCGCCTCGTCCAGGACCACGGTCTGCACCTGGCCCAGGGTGACGGTGCGGCGCTTCATGTGGTCGGACAGGCGGCCCGGGGTGGCCACCACGATCTGGGGCCGCCGCTTCAGGGCGTTGATCTGCTTGCCGATGGGCTGGCCGCCGTACAGGCACACCAGCCGCACCCCCTCATGGCACACGGCGATCTGGCGCATTTCGTCGGTGATCTGCATGGCCAGCTCCCGGGTGGGGGCCAGGATCACCGCCTGGACCTCCTCGCTTTCCGGGTCGATGCGCTCGATGATGGGGATGCCGAAGGCCATGGTCTTGCCGGTGCCGGTGGGGGCCTTGGCGATGACGTCCTTCCCCTCCAGCATGGGGGGGATGCACCCGGCCTGGACGGGGGTGCTGATCTCATATCCCTTGTTCCTTATGGCGCGCATGGTGGCCTCGGACAGGCCGAAGCTGTCAAAGGGCGCGCCCTGTGTAAATTCCATAGCAGTTTCCTCGTTTTCTATATATTCAGCTTGTCAAAAAAGTTTTTTGCCAAGCTGCGTGCGGTTTTTCAGAACTTCAAAAAGTTCTGAAAAACCTGTGATTGCAAACGAAAGACACCCCTGATGGGTTTCTTTCGTAACTATCTTCCTTTCCGATGGTAGAACATCTCCGTCTTTTTGACAGTCTCATATATTATATCACATTTGTCAATATGTCCCCGTACTGCTCCAGCAGCCACCAGGTGATCCGGGCCGTCAGCCCCCACAGGGGATGCGGCAGCCCCTCGTACACCGGCACCTCCATGCGCCCGGCCTGCCAGGGATATCCGGCGGAGGCCCCCACCCGGTCATAGGGGAAGTCCGGCCCGATCTCCGGCCGCAGGGAATAGCGGTAGATAGCCGGGGGATGGGCCGCCAGCCAGGACAGGGGCGCCGTGAAGGTGTCCTGCACCTCGTCGGGGCTGGGGTGCAGCACCGCCGCCGGGTCCACCCGGCCCAGCACCGGATACATCAGCCCCTCGGACCGCAGGTACAGAAAGTCCAGGTCCCCGAAAATCTCAATGGCCTCCGCCGGAAGGCCCAGTTCCTCGAAGGTCTCCCGCAGGGCGCACTGCCGGGGCGTCTCCCCGGCCTCCATCCGTCCGCCGGGGAAGCACACCTCCCCGCTGTGGTGGTGCAGCTTCGCCGGGCGCACCTCGTATAAAAGGCTCAGCCCCTCCGGCCCCTCCACCAGCGGCACCAGCACCGCGTATTCCCCCCGTGCCTGCTGCAGGGTGGTGCGGTGGGCCGCCATTCTGCGCCGCAGCGCCTGTTCATCCATGCTTTCTCCCCCTTTTCACCACCACTATAACACATTCCGGCCCGAAGAAAAAGCAAAATCCATAAAAACGCCGGAATTCGCAAAAAGTTCTTGCAATTGAAAAAATCAGGGCATATAATGTAAAGGTTGAGAGATTTGCTATGCAAAAGCATAGCAAAAAATAGAATGTGCCATTCCCTCGCCCCTTCGGGGCAACCGGGAATGATGCACAAAACTTCATGCACAGAAGAGTTTGCCTGTTTTCGTGGTGCGCCGCACAGTGCATGAATTTTGCTATGCAAAAGCATAGCAAAACAAGAAATGTGCCATTTCCTCGCCCCTGTGGGGCAACCGGAAATGATGCACAAAAACTTCATGCACTAACATTTGCGCATTTTCGTGGTGCAGTGCTCACGCATGAAGTTTTATACCCAAAAGAAAGGGGTTTTACCTTTGCAGAACGAAAAACTGAGAAACGTAGCCATTATCGCCCACGTGGACCACGGCAAGACCACCCTGGTGGACCAGATGCTCAAGCAGGGCGGCGTGTACCGGGAGAACCAGGAGACGGTGGAGCGGGTCATGGACTCCAACGACCTGGAGCGGGAGCGGGGCATCACCATCCTGGCCAAGAACACCGCCATCCAGTATGGCGACACCAAGATCAACATTGTGGACACCCCGGGCCATGCCGACTTTGGCGGCGAGGTGGAGCGCATCCTGAAGATGGTCAACGGCGTGATCCTGCTGGTGGACGCCGCCGAGGGCCCCATGCCCCAGACCCGCTTCGTCCTCAGCCGGGCGTTGGAGCTGGGCCACCGGGTCATCGTGGTGGTCAACAAGATCGACCGGCCCGACCAGCGCATCCATGAGGTCATCGACGAGGTGCTGGAGCTGCTGCTGGACCTGGACGCCACCCCGGAGCAGCTGGACTCCCCCATGCTGTTCTGTTCCGCCCGCCAGGGCGTCGCGTCCTACTCCCCCGACGTGCCGGGCACGGACCTCAAGCCTCTGTTCGACACCATCCTCAGCTATATCCCCGCTCCCGAAGCGGACCTGGACCAGCCCTTCCAGATGCTGGTGTCCGCCATCGACTATAACGAGTTCGTGGGCCGCATCGCCATCGGCCGGGTGGAGCGCGGCGTCCTGAAGCAGAACCAGGAGATCGCCGTGTGCAACTATCACGACCCCGACGCACCGGCCAAGAAAGCCAAGGCCGTGTCCATGTACGAGTTCCAGGGCCTGGGCAAGCAGCCCATCACCGAGGCCACCGCCGGCAATATCATCGCCATGTCCGGCATCGGCGATATCACCATCGGCGACACCATCTGCGCCCCGGAGTGCGTGGAGCCCCTGCCCTTTGTGAAAATCTCCGCCCCCACCATGGAGATGACCTTCTCCGTCAACGACTCTCCCTATGCCGGCCGCGAGGGCAAGTTCGTCACCTCCCGCCAGCTGCGGGACCGCCTGTTCCGGGAGACCCTGAAGGACGTGTCCCTGCGGGTGACGGAGATCGACGGCGCCACCGACGCCTTCAACGTGGCGGGCCGGGGCGAGATGAGCCTGTCCATCCTTATCGAGACCATGCGCCGGGAGGGCTATGAGTTCCAGGTGTCGCCTCCCCGGGTGCTGTACCGCACCATCGACGGCAAGAAGTGCGAGCCCATCGAGCGGCTGGTGGCCGACGTGCCCAGCGAGTCCGTGGGCGCGGTCATCGAGAAGCTGGGCTCCCGCAAGGGCGACCTGATCGAGATGACCCCCGTGGGCAGCCGTATGAAGCTGGAGTTCCTGATCCCCGCCCGGGGCCTGTTCGGCTATCGCAACGAGTTCCTGACGGATACCCGGGGCGAGGGCATCATGGCCTCCGTGTTCGACAGCTACGCCCCCTATAAGGGCGACCTGAGCCGCCGGAACACCGGCTCCCTGGTGTCCTTCGAGACCGGCGAGTCCGTCAGCTACGGACTGTTCAACGCCCAGGAGCGGGGCGCCCTGTTCATCGGCCCCGGTGTCAAGGTGTACGAGGGCATGATCGTGGGCGTGTCCCCCAAGCAGGAGGACATTACCGTCAACGTCTGCAAGAAGAAGCAGATGACCAATATGCGGGCCGCCGGGTCCGACGAGGCCCTGCGCCTGGTGCCGCCCCGGAAGCTGAGCCTGGAGCAGTGCCTGGAGTTCCTGGCCGATGACGAGCTGCTGGAGGTCACCCCCGAGAGCCTGCGCATGCGCAAGACCATTCTCAACCACGAAAAGCGCATGAAGGCTACCCACGGCGGCAAGAAAAAGTAAAATATAAACACAAAACCCCGCCCTGCCGGATGGCAGGGCGGGTTTTTATGATTTGCGCATATACTGGAGGTCAGGCGGCCTGGACCTCGAACTTCAGCACACCCTCGGCGGCGGAGATGCGGGTCATCATGGACTCCAGATCCTCCACCATGTCCCGGGTCTCGGCGGAGATGGTGACGCCGGCGCAGCCGTTGGTGGGGATGGTCTGGTTGATGGTGAGAATATTTGCGCCGGAATTGGCAAAAATAGACAGGAAGTTGGACAGCACGCCGGGGTTGTCCTTCAGCAGGGCGTAAAACGTGATGATGTGGCCGGCCTTCATGTCCTGGAAGGGCTGCACGGCGTCCTTATACTTGTAAAAGGCGCTGCGGCTGATGCCCACCATCCGGGCCGCCTCGCCCACGGTGGCCGCCTCGCCCACCTGGAGCATCCGGCGGGCCTCCGCCACCTTTATGAATACCTCCGGCAGGGCTTCTGCCGATACGATGTAATACTTCTGATTGCTCATGGCCGTAAACCTCCGCTGATGTGTCCGGCGGAGACGCGGCCCCGCCGTTTCTTTTGGCCATTATCATACCATGTTGTTTGACAAAACACAACTGTTTTCGTAGGAGGGAGCATACAAAAATGCAGGAAAAGCAGCGGGCTTTTTTGGTGCGGACTGCCTATTGGGCCGTGTGGGCGGTGCTGCTGTGGCTGGGGGTGCGGTATCTGCTGCGGTGGCTGCTGCCGTTTCTGCTGGCCCTGGCCCTGGCGGCTGCGGTGGAGCCGGTGATCGCCTGGTGCCGCCGCCGGATGGGCCTGAAGCGGGGGTTTACGGCGGCGGTGGTGACCATCGCCGTCACCGGGGCCATACTGGCGCTGGCGGCGGTGATCGTGTGGCAGCTGATCCGCCAGGCGGCGGAGCTGCTGGGGCAGCTCCCCGAGCTTCTGGCGGGGCTGCCGGGCATGACGGAGGACTTGCGGCAGCGGCTGGAGGACTTCTGCGCCGCCTGTCCCCAGGGGCTGCGGAGCTGGCTGGAGGAGGTCCCCGCTCTGCTGGGGACCCTGGCGGCGGGAGTGGCCCAGCGGGCCAGCGAGGCCTGCATTACAGCGGCGGCGGCCCTGGCCGCCGCCCTGCCGGGGGTGTTCCTGTTCTGCGGCACCACGGCCCTGGCGGTGTTCTTCACCGCCGGCAGCTATCCCCGGGTGATGGCCTTTTTCCGGCGGCAGCTGGGGCACCGGCTGGACCGGGCCAGAGGGGTCAAGGCCAATCTGCTGTCCACCCTGGGGAAATGGTGCCGGGCCCAGGCGATTTTGCTGGGGGTCACCTTCTGCCAGCTGCTGGCGGGTTTCCTGCTGATGGGCCAGCGGTATGCCCTGCTGCTGGCCGCCGTTACCGCGCTGGTGGACGCCCTGCCGGTGTTCGGCACCGGCACGGTGCTGCTGCCCTGGGCGGCGGTGTGTCTGCTGGCGGGGCAGGCCCCCCGGGCGGTGGCTCTGGCGGCCCTGTACGCGGTGATCTCCGCCGTGCGCAGCCTTCTGGAGCCCAAGGTCATGGCCGCCCAGGCGGGACTGCCTCCCCTGGCGGCTCTGGCGGCCATGTACGCCGGGTTCCGGGCCTTGGGCGTGGCGGGGATGATCCTGCTGCCTATGGCGCTGCTGTTTGTCAAGCAGCTCCACGACGAGGGGTATGTGGGCCTGTGGAAATAGCCGCAAAAAGCGAAAAAAGCTGTTTTCTTGCCGGATGATCTGTGGTATAATGGGATGTTAGTGAAGATTTTCGGTAGGAGAGAACACAGACATGAGCAAGCAACGCCGCGCCGACCTGCTGCTGGTGATGACCACCTTTTTCTGGGGCGCCAGCTATTACCTGACGGATATCTGCCTGGCGGATCTGCCGCCTATGACCCTGAACGCCTTCCGCTTTATTGTGGCGTTTCTGGTGCTGGGGCTGATTTTCTGGAAGCACGTGGTCCACATCAACCGCACCACCCTGCGGTACAGCCTCATCGTGGGTCTGGCCCTGGCGGGGACCTATGTGGCCTATAACTACGGCATCACCCGCACCTCCCTGTCAAACGCCGCGTTCATCTGCGCCTTGCAGGTGATCTTCGCCCCGCTGCTGGGCTTTCTGTTCTTCCGGCAGCGGCCCGGCTGGAAGCTGGGGGTTGCGCTGGTGGTGTGCACGGTGGGCATGGCCCTGCTGACCCTGAACGGGGAGCTGCGGCCCGCCTCCGGGGACCTGATCTGCCTCATCACCCCCCTGTGCTACGCCGTGGACCTGCTGATCACGGAGAAGGCCGTCCGGGATCCCCGGGTGGACCCCCTGGGCCTGGGGGTGTGCCAGCTGGCGGTGGTGGGCATCGTGACCTTAGCCCTGGCCCTGGTGCTGGGGGAACCGGTGCATCTGCCCACCTCCGGCAGGACCTGGGCGGCGGCGCTGTTTCTGGGAATTTTCTGCTCGGGGGTGGCCTTTGTCATCCAGTCCGTGCAGCAGCAGTATACCACCGCCAGCCATGTGGGCCTGATCTTTACCCTGGAGCCGGTGTTTGCCTCCATGGTGGCCTTTGTCATGACCGGCGAGGTACTGTCTCTGCGGGGCTATATCGGCGCGGCCCTGATGCTGCTGAGCCTGTTTATTATGGAGGGCGACTGGTCCTTCCTGGGCCGCAAAAAGCGTGTATAAAGGAGAACATACCGTGGATAAACGATTGGAACGCATTCTGCCCCGGGTGCAGAAGCCTGCCCGCTATGTGGGCGGGGAATACAACGCCGTGAAGAAGGACCCGGCCCGGGTGGATACCCGCATTGCCTTCTGCTTCCCGGATACATACGAGATCGGCATGTCCAACCTGGGCATGCGGATTCTCTACGGTGTGATGAACAACATGGAGGGCGTGTGGTGCCAGCGGGTGTTCGCCCCCTGGGGCGACATGGAGGAGGAGATGCGCCGGGCGGGGATGCCCCTGTTCGCCCTGGAATCCGGCCAGCCCATCACGGACTTTGACATCGTGGCCTTTTCCGTGGGCTATGAGATGGCCTTTCCCGCCATCCTGAACATGCTGGACCTGGCAAACATTCCCATTCGCAGCGCCGACCGCACGGCCCTGACCCCACTGGTCATCGCCGGGGGCACCGCCATGTACAACGCCGAGCCCATCGCCGACTTCATCGACCTGGTAAGCCTGGGCGAGGGGGAGGACATCACCGTGGAGCTGGTGGAGCTGCACCGCCGGGCCCGGCGGGAGGGCTGGACCAAGGAGGCGTTTCTCCGGGCCGCCGCCCAGCTGCCGGGCATCTACGTCCCAAGCCTCTACGACGTGACGTATCACGACGACGGCACCGTGGCCGCCATCACCCCCCGGGACGGGGCCCCGGCGGTGGTGACCAAGCGCATCGTCCGGGATATGGACAAGGCCTTTTTCCCCACCAAAACCATCGTCCCCTCCACGGAGATCGTCCAGGACCGGGTGATGCTGGAACTGTTCCGGGGCTGCATCCGGGGCTGCCGGTTCTGTCAGGCGGGGTATGTGTACCGGCCGGTCCGCAACCGCAGCCGGGAGCTGTGCGCCCGATACGGCGTGGAGTCCTGCAACGACTCCGGCTATCAGGAGGTGACCCTGTCCAGCCTCTCCACCAGCGACTATCCCCCGCTGACGGAGCTGTGCGACCAGCTGGAGCCCTTCTGCCAGCAGCGGCACGTGAATCTGTCCCTGCCCAGTCTGCGGGCGGATAACTTCTCCATGAGCCTGATGGAGCGGCTGGCCAAGGGCCGCAAAAGCGGCCTGACCTTCGCCCCGGAGGCCGGGACCCAGCGGCTGCGGGACGTCATCAACAAAAACGTCACCCAGGAGGACCTGCTGGCCTCCTGCCGGACGGCCTTCGCCGGGGGGTACAGCGCCGTGAAGCTGTATTTCATGCTGGGCCTGCCCACGGAGACCGACGAGGACGTACTGGGCATCGCCGATCTGGCAGCCCGGGTGATGCACACCTGGCGGGAAAGCGCCAGCAACAAGAACCGGGGCGTCCGCATCACCGTGTCCACCTCCTGGTTCGTGCCGAAGCCCCACACGGCCTTCCAGTGGGAGCCCCAGATCTCCAAGGAGGAGTATGAGCGGCGGGTGACCCTGCTGCGGGAGGCCATCAAGACCAAAACCGTCACCTATAACTGGCACGATTCGGACACCAGTTTCCTGGAGGCCGTTCTGGCCCGGGGGGACCGGCGCATGGGGAAGGTCCTGGAGACCGCCTGGCGCAAGGGGGCCAAGCTGGACGCCTGGGAGGAGTATTTCTCCCTGGACCGCTGGCTGGAGGCCTTTGACCAGTGCGGGCTGGACCCCCATTTTTACGCCAACCGCACCCGGGAAAAGGACGAGCTGATGCCCTGGGCCATGATCTCCAGCGGCGTCACGGAGAGCTATCTCTGGCGGGAGCGGGAGCGGGCCTTTGCCGGGGTCACCACCCCGGACTGCCGCACCCACTGCAACGCCTGCGGCGCCAACCGGCTGGTAGGAGGGAAATGCGATGTCTAAGCTGCGACTGCTGTTTGTGAAGGAGGGGCCCGCCTCCTATATCTCCAATCTGGACCTGCTGCGGACGGTGCAGCGGGCCTTTCCCCGGACGGAGCTGGATATCAGGCACTCCCAGGGCTTCCATCCCCATCCCATCATCTCCATCGTGCTGCCGCTGCCGGTGTGCCAGTCCAGCGACTGCGAGCTGCTGGACTTTGAGGTGACCCAGGACACCGACGGGGCGGGTCTGGCCGAAAAGCTCAACGGCGGCCTGCCGGAGGGGCTGACCATTCTGGATTGCTACGAGGCCCGCCGCCCCGTGCGGGAGCTGACGTATTTGCAGGCGGATATGGAGCTGGATTATGACCGGGGCGTGCCCCATGGGGCCGCCCAGGCGCTGACGGAGCTGCTGCGCCGCCGGGAGCTGCTGATCGAAAAGCGCACCAAGCGCAAGCAGCTGGCGGAGGTGGACATCGCGCCTATGATCCGGGACATTTCCTTTACCCAGGGAGAAAATGTTCTTCGGGCCGCCGTGACGGTGCAGGCCCAGAACCCGGGGCTGAACCCCCAGCTGCTGGAAAAGGCCATCGCCCGGTATCTGCCGGAGCTGACGCCGGACTTTGTCCGGGTCCGCCGCCGCCAGCTGCTGGACGCCGACGGCCAGGTGTTCCGGTAATTCCATCACCCGGAGGGAGGCCCCCTTCGGGTGATTTTCTTGCCCCGGCGGTGAGGGGGCCGGAGGGCGGCGTCCTATGTTTCGTATAAATGACGTTCCCGGTAACGGCGGATTCCTTGACGCTGGGGGCGGTTTGCGTTACAATAGGGCCAGAATGCGGTATTTTGTCCTGCCATCGACCCACTTCGCCCCGGCTTTCGGGGCCGTTATGATAACATTATGCTGATATAGGGAGATCATTCCATGAACGTTTCCGAAAACACAGAGCTTTACCGGACCTATGGCGCGCATCCGGCTGGGGAGGGCTGGTCCTTCCGGGTCTATGCTCCCAGCGCCCGGGAGGCCGCCCTGGCCGGTGACTTCAACCACTGGCAGCCCGTTCCCATGGAGCGGCAGGGCAGCGACTGGGTCCTGACCGTTTCCGACGCCCGGCCCGGCGACTGCTATAAATACGTCATCACCGGGGCCGACGGCCAGGTCCGCTGGAAGGCGGACCCCTACGGCACCTATGCCCAGCTGCGGCCCGACACCGCCAGCCGCCTGTTCGATGTGTCCGGCTTCCACTGGCACGACGACGTGTGGCGGGAGCGCCGCCGGGAGACGCCCCTGACCGAGGGGCCCCTGAACATCTATGAGGTCCACTGCGGCTCCTGGCAGCGGGGAGAGGACGGGGAATTCCTGAACTATCGCCGGCTGGCGGACCGGCTGGCCCCCTATGTCCGCAGCATGGGCTACAACGCCGTGGAGCTGCTGCCGGTGACGGAGTATCCCCTGGACGACTCCTGGGGCTATCAGTGCGTGGGCTATTTCGCCCCCACCAGCCGCTACGGCGACCCCCACGACTTCATGTATCTGGTGGACCGGCTGCACCGGGCGGGGCTGGCGGTGATCCTGGACTGGGTCCCCGCCCACTTCTGCAAGGACGCCCACGGCCTCATCGACTTTGACGGCACCAGCCTGTATGAATACGGCGACCCCCTGAAGCGGGAGCACGAGAGCTGGGGCACCCGGGTCTTTGACTTCGGCAAGGACGACGTGCGGTCCTTCCTGCTGTCCTCCGCCCGGTGGTGGCTGGAGGAATACCACATCGACGGCCTGCGGGTGGACGCCGTGGCGTCCATGCTGTATCTGGACTATGGCCGGACCGAGTGGCGGCCCAATGTCCACGGCAGCCACGAAAATCTGGAGGCCATCTCGTTTTTGCAGGACCTGAACCGCCTGGCGGCGGCCATGGATCCCCCGGCCCTGACGGCGGCGGAGGAGTCCACCGCCTGGCCCAAGGTCACCTGGCCCATTGAGGAGGGCGGCCTGGGCTTCGGCCTGAAGTGGAACATGGGATGGATGAACGACGTGTGCCACTATCTGAAGATGGACCCCTGGTTCCGCCAGTTCCACCACAAGGACGTGACCTTCTCCATGATGTACGCTTTCTCCGAGCGCTTCGTGCTGCCCCTGTCCCACGACGAGGTGGTGTATATGAAGGGCTCCCTCCGGGGCAAGATGCCCGGGGACGACTGGCGGCAGCTGGCAGGGGTCCGGGGCTTCACGGCCTATATGCTGGCCCACCCCGGCAAGAAGCTCACCTTTATGGGGGCGGAGCTGGGCCAGTGGCACGAGTGGGACTTCCTGGGCCAGCTGGACTGGTATCTGCTGGACCGGGACGACTGCAGCCGCACCCACGCCTGCATCCAGGCCCTGAACCGGTTTTATAAGAAGTCCCGCCCCCTGTGGGAAAATGACCTGGACTGGAACGGCTTTGAGTGGCTGGTGGCCGACGACAACCACAACAACGTCCTGGCCTTCCTGCGCCGGGACAACAAGGGCCATGAGCTGATCTGCGTGGTGAATTTCTCGCCGGAGGCCCACGAGGGATATCGCTTCGGCGTGCCCGGCAAGCTGTTTTATGAGGAAGTGTTCAACACCGACGACGCCGCCTGGGGCGGCTCCGGTGTGTGCAATACCGGACCCATCCCCGTGGAGGATATCCCGTCCCACGGGCGGGACAAGTCCATTGCCCTGCGGGTGCCGCCCCTGGGCGCGGTGTTTCTGCAGGGCCGGGTCCGGCGCAGAAGCAACAAGGCATAACCGACAGACTGGAGGGAACGAACAGACATGAAGAAAGAATGCGTGGCCATGCTGCTGGCCGGCGGACAGGGCAGCCGCCTGTATGTCCTCACCGGCGACATGGCAAAGCCTGCGGTGCCCTTTGGAGGAAAGTTCCGCATCATTGACTTTCCCCTGTCCAACTGCACCAATTCCGGCATCGACACCGTGGGCGTGCTGACCCAGTACCGCCCCCTGGAGCTCAACAGCTATATCGGCAGCGGCCAGCCCTGGGAGCTGGACCGGCTCAACGGCGGCGTGCATATTCTGCCGCCGTACCAGAGCGCCTCCGGCGCCTCCTGGTACAAGGGCACCGCCAACGCCATCTATCAGAACATCGGCTTTGTGGACCTGTACGACCCGGAGTATGTGGCGGTGCTGTCCGGCGACCACATCTATAAGATGGACTATTCCCGGATGCTCCAGCACCACAAGGACGCCGGGGCCGCCTGCACCATCTCCGTGATGGAGGTCCCCTGGTCTGAGGCCAGCCGCTTCGGCATCATGTCCGTGGACGAAAACGACCGGATCACCGCCTTTGCCGAAAAGCCCAAGGAGCCCCAGAGCAACCTGGCCTCCATGGGGATCTATATCTTCACCTGGCAGAAGCTGCGGGCCTATCTGCTGGCAGACGAGGCCGACCCCACCTCCGACAACGACTTCGGCAAGAACATCATCCCCGCCATGCTGGAGGCCGGAGAGGTCATGTCCGCCTATCGCTTCGAGGGCTACTGGAAGGACGTGGGCACCCTGGACTCCCTGTGGGACGCCAACATGGATATGCTGGCCCCGGGCAGCGGGCTGAACCTGCTGGACAAGAAGTGGCCCATCTATTGCCGAACGCCCTCCTGCCCGCCGGCCTTTCTGGGCCCCCACGCCGACGTGGGCAACAGCGCCGTGGCCAAGGGCTGCGGCATCCTGGGCGAGGTGAAAAACAGCGTGCTGAGCTATAACACCCAGGTGGGCCAGGGGGCCAGCGTGTGCTACTCCGTGGTCATGCCCGGGGCCGTCATCGAGGAGGGCGCGGTGGTGCAGTACGCCATCATCGGCGAGCGCTGCCGGGTGGGCCGGGGGGCCCAGGTGGGCACGCCGCCGGAAACCGCCAAAAATCCCGACGACTGGAGCATCGCCGTCCTGGGGCCGGACACCGTTATCGCCCCCGGCGAGGTGGTGCCTGCCAAGGCCCTGCTGGACCGTCATCACGGGGAGGTGGAAGCATGAACGGAATGCACGGCATCATATTTTCCTATGAAAAGAAAACCGGACTGCGGGAGCTCATCGAGCAGCGCATCCACGGCTCCATCCCCTTCGGCGGCAACTATCGGGTGGTGGACTTTATGCTCTCCAACATGGTCAATGCCGGCGTCCGGGATGTGGGCGTCATCATGCACGGCAAGTGCCAGAGCATGCTGGACCACCTGGGCACCGGCAAAAGCTGGGACCTGAGCCGCAACCACGGCGGCCTGACCCTGCTGCCTGCCTTCGCCTATGCCGAGCGGCGGGGCGACGCGGGCCGGTTCCGGGGCAAGGTGGAGGCCCTGGGCTGCGTGATGGACTATCTCAAGGACATCCGGCAGGACTATGTGGTGCTGACCGACAGCGACCTGGTGGTGAACCTGCCCCTGGACGACGTGCTGCGGGACCACATCGCCTCCGGCGCGGACATGACGGCGGTGTGCACCTCTCTGCCGGGGCCGGAAAGCGACACCTATTTTCAGCTGGATAACTCCGGGCGCATTGTGGACGTGGCCCACGACGTGTTCACCCCCGAGGGCTTCCGCTGCCTGAACATCTTCGTGCTGCGCCGGGATCTGCTGATCCAGCTGGTCACCGACTGCATGGCACACAATCAGTACAGCTTCCGCCACAATATTCTCCAGGACAGGAAGGATGCCCTGCATTTCCGGGCCTATGTCTGGGACGGCTACGCCGCCCGCATCGACACCATCGAGTCCTACTACCGCCGCAGCATGGAGCTGCTGCGGCCGGAGATCCGCATGGAGCTGTTCGCTCCCCAGCGGCCCATCTTCGCCAAGGAAAACGACTCCCCCTCCTCCTATATGGACGGCTCCTGCGTCAACTCCCTTATCGCCGACGGCTGCGACATCCAGGGCACGGTGAAAAACTGCATCCTGTTCCGGGGCGTCCGCATCGAGCCGGGGGCCGACGTGGAGGGCTGCATCCTGTTCAAGGGCACCGTGGTCCGCCGGGGCGCCGTCCTGCGGGGCGTTATCACAGACAAATACGTCACCGTGCAGGAGGGGCGCACCCTGATGGGACACGAGAACTATCCCCTGGTGGTGGCCCGGGGCGTCACGATCTGAAATATGACACACGTTCATCCGGAGGTGACCATATGAATATTCTGTATATCACCAGCGAGGCGGCCCCGTTCTGCAAAACCGGGGGCCTTGCGGACGTGCTGGGCAGTCTGCCCCCGGCGGTGGCGGCGGAGGGCGACCATACCGCCGTGCTGCTGCCGCTGTACAGCCAGATCGCCCAGCGCTGGCGGGAGAAGATGAACTTCCGCTGCTATATCTATGTGGACCTGGGCTGGCGGCACGAATACTGCGGGCTGTTCTCCCTGGAATACCGGGGCGTCACCTGGTATTTTGCGGACAACGAGCGGTATTTCCGCCGCCGGGGCCTGTACGGCGACATGGACGACGGCGAGCGCTTCGCCTTCTTCTCCAAGGCGGCGGTGGCCCTGCTGCCCCATCTGGCGGAGTATCCCAACGTGGTCCACTGCAACGACTGGCAGACGGCCCTGGTGCCGGTATACCTGCGGGACGCCGGAAACGACCTGCCGGTGGTGTTCACCATCCACAACGTGGAGTATCAGGGCAAGTACGGGCCGGAAACCGTGGAGGACCTGTTCGGCCTGAACCGGGGCTGGTACGACGGCGGCATCCTGCGGATGGACGGGTGCGTGAACCTGATGAAGGGGGCTATGCTCACCGCCAACGCCGTTACCACCGTCAGCCCCACCTACGCCGCCCAGCTCCATGACCCGGCCTATGCCTGCGGCCTGGAGCAGGTGGTGCACCTGATCGACTATAAGCTCTCCGGCGTGCTCAACGGTCTGGACATTGAGAGCTATAACCCCGCCTACGACGGCTCCCTGCCCCGGACCTTCGACCCCGACCATATGGAGGGCAAGGCCGTGTGCAAGGCGGAGCTGCAGCGGCAGCTGGGCCTTGCCCAGGAGCCGGACACCCCGCTGATGGCCATCGTCAGCCGCCTGGTGGGCCACAAGGGTATGGACCTGGTGTGCCAGGGTCTGGAGGGCCTTATGGCCGCCGGCTGCCAGCTGGTGGTGCTGGGCCAGGGGGAGTCCCAGTTTGAGGACGCCTTCCGCTGGGCCCAGAACCGGTGGCCCGGCCGGGTATCGGCCCAAATCACCTATTCCGACAATCTGTCCCGCCGGATCTACGGCGCGGCGGACCTGTTCCTGATGCCCTCCCGCAGCGAGCCCTGCGGCCTGAGCCAGCTGATCGCCATGCGCTATGGCGCGGTGCCCATCGTCCGCCAGACCGGCGGCCTCAACGACACCGTCCGCTCCTGCCAGGTGGGCCAGCCCGACGGCAACGGCTATGTGTTCTCCGGCTGCACCGCCCATGACCTGTGCCAGACGGTGGGGCAGGCGGTGGGCCTGTACCGGGGGGACCGGATGGGCTTTGACACCGTCCGCCGCCGGGGCATGACCGAGGACTTCAGCTGGAACCGCAGCGCCGGGGCCTACCGGCGCATTTACCAAGATCTATCACGGAGGAACCACTAAATGACTTATACCAAAGACGCCCTGAAGGAGGCCATCCAGCAGAAGCTGCGCCTGAACTATGGCTGCACGGAAAAGCAGGCCACCGACGGGGAGATCATGAAGGCCTGCGCCCTGGCCCTGCGGGACATTATGGCCGTGCGCAGCGTGGACACCCAGGAGCGCACCCAGGAGCAGCAGGAAAAGCGGGTGCACTATATGTCCCTGGAGTTCCTGATGGGCCGCAGCCTGATGAAAAACGCCTATAACCTGGGGATTCTGCCCCAGCTGACCCAGGCGGTGGAGGATCTGGGCTTCTCCGCCCCGGATATCTTCGACATGGAGCCGGACGCGGGCCTTGGCAACGGCGGCCTGGGCCGCCTGGCCGCCTGCTATCTGGACAGCATGACCACCCTGGACATTCCCGCCACCGGCTACTCCATCTGCTATGAGCTGGGCATTTTCAAGCAGAAGATCGTGGACGGCCAGCAGGTGGAGCTGCCCGACGACTGGCTGAACCTGGGGGATGCGTGGCTGATGCCCAAGCCCCAGGAGGCCGAGGAAATTCACTTCGGCGGCCGGGTCCGCACCCGGTGGGACAACGGCCACCTGATGGTGGTCCACGAGGACTATACCCGGGTGCTGGCCATCCCCTGCGATATGCTGGTGGCGGGCTACAACACCGACCATGTGAACACCCTGCGCCTGTGGGACGCCAAGAGCCCCAAGCCCATTGATATGCAGCTGTTCAGCCAGGGGCAGTACCTGAAGGCCAACGAGGAGCGGGCCATGGCCGACTCCATCAGCACCATCCTTTACCCCGAGGACAACCACTACGAGGGCAAGTCCCTGCGGCTGAAGCAGCAGTACTTCTTCGTGTCGGCCACCCTGCAGTCCATCACCCGCCAGCACATCCAGACCTACGGCACCCTGAAGAACTTCCACGAGAAGAACGTCATCCAGATCAACGACACTCACCCCGCCCTGGTGATCCCGGAGCTGATGCGCATCCTCATCGACGACGCGGGCCTGAGCTGGGACGAGGCCTGGGACATCACCCGCCACTCCGTGGCCTATACCAACCACACCGTGCTGGCCGAGGCTCTGGAGAGCTGGCCCCAGCGGCTGTTCGAGACGCTGCTGCCCCGCATCTGGCAAATCATGCAGGAGATCGCCCGCCGCTGGCAGCAGAAGGTGGACGACTTCTATCACGACCCCAGGAAAACCGAGAAAATGGCCGTCATCTGGGACGGCGTGGTACACATGGCCAACCTCTGCATCGCCGGGGGCATGGCCGTCAACGGCGTGTCCGCCCTGCACTCCGACATTCTGCGGCGGGACGTGTTCCGGGATGCCTGCGGCATGGAGCCGGACAAGTTCAGAAACGTCACCAACGGCGTGGACCACCGCCGCTGGATCAGCCAGATCAACCCCGGCCTGGACGGCCTGATCCGGGACTGCATCGGCGACGGGTATCTCACCCACGCCGGGCACCTGTCGGACCTGGACCGCTTCGCCGATGACGCGGCGGTGCTCTCCCGGCTGGAGCAGATCAAGGGGGACAACAAGCAGGCCTTTGCCCGCTGGGCCAAGCGCCAGCAGGAGGTCACCCTGAACACCGACGCCATCTTCAACGTCCAGGTCAAGCGCCTGCACGAGTATAAGCGGCAGCTGCTGAACGTGCTGCACATCATCAGCCTCTATCAACAGCTCCAGGACGATCCCAACATGGACTTCCGGCCCCAGACCTTCCTGTTCGGGGCCAAGGCCGCCCCGGGCTACGCCGTGGCCAAGCGCATTATCCGCCTTATCAACTCCCTGGCCGACCAGATCAACAGTGACCCCATCTGCCGGGATAAGCTCCAGGTGGTATTCCTGGAGAATTACCGGGTGTCCATGGCGGAGATGCTGATGCCCGCCAGCGAGGTCAGCCAGCAGATCTCCACCGCCGGCAAGGAGGCCAGCGGCACCGGCAACATGAAGTTCATGATGAACGGCGCCCTGACCCTGGGCACCCTGGACGGCGCCAACGTGGAGATGCACCAGGTGCTGGGCGACGAGAATATGTTCCTGTTCGGCCTCACCGCCGACGAGGCCGCCCGCCTGCGCCAGAGCTATGACCCCTATCTGCTGTATACCCGGGACCCGGTGCTGCACCGGGTGCTGGACCAGCTGAAAACCGGCTTCCGGGACGGCGTCAGCTATGAGGACCTGTACCAGCGCCTGCTGTACGGCGCAGACTGCCCGGCAGATCAGTATCTGCTGCTGGCGGACTTCGCCTCCTACTGCGCTGCCTCGCACCGGGTGGTGGATACCTATGCCGACCGGGAGAAGTGGAACCGCATGAGCCTGCACAACATCGCCCGCAGCGGCATCTTCTCCGCCGACCGCTCCATCGCCGACTATGCCGACACCATCTGGCACGTCCCCTATAAAAAGTAACCCCCGCCCTCCCCTGCCCGGGTCCCGCGCCCGGGCGGGGGAGGCATTTTTGCCAAAAGGGGTTGACAGACGGAAGAATTTGTTTTACTCTATATTTGAATAAAATATGCTCCGGTAGGTAAGGCTACCGCGAGGGATACGGACTGCTGCCGCAGAGTGGTGGAGACACCATGAGAGGGTTTGAACAGGCGATATCGAAGCCAAGGTATCATCTAACGCAGTTTCACCGCCCCGCGATGCTAAAGCTTGTTACGGTGGCCAGGTCACGCATCCCGCGCGGCCCCTTTGCACATCCACAATGGGCTTTCTGCCGTTGTGGATTTTTTGCTATGTATATACAGGAAAGGAGGAACCGGTCATGTTCGATCACCAGGAAGAATTGGACCAATATCTGGAAAATATTGAGGCGCTTATCAAAAATAAGCAGTACGCCCGATTGCGGGACCTGTTCCTGCCTATGGAGCCTGCGGATATCGCCCTGCTGCTGGAGGAGGCCGGCGAGGAGGAGATGCCCCTGCTGTACCGGCTGCTGCCCAAGGAGCTGGCGGCGGAGGTGTTCGTGGAGCTGGAATCCGACAGCCAGGAGATGCTCATCAACGGTTTTTCCAACACCGAGCTGAAGGAGGTGCTGGACGAGCTGTATCTGGACGATGCCGTGGACATCGTGGAGGAAATGCCTGCCAGCGTGGTGATCCGCATTCTGGACAAGGCCACGCCGGAGATGCGCAAGTCCATCAACGAGATCCTCCAGTACCCCGAGGACTCCGCCGGGTCCATTATGAACATGGAGTTCCTGTCCCTGAAAAAGGACATGACGGTGGAGGACGCCTTCAAGCGCATCCGCCGCATCGGCGGCGAGCTGGAGACCATCAACATCCTGTATGTCACCGACCCCACCCGGCATCTGCTGGGGGTGCTGTCCGTCCGGGACCTGCTGCTGGCGGAGGAGGACGACCTGATCCAGGACATCATGGACCCCAACGTGGTGTCCGTGAACACCATGGACGACAAGGAGGACGTGGCCCAGGCCCTGAGCAAATACGACTTCCTGGCCATGCCCGTGGTGGACAAGGAGCAGCGCCTGGTGGGCATCGTCACCGTGGACGACGCCATGGACGTTATCGAGGAGGAGACCACGGAGGACTTCGAGAAGATGGCCGCCATGCTGCCGTCGGACAAACCCTATCTGAAGTCCGGCATTTTCGCCACCTGGCGGGCCCGCCTGCCCTGGCTGATGGTGCTGATGCTGTCGGCCACCTTCACGGGGATGATCCTGAACCACTATGAAAGCGCCCTGGCGGCCTGCCTGGTGCTCAATTCGTATATCCCCATGCTCTCCGGCACCGGCGGCAACTCCGGCACCCAGGCCTCCGTGGCGGTGATTCGCGCTCTGAGTCTGGATGAGGTGGACTTTTCCGACATTTTCCAGGTGCTGTGGAAGGAGCTGCGGGTGTCGCTGCTGTGCGGCGTGTGCCTGGCCGGGGCCAACTTCGTGAAAATGCAGCTGGTGGACCGGCTGCTGCTGGGCAACGCCGCCGTGACGCCTATGGTGTGCCTGGTGGTGTGCCTGACCATCCTGTTTGTGGTGGTGTTTGCCAAGTGCGTGGGCTGCTCCCTGCCCATCCTGGCCGAGAAGATCGGCCTGGACCCGGCGGTGATGGCCAGCCCCTTCATCTCCACCATTGTGGACGCCACCAGCCTGCTGATCTATTTCCGCTTCGCCTCCTGGTTCCTGCTGTAGCTGCATATAGAAAAAGACGCCGGAGTCCGGCGTCTTTTTATTTACAGCTCTCCGGCCTTATACAGCTGGGATTCGCGGCGGTAACCGGCGGCGGCTGCGGCGTTGGATGCGATCTCCTCCGGCGTCAGGGGGCGGCGGACCTTGCCGGGAGCCCCCATGACCATGGACCCGTCGGGGATCACGGCCCCCTGGGTCACTAAGGCCCCGGCGGCGATGATGCAGTCCCGGCCCACCACGGCTCCGTTAAGGACGATGGCCCCCATGCCCACCAGGGTGTTGTCCCCGATGGTGCAGCCGTGGAGAATGGCGGCGTGGCCCACGGTGCAGTCCCGGCCCACTTTGGTGGGAAAGCCGGGGTCCGCGTGGAGGACGCAGTTGTCCTGGATATTGGTGCCGGGGCCGATGGTGATGGGGTCCGTCTCCGCCCGGAGCACCGCTCCGAAGTAGATCCCGGCTCCCTCCCCGATGGTGACATTGCCCCGGACGGTGGCGTTGTCCGCCACAAAGGCGGTTTCATGAATCACAGGCTTCATGGGTTTTCTCTCCTTAATGGAACAGCCAGCGGGCCACAAGAATCACAACGCAGGCCCCGCCCACGCCGATGAGGATGGCTCCCACAGAGCCGGTGGCGGCAATGCCGATGGTGCCCGCCAGCCAGTTGCCCACGGCGGAGCCCACCACGCCCAGGATCAGGTTGCGGATCAGGCCGCCGCGGCTGCCCATGAGCTTGCTGGCGATCCAGCCGATAAGAGCGCCTAAAATCAGGGAACAGGTCATGCTTTTGTCTCTCTTTCTACCCGCACGGGGTCTACAATATGAACATTCAGGTGGTTATACGGCATCTCCACGGCCCGCTCGTCAAAGGCCGCCTTGATGTTCTCCAGCAGGGCGTAATAGGCCGTCCAGTAGTCGGCGGTTCTGGCCCAGCTGCGGACGATGTACTCGATGCCGCTTTCGCCGTAGGCATTGACGTATACCTCCGGGCCGGGGCTCTCCAGCAGGCCCGGGGTCCGGGCCACGGCGTCCAGCAGAGCCTGGCGCACGGTCTGCACCGGCGCGTCATAGGACGCGCTGACGCTGTGCTGGATGCGGCGGGTGCCCAGGGTGGTGTAGTTGGTGATCTTTCCGGCGGAAAGGCTGCTGTTGGGGGCGGCGATCCGCAGGCCGTCCGGCGTGTCCAGATAGGTATAGGTCAGGGTCAGCTCCTTGACGGTGCCTGCGCCGCAGGGGGTGTCCACATAGTCGCCCACGGCGAAGGGCTTGGTCACCAGCAGCACCAGGCCCCCGGCCACGTTGGCCAGGACGTTCTGCACCGCCAGGGATACCGCCAGGGACAGCACCGACAATAGCGCCACCAGGGACGTGACGGGAATGCCCAGCTGGTCGGCGGTAATGAGCGCCGTTACCACCCACAGCACCAGCTGCACGGTCCGCACCAGGTATTTCTGCACCCGGGCATCCATATGGGTCTGGGCCAGCACCCGGCGCAGCAAAGCGGTGAGCAGCCGCACCGCCACCAGGCAGATCACCAGCGTCAGCAGTGCCCCCAGCAGCGTCCCCAGGGAGATATTCCCCAGGTGCAGGGCCGACAGGTCCAGCTTCTGATCCAATGGGTTTTCCACAGGCGGCACCTCCTTTTCGTGGCCCCTATTATACTCCCGGGCGGCGGATTTTGTCAATTCGTCAAAAAAAGGCTTACCCTTTTGGAGAAAAAGTGGTATAATATGGTAAAGAACGAAAGAGAGGATGAACGGCATGTTTGCAGCGGGCGAAATGGTGGTCTATGGCGGCGAGGGCGTCTGCCGGGTGGAGGGCGTTGGGACGCCGTCTTTGCCGGGAATGGACAAGACCCGGCTGTACTATACCCTTGCGCCGCTGTACCGATCCGGCCAGGTGATGACCCCGGTGGACACCCGGGTGCTGATGCGCCCCCTGCTGACGGGGCAGGAGGTGCAGGAGCTCATCGCGCAGCTGGACCAGCTGCCGGAGGAGCAGGCCGAAAGCCACAACACCCGGGCCATCAAGGACCTGTATCACCAGGTGGTGGCCTCCTATGACTGCAAACGGCTGGCGGGCCTCATCAAGGGGGTGTGCCGCCGGCGCAGCTGGGCCATTCACCACGGGCGGAAGGTCAGCCAGATGGACGAGCGCTATCTCAGGCGGGCGGAGGACGCACTGTACGGCGAGCTGGGGGCGGTGCTGGGCCTTCCCCGGGAGGACGTGCCGGCCTATATCCGCCAGACCTGGCCCAAGTGGCCGCTGTTTTGAATTATCCCAAAAGGACTTCGTCCCTTTTGGGATAAAAGGCTTGCAGACTGAGAAGAATTTTCGCCCAGGTACACGCCCCGGGCGAAAATGGATTGCATTTGATTTGCCGCCTGCGGGCGGCAAATTCTGCGAGACTATTCGTCGATAAAAACCACAAGGCGGAGAACCGGCTTCCGGTTCTCCGCCTGAATGGCAGGAAGATTGATGAAAAAAGCTTTTTGTCTCTTGCAAGTATAGGATACCCAAGGGATGTTACAAAAGTTCATGCATAAATATTAAAAAAGTATTAAACATTTTTTCATGCAAAAAAAGCCCGGCAGAGCGATGCTCTGCCGGGCTTTATCAGCTATGCGCCGATGGGGACGTCAATCAGTCGTTGTTGATGGCGATGACGACGCCGGAGCCCACGGTACGGCCACCCTCACGGATAGCGAAACGCAGACCGTTCTCGATGGCGATGGGGGTGATCAGCTCCACGTTCATGTCGACGTTATCGCCGGGCATGCACATCTCGGTGCCCTCGGGCAGGGTGATGATGCCGGTGACGTCGGTGGTGCGGAAGTAGAACTGGGGACGATAGTTGTTGAAGAAGGGGGTGTGACGGCCGCCCTCGTCCTTGGTCAGAACGTACACCTGGCCAACGAACTTGGTGTGGGGGTGAATGGAACCGGGCTTGGACAGAACCTGGCCGCGCTCGATCTCGGTCTTGGCAACGCCGCGCAGCAGGGCGCCGATGTTGTCGCCGGCCTCAGCGTAGTCCAGCAGCTTGTGGAACATTTCGATACCGGTGACGACGGTCTCGCGCTTCTCGTCGGACAGACCAACGATCTCAACCTTCTCGTTGAGCTTCAGCTGACCACGCTCCACACGGCCGGTAGCAACGGTACCACGGCCGGAGATGGTGAACACGTCCTCGACGGGCATCAGGAAGGGCATATCCTCCTTGCGGTCGGGGGTGGGGATCCACTCGTCAACGGCGTCCATCAGCTCCTTGATGCAGGCATACTCGGGAGCGTTGGGATCGGTGGACTCGGAAACCAGGGCGTTCAGAGCGGAACCGCGGATGATGGGGGTGTCGTCGCCAGGGAAGCCATAGAAGTCCAGCAGCTCGCGGACTTCCATCTCCACCAGCTCCAGCAGCTCCTCGTCGTCCACCTGGTCGCACTTGTTCAGGAACACCAGCACGGAGGGCACGTTCACCTGACGGGCCAGCAGCAGGTGCTCGCGGGTCTGGGCCATGGGGCCGTCGGAGGCGGCGATGACCAGGATAGCGCCGTCCATCTGGGCAGCACCGGTGATCATGTTCTTGATATAGTCGGCGTGGCCCGGGCAGTCCACGTGAGCATAGTGACGCTTGGCGGTCTCATACTCAACGTGAGCGGTGTTGATGGTGATACCACGCTCGCGCTCCTCGGGAGCCTTGTCGATGGAAGAGTAGTCGGTGTACTCAGCGCCGCCCTGCATCGCCAGGTACTTGGTGATGGCAGCGGTCAGAGTGGTCTTACCATGGTCGATGTGACCGATGGTGCCGATGTTAACATGGGGCTTCGTTCTCTCAAATTTCTGCTTAGCCATTTGAAAAAATCCTCCTTAACAAATTTGCATCATGGTTTTCTTGCAATGTCTTGTACTAACACTGCTATTTTACAGTATTCGATAGGGAAAAGCAATCGTTTTTTGACGATTTAGAAATTTTCCCGTCCGGTACGCTTGTTGATGAGCTTCTCCTGCAGGCCCTTGGGCAGCTCGATATAGTGACTGGGCTCCATGGTGTACTGACCACGGCCCTGGGTGCGGGAGCGCAGATCGGTGGCGTAGCCGAACATTTCCGCCAGAGGAACAAAGGCGTCGATCTGCTGGGCGCCGGCACGCATCTCGTAGCCCTGGATCTGGCCGCGGCGGGCGCTGATATCGCCGATGACGTCGCCCATATATTCCTCGGGGACGATGACGGAGACCTTCATGATGGGCTCCAGCAGCGTGGGATCGGCCTTGCGCATGGCCTCCTTGAAGGCCATGGAGCCGGCGATCTTGAACGCCATCTCGGAGGAGTCCACCTCGTGATAGGAGCCGTCGTACAGGGTGACCTTCACGTCCACCACGGGGTAACCGGCCACGGTGCCGGAGAGCATTGCGCCCTGGATACCGGCGTCGATGGCGGGGATATACTCCTTGGGGACAGCGCCGCCCACCACTTTGTTGATGAACTCGTAGCCCTTGCCGGACTCGTTGGGCTCCACATGGATCTTCACGTGACCATACTGGCCCTTACCGCCGGACTGACGGGCATACTTGGTATCCTGGTCCACTGCCTTGCGGATGGTCTCCTTGTAGGCCACCTGGGGCGCGCCCACGTTGGCCTCCACCTTGAACTCCCGCAGCAGGCGGTCCACGATGATCTCCAGATGCAGCTCGCCCATACCGGCGATGATGGTCTGACCCGTCTCCTCGTCGGTGTAGGTGCGGAAGGTGGGGTCCTCCTCGGCAAGCTTGGCCAGGGCGATGGCCATCTTTTCCTGGCCGGCCTTGGTCTTGGGCTCGATGGCCACGCGGATCACGGGCTCGGGGAACTCCATGGACTCCAGCACGATGGGGTGCTTCTCATCACAGAGGGTGTCGCCGGTGGTGGTGTTCTTCAGGCCCACCACGGCGGCGATATCGCCGGAATAGACCGTTTCCAGGTCCTCCCGGTGGTTGGCGTGCATCTGGAGCAGACGGCCCACGCGCTCGCGCTTGCCCTTGGTGGCATTGAGCACGGAGGAGCCGGTGTTCAGCGTGCCGGAATACACGCGGAAGAAGCTCAGACGGCCCACATAGGGGTCGGTCATGATCTTGAAGGCCAGAGCGGAGAACGGCTCGTCATCGGAAGCGTGACGGTCCTCCTCCTCATCGGTCTTGGGGTTGGTGCCAACGATGGCGGGGATATCGGTGGGGGCGGGCATATAGTCCACAATGGCGTCCAGCAGCTTCTGAACACCCTTGTTCCGGTAGGAGGAGCCGCAGGTGACCGGCACCATCTCCACGGCCACGGTGGCCTTGCGGATGGCGGCGCGGATCTTGTCGGTGGGGATCTCCTGACCCTCCAGATACATCTCCATGATCTCGTCGTCGAACATGGAAACGGCATCCAGCAGCTTTTCCCGGTACTCGTTGGCCAGGTCCATCATATCGGCGGGGATGGGCTCCACGCGCATGTCCTTGCCCAGCTGATCGTAATAGATATCAGCGTCCATCTCCACCAGGTCGATGATGCCCTTGAAGGACTCCTCTTTCCCGATGGGCAGCTGGATGGGCACGGCGTTGCACTTGAGGCGGTCGTGGATCATGTCCAGCACGTGATAGAAATCCGCGCCCAGCATGTCCATTTTGTTGACATACACCATCCGGGGCACATGATAGTGGTCGGCCTGACGCCACACGGTTTCGGACTGGGGCTCAACGCCGCCCTTGGCGCACATCACGGTGACAGAGCCGTCCAGCACACGCAGAGAACGCTCCACCTCCACAGTGAAGTCCACGTGACCCGGGGTGTCGATGATGTTGATACGCGTCTGGGGGAACTGGTCCTTGGAGCCCTTCCAGTAACAGGTGGTAGCGGCGGAGGTGATGGTGATACCACGCTCCTGCTCCTGTTCCATCCAGTCCATGGTAGCGGTTCCCTCGTGCGTCTCGCCGATCTTGTAGTTGACGCCCGTGTAGTACAGAATACGCTCGGTCGTGGTGGTCTTGCCTGCATCAATGTGGGCCATGATGCCGATATTTCTCGTATTTTCCAGTGTAACCTTTCTCGGCATAACGTTCTCCTTTTAATCAGTTTGCGGGGATTACCAGCGGAAGTGGGCGAAGGCCTTGTTGGACTCGGCCATCTTGTGGGTATCCTCGCGCTTCTTCACGGCGCTGCCGGTGTTGTTGGCGGCGTCCATGATCTCGCCTGCCAGGCGCTCGGCCATGGTGCGCTCACTGCGGGCGCGGGAATAGTTGGTCAGCCAGCGCAGACCCAGGGTCTGACGGCGGGCAGGACGAACCTCCATGGGGACCTGATAGGTGGCGCCGCCGACACGGCGGGCCTTGACTTCCAGGCTGGGCATGATGTTTTCCATGGCCTGGGTGAACACTTCCAGAGGCTCCTTCTCGGTCTTTTCCTTGATCAGATCAAAGGCGCCGTAGACAACCTTCTGGGCAACGCCCTTCTTACCGTCCAACATGATGCTGTTGACCAGCTTCGTCACCAGCACGGAGTTGTACATAGGATCGGGCAGAATTTCTCTCTTGGGAACATTACCTCTTCTGGGCACTATGCTTCCCTCCTTCATAAAAATATGATTTCATAGGTACTCAACAGCCGGAGAGGCTGTTGTACGGCCTGCCAAAGAGGTACATACGATATATAATATAAACCTTTTCGGCAAAGCTCATTTCATGCGGGGATTACTTGCTCTTGGGACGCTTGGCACCGTACTTGGAGCGAGCCTGCATACGGCCCTGAACGCCCTGGGTATCCAGAGTGCCGCGGATGATGTGGTAACGAACACCGGGCAGATCCTTGACACGGCCGCCGCGGATCATAACCACAGAGTGCTCCTGCAGAGAATGACCGACACCGGGGATGTAGGCGGTGACCTCGTAGCCGTTGGTCAGGCGGACACGGGCGATCTTACGCAGAGCGGAGTTAGGCTTCTTGGGGGTGGCAGTTCTCACTGCGGTGCAGACGCCGCGCTTCTGAGGGGAGGACAGATCGGTCTCCTTGTTCTTCAGCGTATTCAGGCCCTTCTGCATAGCGGGGGAATTGGACTTGTAGGTAGCCTGTTTCCGGCCCTGCTTGACCAGCTGATTGAAAGTAGGCATGCAATGAACTCCTTTCTAAAGATTTGTGGGATGACTCCCTATATTTTCCACGGAACAAAGAATTTTATTCCGTTGGAAGCGGTTTTTCCTTTGCCAGCAGCGCCGCGGCGGCGGTGCCCACGTCGATGCCGCAGGCCCGGCCCAGCTGGGCCATGGTGTGCGCCCCGGACACGGGAACGCCCCGTTCCCGGCAGCGGCCCTCCAGCGGCCGGATCAGCCGGGGATCGGCGTCGCAGGCCAGAAACACCCGGCCTGCCCGGCCGGCGCTTACTGCCCGCTGCACCTGTTTCAGGCCCACCACCTTGTCTTTGGATGACAGCTCTTCCAGCACGTGGGAACCTCCTCGGCACAGTGTGTCTGCCGCATGGCAAAATTCGCGGAATCCATATCCGCGCAGTTTGAAATTATAGCACAGTCCCCCGGGATACGTCAAGAGGAATCCGGGTAAAACTTTTCATTTTCCTTTGTGCATTCGTCCATACTTTGTGCACATATCAGCAAAATTTGTGTCAAATCTGTAAATAAAGCTGGAAACCGGTACGGGGGTATGATAGAATAGAAGCACCTGTGGGGCGGGAGAGCCCCGGGGAAAATTAAAGGAGGTAATAACTTGATGAAAACGCCTGTTCGCACCAGACTTCTGTCTGCGCTGCTGTCACTGGTCATGCTGGTTTCCCTGCTGCCGGTGTCGGTATTCGCGGCAGAGCCTGCGTCCGGGACCTGGGAAAAGGTCACCGAGGCACAGGAGGACTGGTCCGGTCAATACCTGATCGTCTATGAAAAGGGCAGCCTGATCATGGACGGCTCCCTGTCCGCCCTGGACAAGGAGGGCAACAAGGTGGACGTGACCATCACCGACGGCAAGATCGTTGGTGATTACGCCAAGTACGCGTTCACCATCGCGCCCATGACCGGCGGCTGGTCCGTACAGTCCGCCAGCGGAAAGTACATTTCCGGCAAGTCCGGCAGCAACAAGATCATCACCGGCTCCACTCCGGAGCTGAATACCATCACCTTCGCTGATGGCAATGTGAAGATCGCCAGCAACAACACCACGCTGCAGTATAACGCAGCCGCCACCAACGGCACCCGGTTCCGCTATTATAAGAGCGAGAATCAGCAGCCCGTGGCCCTGTATAAGCTCAGCACCGCCCCCGCCCGCCAGAGCGGCATCGTCACCGATCTGACCACCCTGCAGAACGGCGACAAGGTGGTGGTGTTCAACCCCGCCAACAAGAAGGCTCTGTCCTCCGTGTACAACGGCTTCTATAACACAGGCGTGGATGTGGAGCTGACCGGAGGCAAGCTCACCGGCTACACGGATGCAGAGCTGTGGACCGTGAACCGCACCGAGAGCGGCGCCTATACCTTCTCCACCGCCGAGGGCAAGAAGCTGTCCATGGACACCAGCTACAGCAGCACCCCCCTGGACAAGGCCAATGTGGATTGGGAGCTCAGCGCTGCCGCCACGGCGGACTGCTTCTACATCAAGAACGTGGGCCGCGGCAGCTATCTGGAGTGGTTCGCCGAGAAGAACAACTGGAGCTCCTACGGAACCATCGGCAGCAACGAGGCTCTGTTTGCCCAGCAGCTTTATCTGGTGGTGGCCGAGTCCCCGGAGCCGGGCCAGCCCGATCAGCCCGAAGATCCCACCGCTCCCCTGAAGAACGGCGACCAGGTGGTCATCTACAACCCCGCAAACCTGAAGGCCCTGTCCAGCGAGTACACCGGCTTCTATAACAAGGGCACCGACGTGACCCTCACCGGCGGCAAGCTGGCGGGCTTCACCGAGGCCGACATCTGGACCGTGGGCGTCAACGACGACGGCAGCTATACCTTCTCCACCGCCGACGGCAAGAAGCTGTCCATGGACGAAAAATACTCCAGCACTCCCCTGGACAAGGCCCACACCGCCTGGACACTGGAGCAGGCTGCCACCGAGGGCTGCTACTATATCAAGAACGTGGGCCGCAGCAGCTATCTGGAGTGGTATGCCGAGAAGAACAACTGGAGTGCCTTCGGCACCATCGGCAGCAACGAAGCTCTGTTTGCCCAGGCATTCTTCAAAATCCAGAAAAGCGGCATCGTTACCTCCGTATCCGACGGCGACCAGGTGGTGGTATTCAACCCCGCCAACGGCAAGGCCCTGTCCACGGAGTACACCGGCTTCTATAACAAGGGCACCGACGTGACCCTGACCAATGGCAAGCTCTCCGGTTATACCAAGGCCGACATCTGGACCGTGGGCGTCAACGCCGACGGCAGCTATACCTTCTCCACCGCCGACGGCAAGAAGCTGTCTATGGACGAAAAATACTCCAGCACCCCCCTGGACAAGGCCCACACCGGCTGGAGCATCCTCCCCGCCGCCACGGAAAATTGCGTCTATATCCAGAACGTGGGCCGCAGCAGCTATCTGGAGTGGTATGCCGAAAAGAACAACTGGAGTGCCTTCGGCACCATCGGCAGCAACGAGGCTCTGTTTGCCCAGCAGCTCTATCTGGTAGGCGACGAGATGGACCAGCCCGCCGGCAGCCTGCCCCAGGAGGGTGCGCAGGTGGTGCTGTTCAACCAGAATGCCCAGGGCGTCCTGGCCCAGCAGAATGACAACACCGACAGCCCCGCCATCAATAGTGTCTCCGCCCAGATCACGGACGGCAAGGCCATCCCCGAAAACGGCGGCGTGGTGTTCACCGTGGAGCGCAGCGGCGAGTATTACCGCTTCCGCAACGAAACCTACGGCTATCTGTGCTCCAACGGCACCGGCAACAACGCCTTCTATTCCCAGACCGCCAGCGAGGACGCCGACTGGACCGTGGAGCCCTGCAGCGGCGGCGTGGGCGGCTATCAGCTGGAGAGCCGCACCGCCAAGTTCAACGGCCGGTACAGCCAGTATCTGGAGTATTACAGCGACAGCTATAAGACCTACAGCATGTACAACGTCACCGACTACACCATCTATTCCTTCTTCTTCTATGGTGTGGCCGACAGCGTGAAGCTGGACGGCGGCGTGGTCAACGATCCCGCCGTGGTGTTCACCTCCGCCGACACCGTGAAGGCCGGTCAGGACTATACCCTGACCTTCACCGTCAATGATGTCAAGGCCGTTTCCAAGCTGGAGATCCTGGTGGACGGCAAGACCGCCGGTGTCATCACCGACTACACCGCCGACGGCAAGAACTACACCGCCAACGTCTCCGCCGCCATGCTGGCCGGGGCCGACAAGGTGACCCTCACCGTCCGCGTCACCAACGCCTCCGGCGCGTCCTATTCCGGCAGCCTGGTGCTCACCGTGGTGGACGAGCCCTCCATCGGAGCCGTGACCCCCCTGAAGGGCAGCCAGACCGGCAGCGACAAGCGGCCCGTGATCTCCGCCGAGCTCATCAACGCCGGTGAGAATCCCACCCTGGAGATGACCGTCAACGGCCAGAAGGTCAACGCCGTGTACGCCGGCGGCAGGCTCACCTATACCCCCGCCGCCGACATGACCGACGGCCGCACCAATGTGTCCGTCACCGTTACCCGCGCCGACGGCAAGACCGCCTCCTTCAACTGGTTCTTCACCGTGGGCCAGGCCCAGTATCAGCTGTACTTCGGCCAGCTCCACAGCCACACCCAGTATTCCGACGGCGCAGGCTCCCTGGATGCCGCCCTGGACTATGTGAAGAACCTGCCCGAAAGCGCCAATGTCCAGTTCGTGGCCTTCACCGACCACTCCAACTACTTTGACACCACCGGCGCCGCCAACCCCGAGGGCGCCCTGTACGACATGAGCCTGGCCAGCGCCTCCAGCCAGGAGACCTGGAACAGCTACCGTTCCGCCGTGGCCGCCTTCAATGAGGCCAACGCCGGCTCCCTGGTGGCTCTGGCCGGCTTCGAGATGACCTGGTCCGGCGGTCCCGGCCACATCAACACCTTCAACACCCCCGGTATCGTCTCCCGCAACAACTCCACCCTGAACAACAAGACCGACTATGCCGGAATGCGCGCCTACTATGCCCTGCTGAGCCAGCAGGAGGGCGCAGACAGCCTCAGCCAGTTCAACCACCCCGGCAACACCTTTGGCACCTTCGGTGACTTCGCCTTCTGGGATCCCGTCATCGACAGCCGCATGTACATGGTGGAGGCCGGCAACGGCGAGGGCCAGATCGGCGCCGGCGGCTATTATCCCAGCTATGAGTATTACACCATGGCGCTGGATAAGGGCTGGCACCTGGCTCCCACCAACAACCAGGATAACCACAAGGGCCGCTGGGGCAACGCCAACGACGCCCGCGACGTGATCCTCACCGACGACTTCAGCGAGCAGGGCATCTATGACGCGCTGCGCGCCATGCGTATGTACGCCACCGAGGACAAGAACCTGGAGATCGGCTACACCGTCAACGGTATGCTCCTGGGCAGCAGTCTCACCGAGGTCCCCGAGAAGCTGAACATCCACGTCACCGTTAACGACCCCGACGCCAGCGATTCCATCTCCAAGGTGGAGGTCATTGTCAACTCCGGCAAGACCGCCTATACCTGGGATGATCCCGCTGTCCTGGCCACCGGCGACCTGTCCGTGACCCTGGCCCCCGACTACAGCTACTACTACATCCGCGTCACCCAGGGTGACGGCGACCTGGCGGTCACCGCTCCCGTGTGGGTGGGCGAGACCCTGAAGCTGGGCATCTCCGATGTGACCTGCGGCACCTCCACTCCCGTCACCGGCGAGAAGATGACCGTTACCACCACCCTGTTCAACAGCGAGAGCACCGACGCCAGGATCAAGTCCATCACCTATGCCGTGGGCAGCCAGGTGCTGACCTCCGCCACCGACGCGGGCACCGTTCCCGCCAGCGGCACCCTGGACCTGAGCTATGATATCTCCTTCGATACCGCCCGGGTCTATAAGGTCACCGCCACCGTGGTGCTGGAGCAGGACGGCAAGGAGTATGTGTTCACCAAGGACATTACCCTGGACGTGCTGAATGCCGACGACCTGGTGTATATCGGCATCGACGCCTCCCACTACAACGAGTATGTGGCCGGTAACTACAAGGATTCCATGGGCAACTTCGGCAACCTGGCGGGCAAGTACAACGTCCGCACCGTGGAGCTGAAGACCAGCGACGATCTGATCGCCGCCTGCTCCAATCCCAAGTTCAAGGCCCTGATCCTCACCGCCCCCTCCCGCCGCCTGGCGGACGCCCAGACCGATCCCCGGACCTACAGCGCCGCGGAGCTGGCGGCCATTACCGCCTTCAACGCCGGCGGCGGCACCGTGATCCTGGCCGGCTGGAGCGACAACTACGAGAACTATGACGTGATCCAGAGCAATCCCGCCATCAAGCACATGGCCGCCACCCAGAACGAGGTGCTCCAGGCCCTGGGCTCCAGCCTGCGTATTGCGGACGATGCCACCTATGACGATGTCCGCAGCGCAGCCGACGGCGTGGACAAGTGGCGTCTGTACTTCAACACCTACGGTCAGAGCTTCCTGACCGACGGCGTGGAGGTGGACCCCACTCACCCCTATGACCGCCTGTACACCGAGGTATTCAGCCACTATGGCGGCGCCTCCGTGTATGCCGTGGACGCCGATGGCAAGCCCACCTCCACCCTGCCCGCCACCGTTTCCCCGGTGGTATACGCCCACAGCACCACCTATTCCGTGGACGTGGATAAGGACGGCCTGGGCGGCGCCAACGTGCCCAAGTACGCCTATGCCGAAAACGACAGCCGTCTGCTGGCCATGGCCAGCGAGCAGCTGGAGGGCAAGGGCCTGATCATCGTGTCCGGCGCGGCCTTCATGTCCAACTTCGAGGTCCAGGCCACCATCAGTGACAACGGCTCCGAGAAGAACTACTCCAACTATAAGATCTGCGAGAACCTGCTGGGCCGCATCAACCCCGTGAAGATCACCGACATTGCCACGGTCCAGGCCCAGACCGAGGCCGGTCACAAGTACACCATTGAGGGTGTCGTGACCTCCAACGCCTCCGGTTATGACAAGGCCACCGCCTTCTTCGACTGCATCTATGTTCAGGATGAGACCGGCGGCATCAACTGCTTCCCCGTGGCCGGCGACTTCAAGATCGGCGACGTGGTCCGCGTCACCGGCGTGACGGAGACCTATCAGGGCGAGAACGAGCTGCAGGTTTCCTCCATTGAGAAGATCGGTGAGACCACTCCCGTCACTCCCAGAGCCGTCACCTCCACCCAGATCAACGACGGCTCCGTCCTGGGCCAGCTGGTGACCCTGAACGGCTACGTCACCGGCTATGAGATGGCCGACGGCCTGGTCCAGACCATCCTGGTCCGCGACAGCGAGGGCAAGATCGCCCGGGTGTTCATCGACGGCTATATCACTACCTCCTACGACGTGAAGAACCTGGAGATCGGCTGCGAGATCTCCGCCACCGGCCTGGCCTCCTACGACAACACCTTCGTCCTGGCCGACGGCACCGAGATGGCCCCCCGCATCCGCATCCGCGACCGCAGCGACGTGGTCTGCACCGCCCATGAGCATACCTTCGGCGAATGGGTGGTCACCACCGCCCCCACCTGCACCCAGGACGGCCTGGAGACCCGCACCTGCTCCGCCTGCGGCGAAGTGGAGACCCGGGTCATCCCCGCTGCCGGTCACGACTATAAGGACGGCAAGTGCACCGTCTGCGGCGAGACCGATCCCGGCTATCAGCCCACCCAGCCCGGCGTCAAGACCGGCGACGAGAGCAACACCACCATGTGGATCATCGTCCTGGTGTGCGCTGCCGCTCTGGCTGTGGTGCTGGTCATCGTGTCCCGCAAAAAGCGCAACAGCTAAGCGGACCACCCCATAGCAAGCCATAGCACAACAGCAAAGGCCCCCGCCGGATGGCGGGGGCCTTTGAGATTGTCAAAAAGTCTCACAGAGTTTGCCGTCCGCAGGCGGCAAATTAAATGCAATCCGTTTTTTGCGGCGGCGTGTACGTCGCAAAAAACACTTCTCAGTCTGCAAGTGTGGAATTGGTTCGCCCTCGGCGAACCAATTATGCGCGCAGCAGACTGCAAGTCTTTTGCGCAAAAAGAGCTTTGCTCTTTTTGCGCAGGTATCAGAATACGCTCAGGTCCAGCCGGGCGGACAGCAGCTCCAGCGCCCGGATACCGGCCAGGCTGTTGCCCTTTTCGTCCAGAGCCGGTCCAAACAGGCCAACGCCCATGCGGCCGGGGACCACGGCCATGATGCCGCCGCCTACGCCGCTTTTGGCCGGAACCCCCACCCGGATGGCGAAGTCTCCGGACCCGTCGTACATGCCGCAGGTCATCAGGTTGGCGTTGACGAACCGGCCATAGGCCGCCGGGAACAGCCGCTGGCCGTCCGGCAGCTGGCCGTGGCAGGCCAGCACGCAGCCGATGCGAGCCAGGTCCGCCGCACTGACCCGGATGGAGCAGGCCCGGAAATAGCAGTCCAGCAGCTCCTCCACGTCCCCGTGGAGCAGGCCGTGGGCCTTCAGCAGATAGGCCAGGGCCCGGTTTTTGGAGCCGGTGGCCTTTTCGGAGTGGTAGACCTCCTCGTCCAGGTCGATCTTCTCGTTGGCGGCCAGGCGGCGGATAAAGCCCAGCAGCCGGGCAAACCGCTGGTCATAGGTCTCGCCCCCCACCAGCTGGCACATGAGGATGGCCCCGGCGTTGACCATGGGGTTCAGGTGCTTGGCCAGCAGGGCGTTGTCCGCCACGTTGATGGCGTCAAAGGGCTTGCCGGTGGCCTCCACCCCCACATGGGCCCGGACGGTCTCCCGGCCGTTGTCCTGCAGGGCCAGCAGAAGCAAAAGGGGCTTCATCACGCTCTGGATGGTGAAGCAGCGGCGGCTGTCGCCTGCCTCCACCATGTTGCCGTCCTTGTGGAACACAGCAATGCCCAGGCGGTCCGGGTCCTGCCGGGCCAGCTCCGGGATATAGGAGGCCAGGGCCCCCTGCCCGGTGTACGGGCGGCACTCCTGTAGGATCTGCTGCAGCAATTCTTCCATATCGGCTCCTTCACCCGCGCGAAGGCGGGATTTTTTGATACAACAAGTAATTTTTCTGTCGGATATTACGGTCAGTAGTCGACTTTCATCAGGCACAGGCCCTCCGGCGGGGCGGTGGAGCCTGCCAGGCGGCGGTCCCGGGCCTCCAGCAGGGCGGGCATATCCTCCGGCTGCCGGGTCCCCCGGCCCACCTCCAGCAGCGTGCCCACCAGGATGCGCACCATATTCTGCAGGAAGCCGGTGCCGTGGAAGGTGAACACGATGCGGTCCCGCTGCCGCACCACGGTGATGCTGTCCACCAGCCGGACGGTGGATTTTTTCATCCGGGGGTTGCCGCAGAAGCTGGCGAAGTCGTGCTGTCCCTGCAGCAGGGCCGCCGCCTGCTGCATCCGCTCCACGTCCGGGTGAAAGTCCAGCAGGGTGACATACTTCCGGTCGAACACCGGCTTCACCGGCCCGTCGAAGCACACATAGCGATAGGTCTTGCCCAGGGCCTTATACCGGGCGTGGAACCGGGGGGCGGCCTCCTTCACCTCCCGGACGGCGATGGCGTCGGGGAGATAGCGGTTCATATAGTCCCGGATCTCCTCCGGGGACAGGTCCACGTCCAGCTGGGCGTTGGCCGCCATGGCCCGGGCATGGACTCCGGCGTCGGTGCGTCCCGCGCCGATGATCTCCACGGGACTGCCCTGGAGCCGGGTCAGCACGCTCTCCAGCTTCCCCTGGATGGTGTCCCGCCCCGGCTGGCGCTCCCAGCCGAAAAAGCGGGTGCCGTCATAGGCAATGGTGAATTTATAGTTGCGCAGCATATGGAATCACTCCGTCATGATCTTCAGGATCACCCGGTCCGTCTCCTTCATGCCCTGAGAGGCCAGGATGCCCACATTGCGGATGGTCTCCTCCACGTCCCGGCCCACGATGCCGTCGCCGGGCTGAAAGCTGTTGCCCCGCAGGTACATGTTATAGCCCAGAATGCCGGTTTCCACACCCATAGCGATCTTGCTGGCGCAGCTGGCCTTGGCCCCGTCGCAGATGCAGCCGGAGATCATGGCCGCGGCGTTGGTGATGGTGTGGCAGATGCCCTCATAGTCCGCGCCCCGGAGCCAGGCAATGCCGCAGCCTGCCCCCACGCCGGCGGACACCGCCCCGCAGTAGGCGGACAGGCGGCCGATGCCGGTTTTCTGGTGGATGGTGATCAGGTCTGACAGGCACACGGCCCGCAGGATGGTCTCCCGGTCCCGGCCGGTCTGCACGCCGTAGCGCCACACGGGAACGGAGGCGGTGATGCCCTGGTTGCCGGAGCCGGAGCAGATGACCACCGGCATCTCGCAGCCGTTCATCCGGGCGTCGGACCCGGCGGCGGCCCAGGCCCGGGCCTCCGTCTCCACGTCGCCGCCGGAGAGCAGCAGGGTGGAGCCGATGTTGGCCCCCCAGTCCCCCCGCAGGCCCTCTCGGGCGATGGCGGTGTTGCATTCGAGCTGCCGGCCCACGGATTCCTCAATGCGGGAGACGTCCACCGTCTCGGCAAAGGTCAGGATATCCCGGACATTCAGCACGCCCTTGTCCTGCAAATTGTCCTCGGCGGAGTCGGAGTGGGGCTTTTCCAGCAGGACCTCCCCGTCCCGCTCCACATAGATGATGTTGGTGTGGTTGTTGGCCACATGGACCACGGCCCGGTGTCCGTCGCCGGTCCAGCCGGTGAGCCGGATGTCCAGCATCCGGGGGGTGGGCGGGCAGTCGATGCGGATCTCCGTCCGGTCCAGATAGTCCCCGATGGCGGGGGCGTCCGCCTCCGTCACGTGGGCAATGACCTGAAGCCGGGCCTCCGGATCCCCGGCCACCATGCCCACGGCGATGGCCGCCGGAAGGCCCCGGCGGCCCCCGGTGTTGGGTACCACCACGGATTTGACATTTTTCAGGATGTTGCCGCTGACCTCCGCCAGAATACGGCAGGGCCTCTGCCCCAGCACCTGGCGCAGCCGGGCCGCGCAATAGGCCACGGCGATGGGCTCGGTGCATCCGGTGGCCAGCTGCAATTCCTCACGCAGGATGGTACAGAATGCCTCCTCTTTTCTCTCGTCCAACATGATCGCAATTCCCTTTCGTCCCATATATTTTCCCGGCATACGCCGGTGAATTCCCGTTTTGTCTCACGCCTGGGGCGCGTCGTCCTCGCTGTCGATCCAGTCCTGCACGTCCACCACCTGAAACTCCGTGGGAGTGCGGCGGATCACCACCCGCTCCAGGCCCGCGTTGATGATGTGGCGGCGGCACATGGGGCAGGAGGTGGCGTCCGGCAGCAGTTCCCCGGTCTGGGCGTTGCGGCCCACCAGATACAGGGTGCCGCCCACCATGTCCCGGCGGCTGGCGGAGATGATGGCGTTGGCCTCGGCGTGGACGCTGCGGCACAGCTCGTACCGCTCCCCCCGGGGCACCCGCAGCTGCTCCCGGGTGCAATAGCCCATATCCACGCAGTTGCGCCGCCCCCGGGGCGCGCCGTTGTATCCGGTGGAGATGATCTCGTCATTCTTCACGATGATGGCCCCGTACACCCGGCGCAGACAGGTGGCCCGCTCCAGAACCGTCTGGGCAATGTCCAGGTAATAGTTTTCCTTGCTGATGCGCTGCATGATGCTTCCTCCCGGTGGTTTTTCCTGTATTGTCCCCCATTATATACGATTTTGTCCGCCGGGGCAACAGAATCTTCCGAAAAAAACGTTGACGGAGGGGGCGGGCTGTGGTATCATGAACAAGCTGAAAACTCTGTGAGGGAGTAGCAAGCGGACCCTTTGTCCGCAGCACGTCAACATACTGGCCGCTGCGCGGCCTGGCTTGCTTTAATTTGCGAGACTCATGTATCACTGCCGCGGGATGCATGGGACTCGTCTGTCTGTTCGCCTTCGAGCCCAGACATGGCCCCCGGCCATGTCCGGGTTTTTTCATGGAATTTTCGCGAAAAAAGGAGAAACGAACATGCAGTGGAATATCCTGTTCTTTTTCAACAGCGTGCTGCTGGGGGTGGGGCTGGCTATGGACGCGTTTTCCGTGTCCCTGGCCAACGGCCTCAACGAGCCCCACATGTCCCGGCGGCGGATGCTGGGCATTGCCGGGGTGTTTGCCGCCTTCCAGGCCCTGATGCCCATGACGGGGTGGGTCTGCGTCCACACCATCGTGCAGTATTTCCGGGCCTTTGAAAAGCTGATCCCCTGGATCGCCCTGGCCCTGCTGGGCTTCATCGGCGGGAAAATGCTCATCGAGGGCATCCGTGGCGGCGGAGACGATGACGCCGCCCCCAGACTGGGCCTGGGGGCCCTGCTGGTGCAGGGGGTGGCCACGTCCATCGACGCTCTGTCCGTGGGCTTCACCATTGCCGAGTATGACCGGCTCATGGCCCTGGTCTGTTCCCTGATCATTGCGGCGGTGACGCTGTGCATCTGTCTGGGGGGCCTGGTGCTGGGGCGGAAATTCGGCATGCGCCTTGCCGGCCGGGCCCAGATCCTGGGCGGGGCCATCCTGATCTTCATCGGACTGGAAATCTTTATCAGCAGTATGCTGTAAAAACTAAGGAGGAACAACACAATGCTCGTACCCATTCTTCTGTTCATCGTGGGTCTGGTGCTGCTGATCAAGGGCGGCGACTGGTTCGTGGACGGGGCCACGGGGCTGGCCCACCGGTTCCATGTGCCGGAAATTCTCATCGGCGCCACGGTGGTCTCCATCGGCACCACCCTGCCGGAGGTGATGGTGTCCGCCACCTCCGCCGTCAGCGGCCACGGCGAGATCGCCTATGGCAACGCCATCGGCTCGGTGATCTGCAACACCGCCCTGATCGCGGCCCTGACCATCGCCATCCGCCCCTCGGAGGCGGACCGCAGGAGCCTGCGGACCCCGGTGATCTTCTTCTTCATCGCCGCCGTGTTCTATGCCGCCATCGCCTATACCAACGGGGCCTTCACCCGGCTGGCGGGCATCGTGCTGCTGGTGATGTTCGTGGTGTACATGGTCCTCACCGTGCGCCAGAGCTTCCGGGACACCGTGCAGGCCGGCGGCGCGGACGAGGCCATTGACGGCACCCCCTCCATGGGCAAGGACATCCTGCTGCTGGTCATCGGCGCGGCCTTCATCGCCGTGGGGGCCAACCTGCTGGTGAACAACGGTACCCTCATCGCCCAAGGGCTGGGCGTGCCGGAGTCCGTCATTGCCCTGACCTTCGTGGCCCTGGGCACCTCCCTGCCGGAGCTGGTCACCGCCATCACCTCCCTGGTAAAGGGCCACAGCGCCCTGTCCCTGGGCAACATCGTGGGGGCGAACCTGTTTAACCTGGTGCTGGTCAGCGGTCTGTCCACCACCCTGTCCCCCTTCCAGGTGCCTCAGGAAAAGACCATCGCCGGGTACAACGCCTCCCTGGTGGTGGACATCCCCCTGATGATGCTGGTGATGCTGCTGCTGACGATGCCCGCCCTGGCCAAGGGCAGGCTGTCCCGCTGGCAGGGCATCGTGCTGCTGGTGCTGTACGCCGGCTTCTGCGCCTTCCAGTTCTGCTTCTGAGTTCTGAATAAGCAAGCGCACCCCCGGCGGATTCCCGCCGGGGGTGCGTCAGTGTATCAAAATGCCTTGCAGCGTTTGCCGCCCGCAGGCGGCAAATGACTTGCAAGCCTTTTATCCCAAAAGTGCTTCGCCCTTTTGGGATGTTGTTTAGCCCCACAAAGCGGACAGCATGGGAATGACCTGCTTTTTCCGGCTCATAACGCCGGGCAGGAACAGGGCGTTGTCCTTGGGCTCGGCGGAGAAGGCGTTGCGGATGGCCTCGTCGCTGCCCACATACAGCAGCTGCGTGCCCTCCAGCAGCACGTCGGTGAGCATCAGGATCACCATGTTATAGTGGCGCTCCTCCTGGAGGCGGCGCATCACCGCCAGGAACTCCTCCTTGCGCTCCAGCATCTCCATGGAGTCCAGGCAGGTGACCTGGCCCACGCCCAGGTTCTGCTCGCCGATGTGGAACTCCTTGAAGTCGCTGCTCACCAGTTCCTCCACAGATTTGCCTCCGGCGGTGGAGAACAGCTGGCGGCCCAGCTCCTTTATGTTGACGCCGCCGATGCGGGCCATGCGCTCGGCCATGGCGATATCCCGCTTGGTGCAGGTGGGGGACTTGAACATAACGGTGTCGGCCAGGATGGCCGCCGCCAGCAGCCCCGCCATATTGGCCGAGGGCATGACGCCGTGTTCCTGATACATTCCGGCGATGATGGTGGCAGTGCTGCCCACGGGCTCGTTGCGCACCCGGATGGGCTGGCTGGTCTGGATATCCGCCAGGCGGTGGTGGTCGATGATCTCCAGAATCTCCGCCTGATCCAGGCCCGGCACGGCCTGGGCCCGCTCGTTGTGGTCCACCAGCACCACGCGCTTGCGCCGGGGGCGCAGCAGGTGATACCGGGACAGGGTGCCCACGACTTTTTCGTTCTCGTCCAGCACCGGGTAGCAGCGGTAGCGGCTTTTCAGCACCACCTCGCGGACGTCGTCGATATAGTCCGACAGGTGGAAGCACACGATCTTTTCATTGTGGCAGGGCCGGGAGATGGGACTGGCCTGATAGATCAGCCGGGCCACCCGGCTGGCCTCATAGGGAGTGGTGATGATGCAGGTGCGCCCGGCGTTTTCCAGCAGGTCCGGGTCCACCTCCGTCTGGCACAGGATCAGGCAGCTGACGCCGATGTCCAGGGCCCGGCGGATCATATCCGGCTGGTCGCCGCAGATGACAATGTTGTCCGGGTCGCCGAACAGCAGGTTCTCGCAGCTCTGGGGCAGGGCGATGACCACGTTGCCGGACACGGTGTCGATCAGGTCGCCGCTGTCGTTGAGCAGGCGGCCCTCGATGACGCTGAGCAGGTTGAACAGGGGCACCGCCTCCACCCGGGGGTTGGCGATGGTGGTCATGCTGTAGGTGGCGATGTCGCCGGCGGACAGAGTGCCGTACAGGGTGCCGTCCTCGTTGATGACGGGGATGGCGGAGATCTTCTGCTCCCGCATGATGTGCCAGGCCCGGTCCATGGTGACGGTGGCGTTCAGAGCCGGGGGCGTATCATAGTCCAGGTCCTCCACCTGGGTGCGGACGTTCTGCACCGTCCGGGGGGGCTGGAAGCCGAAGCGGTCCAGCATCCGCTGGGTCTGGTCGCTGATGTGGTCCATATGGGCGGCCACATAGTTCCGGTCGCCCAGGGCGTTGCGCAGGGCCGCGTAGGCCATGGCGGACACGATGGAATCGGTATCGGGGTTGTGGTGGCCGATGACGTAGATCTCGTTCATAGGATTCAACTCCTTTCGGATGATTCCATTATAAAACGGCCCCAATTTGTTTGTCAATGCGGTGTTGTGCCTAAATTTGCCGAAAATAGAGCACCCTAACTGTTTATTTATCCGTGGAGCAGCATTTTCCCCGGTGGAGTCTCATGTTTCACTGGGGGAAACCGGTTATCCTTTACAGCAGGCCGAAACCGCCGCTTCCAGGGCCGTCACCAGCTGCGCCAGGGGCAGGGACGGCCGGTCCGTCCCCTCCGTCTGCTCCGGAATGCAGGGAACGTGGATGAACCCCGCCCGGACGCCGGGTGCGGCGTGGTGGAGCACCTGATACAGCAGGTGGTTGCACACATAGGTCCCCGCGCTGTTGGACAGCTCCGACGGCACCCCGGCCTCCCGGATGGCCCGGACCATGTCCTTCGCCGGTACCGTGGCGAAATACGCCGCCGGTCCGCCAGGGACGATGGGCGCGTCCACCGGCTGCTGCCCGGCGTTGTCCGGGATCCGGGCGTCGTCCACATTGATGGCCACCCGCTCCGGGGTCACGGCACTGCGGCCCGCCGCCTGGCCCACGCACAGCACCACATCCGGCCGGAACACGTCCATTTCCGCCGTCACCAGCCGGGCAGAATCGCCGAACACCGTGGGCACCTCCAGAATGCGCAGCTCCGCCTCCGGGCATCGCACCCGGTTTACGGCCTCCAGGGCGGGGTTGATGCGCTCCCCGCCGAAGGGGGTGAATCCCGTCAGCAGCACCCGGGGCTTCCGTTGTTTCTCCATAAAATCGCTCCGTTCTGTAATTTAGTGACATAATTATACAACATGTAATTGCATCTTGCAAGAAAAAACCCCTCTTGACATCCGGCCCCCTGCATCATAGAATAAGGGTAAGTTCCTGACGTCAAAATTACGATTGCGACGGAAGCTACGCCACAGATGACACCGCCCGGGGGGAACGCTTCCCGGGTGCTGGGGCCGTGCCGCAGGGCGCGGCTCTTTTTGTTTCGGAGGAGGTGACGGCATACGGAAACAAGAGTGGCATTGATCGGCATCATCGTGGAGCAGGAATCTTCGGCGGCGGCGCTGAACGCGCTGCTGCACGAATACGGCGGCTATATCATCGGGCGCATGGGCCTGCCGTACCGGGAACGGGGCGTGAACATCATCTCGGTGGTGCTGGACGCGCCCCAGGACAAGATCGCCGCGCTGTCCGGCAAAATCGGGCGGCTGCCCGGCGTCAGCGCCAAAACACAGTATTCCAACGTCATTTCACGGGAAGGAGAAAACCAATGAAAAGATTTGTATCCCTGCTGCTGGCGGTGCTGATGACCGCCGCGCTGTTTACCGGCTGCGCCAGGCAGCCCCAGACCCCCGAGACTCCCCAGGAGGAGGCCGTCACCATCCGGGTGGGCGGCCTGAAGGGCCCCACGTCCATGGGCCTGGTGAAGCTGCTGGACGATGCCGAAAACCAGAAAACCGCCAACGCCATTGACTTTCAGATGGCTGCCAGCGCCAACGAGCTAAATCCCCTGTTCCTGAAGGGGGAGCTGGACATTCTGGCGGTGCCCGCCAACCTGGGCTCCGTGCTGTATAACAAGACCCAGGGCGGCGTGAAGATGCTGGCCGTCAGCACCCTGGGCGTGCTGTATATGGTGGAAAAGGGCGGCGAGACCGTCACCGATATCCAGAGCCTGGCCGGAAAGACCATCTATGCCACCGGCAAGGGCGCCACCCCCGAGTATGCCCTGACCTATCTGCTGGCCCGGAACGGCCTGGAGCTGGGCAAGGACGTGAACGTGGAGTGGAAAAGCGAGCCCACGGAGATCGTGGCCCAGATGGCGGCCCAGGACAGCGCCGTGGCCATGCTGCCCCAGCCCTTTGTGGTGGTGGCCATGGGCCAGGTGGAGGGCCTGCGGGTGGCCCTGGACCTGACGGAGCAGTGGAACGCCCTGGGCGGCGACAGCCAGCTCATCACCGCCGTGCTGCTGGTGCGCAGCGAGTTCCTGGACCAGCACCCCCAGGCGGTGGCCCGGTTCATGGAGGAGTACGCCGCCTCCGCCGCCTTTGTCAATGACCAGCCTGCCGAGGCCGCCGTGCTGGTGGAGAAATACGGCATCGTCAAGGCCGCCGTGGCCGAAAAGGCCATCCCCGCCTGCAACATCGTCTGCCTCACCGGGGACGACATGAAAACCGCCGCCTCCGGCTATCTGCAGGTGCTGTTTGACCAGAATCCCGAGTCCGTGGGCGGCAAGCTCCCCGGGGACGACTTCTACTGGATGGGGAACTAAGCCCGCCTTAAAGCTGTAATCGCCCGCCGGTCCGCAGATTGGCGCGGCCATTCCTCGACACCCACCCTGTAGGGCGGGGCCCATGTGCCCCGCCGCAGGGAAATGAACAAATCCAATGGGAGGACGCCATGCAGAAACCGGCCCTTCAAAAGTGCATAGCGGTGGCCCTGGCCCTGCTGGTGTGGCAGGGGGCGGCCATGGCGGTGGGGCTGGACCTGCTGCTGCCGTCGCCGTGGCAGGTGGCCTGCCGCCTGTGGTCGGTATGGCGGGAGCCGGGCTTCTTCGCCACCGTGGCCTTCAGTCTGCTGCGCATCAGCGGGGGCTTTGCCCTGGGCCTGGTGCTGGGGGTGCTGCTGGCAGTGGCGGCGGGGCGGCTGCGGGTGCTGGAGCTTTTGCTGTGGCCCTATGTCACGGCCATCAAGTCCGTGCCGGTGGCGTCGTTCATCATCATCTGCCTGATCTGGATGAGCACCCGGCAGCTGGCGGTGTTCATCTCGTTTCTCATGGTATTCCCGGTGATCTATTCCAACACCCTCCAGGGCATCAAAAGCGCCGACGGAGCCCTGCTGGAGATGGCCCGGGTCTATCGGGTGCCCTTCTCCCGGCGGCTGGGGTATATCTACGCGCCCCAGGTGAAGCCCTTCCTGCTGTCCGGGTGCAGCGTGGCATTGGGTATGTCGTGGAAGTCCGGCGTGGCCGCCGAGGTCATCGGCGTGGTGGGCGGCTCCATCGGCGAGCGGCTGTACGAGGCCAAGGTGTATTTCCAGATGACGGACCTGCTGGCCTGGACGGTGGTGATCGTGGTGTGCAGCGTGGGCTTTGAGAAGCTGGTGCTGTGGCTGCTGCGGCGGTGCTTCGCCGCGTGGGAGGGACGGTAAAAATGGACCTGGTGATTTCCCATGTTTACAAGGACTTCGGCCGGGGCCCGGTGCTGCGGGACGTGAGCCTGACGGTGCGGCAGGGGGAGACGGTGTGCCTGATGGGCCCCTCGGGCCTGGGCAAAACCACCCTGCTGCGGTGCGTGGCCGGGCTGGAGCGGCCGGAAAGCGGCTCCGTCACCGGCGTTCCGGAAAGGCTCGGCTATGTGTTCCAGGAGGACCGGCTGTGCGGCGTCTTTTCCGCCGTGGCCAACGTCCGCCTGGCAACAGGCCGGACCCTGCCGGAGGCGGAGATCCTCCGGCATCTGGAGGAGCTGGGCCTGGCCGGAAGCGCCCGGCGGCCGGTGTCGCAGCTGTCCGGCGGCATGCGCCGCCGGGTGGCCATCGCCCGGGCCGTATGCGCCGGGCCGCAGCTTCTGCTGCTGGACGAGGCCTTCAAGGGCCTGGACGATCAGTGCCGCCGGGACACCGTGGCCTATATCCGCCGCCATACGCCAGGGGCGTCCCTGCTGTGCGTCACCCACGACCCGGAGGAGGCCGCCCTGCTGGGGGGCCGCTGTCTGGACCTGTCCGCCCTATGATTGCGATATGGAACCGAAAAAATGTTTCTCATTCAGAAACTTTTCGTTGACTTCCTACCAAATGTTTGGTACAATTCAGGCAGAAGCGCAAGGAGGTGGACGGCATGGGTTCCTTTTCCTACCATGTTGGTCAGCGAATCAAGAAATACCGCAAAAGCCGGGGCTATACCATCGAGCAGTTTTCGGCCATGATCAACAAAAGCAAGGCCACGGTGTCCAAGTATGAAAACGGCACCATCACCATCGACGTGGAGACCCTGTACGATGTGGCCCGGGCCCTGGACATCGACCTGAAATGCTTCATCGACTATCAGCCCCCGGTGTTCCATGCCCAGTCCGTTCTGCCCAAGAACTTCTATTTCAACCAGCCCCGGGCGTATATGTACTATTACGACGGCCGGGTGCGGCAGCTGGTGCGGTCGCTGCTGTGTTTCTCCCCCTCCGCCTCCGGCGAGGGCATCGACGTGATGATGTATGTGGGGGTGGACAATTTCCGGGAGCCGGACCGCTGCCAGCACCTGTTCACCGGCGAGATGAAGCCCTATGACACCATCACCCACATGGTGCTCACCAACCAGATCAACGAGGCGGAGAAGATGTATATCTGCATGCTCAACCCCATGCACAACCGCACCCCCGCCGTGGGCCTGCTGTCCGGCATCGGCAGCACGCCGTTTTTCGCCCCCATCGCCCTGAAGACCCTGATCTCCAAGGAGCCGCTGGAGGAAAATGACCGGTTGCTCACCAGCATCAAGCTGGACAAGGACGACTATCACCTGCTGCGGTATTACAACATGCTGGTGGTGAATCGCCCGGCCTCCCTGTTTTTGCAGTAATATAGTAAGCAAAAAGGACGGACCCCGAGGCCCGTCCTTTTTGCGCCGCTTGTCCCGGCTTGTCCCGGGCCTGTCCCGGGTTTGTTCACAGGTTTTTCATTTGCATAGCCGGGACGGGTGTGGTATACTATATAGGTATTTGTATATTCTGGTGCTCTGCACCCTCGTATAGCAGAAAGGAATCAAAAACTATGGGACTGATCCAGAAAATCTTCGGCACCTACAGCCAGCGGGAGCTGAAATCCATCTACCCCATCGCCGACAAGATCGAGGCCCTGGAGGAGGAATACCGCGCCCTGACCGACGAACAGCTTCAGGCCAAGACTCCGGAGTTCAAGCAGCGCCTGCAGCAGGGCGAGACCCTGGACGACATCCTGCCGGAGGCCTTTGCCGCCGTCCGGGAGGCGGCGGACCGGGTGCTGGGCCTGCGCCCCTATCGGGTGCAGCTCATCGGCGGCATTGTCCTGCATCAGGGCCGCATCGCCGAGATGAAAACCGGTGAGGGCAAGACCCTGGTGGCCACCCTGCCGGCCTATCTCAACGCCCTGACCGGAAACGGCGTCCATATCGTCACCGTCAACGACTATCTGGCCAAGCGCGACAGCGAGTGGATGGGCAAGGTCCATCGCTTCATGGGCCTGACCGTAGGCCTGATCGTCCACGACCTGACCAAGGAACAGCGCCAGGCCGCCTATGCCGCCGACATTACCTACGGCACCAACAACGAGATGGGCTTCGACTATCTGCGGGACAACATGGCCATCTATAAGAACGAGCAGGTCCAGCGGGGCCACAGCTTCGCCATCGTGGACGAGGTGGACTCCATCCTGATCGATGAGGCCCGGACCCCCCTGATCATCTCCGGCATGGGGGAGAAATCCACCCAGTTGTATGACATGGCCGAGTCCTTTGCCTGCCGCCTGAAAAAATATGTGGTGACGGAAACCGACGACAAGGAGGCCGAGGACGAGACCCTGGACGCGGACTACATCGTGGACGAAAAGGCCCGCACCGCCACCCTGACGGCCCGGGGCATCGCCAAGGCCGAGGAGTTCTTCCACCTGGATAACCTCTCCGACCCCGAAAACAGCACCATCGCCCACCACATCAACCAGGCCATCAAGGCCCACGGCACCATGAAGCGGGACGTGGACTATGTGGTGAAGGACGGCGAGATCATCATCGTGGACGAGTTCACCGGCCGCCTGATGTTCGGCCGCCGGTACTCCGAGGGCCTGCACCAGGCCATCGAGGCCAAGGAGCACGTCTCCGTCCAGCGGGAGAGCAAGACCCTGGCTACCATCACCTTCCAGAACTACTTCCGCCTGTACAGCAAGCTCTCCGGCATGACCGGTACGGCCATGACCGAGGAGGAGGAGTTTGCCACCATCTATAAGCTGGACATTGTGGAAATTCCCACCAACCGCCCGGTGGTCCGTATCGACAATGAGGACGCCGTGTACAAAACCGAGCAGGGCAAGTACCGTGCCGTGATCCGCCAGGTAAAGGAGTGCCACGAAAAGGGCCAGCCGGTGCTGGTGGGCACGGTGTCCATCGAGAAGAACGAGCTTCTCAGCCGGATGCTCACCAAGGAGGGCATCAAACACAACCTCCTCAACGCCAAGAACCACGAGAAGGAGGCCGAGATCGTGGCCCAGGCGGGCCAGTTCGGGGCTGTCACCGTGGCCACCAACATGGCCGGCCGTGGTACCGATATCATGCTGGGCGGCAACGCCGAGTATATGGCCACCAACGACCTGCGCAAGGCCGGTTACACCGACGAGGTCATCGCCGACGCCACCGGCTATGCCGAGACCGACAACAGTGAAATTCTGGAGGCCCGGCAGATGTTTGCCGACAAACTGCGCCAGCACAAGGAGGAGATCTCCGGCGAGGCGGACCGGGTGCGCCAGGCCGGTGGCCTGTTCATCATCGGCACCGAGCGCCACGACTCCCGCCGGATCGATAACCAGCTCCGCGGCCGTGCCGGCCGCCAGGGCGACCCCGGCGAGACCCGGTTCTACATCTCCCTGGAGGATGACCTGATGCGCCTGTTCGGCGGCGAGCGGGTCCAGGCCGCTATGGAGCGCATGAACATCGACGAGGATATGCCCATCGAGAGCAAGATGCTCACCCGCTCCATCCAGCAGGCCCAGACCACCGTGGAGTCCCGGAACTTCCAGGCCCGAAAGTCCGTGCTGGAATACGACGACGTGATGAACAAGCAGCGGGAGATCATCTATGGCCAGCGCCGCCAGGTGCTGGAGGGCATGGACGTGAAGGACGTCATCATGAACATGATGAACACCTCCATCACCCACCTGGTGCAGAATGCCTTCAGCGGCATCCAGCATCTGGATATGACCTCCTGCCAGGAGCTTCTGCGGCAGGTGGAGGGCCTGTACTTCCCCAAGTACGCCGTGCGCTTCTCCCAGGAGCAGCTGGACGCCATGGACGCCCAGGCCGTTACCGACGCCTTCACCCAGGCCGCCGCCGGCTACTATCAGCAGAAGGAGGACGAATTCACCGCCCCGGTGATGCGGGAGGTGGAGCGCGTGGTCCTGCTTCGCGTGGTGGATGAATACTGGATGGAGCACATCGACGCCATGAGCGACCTGCGCCAGGGCATCCGCCTGCGGGCCTATGCCCAGACCGACCCCATCATCGCCTATAAGAAGGAATCCCTGGAGATGTTCGAGGAGATGATCGCCGCCATCCAGGACGAGACGGTCCGGCGGCTGTATTCCGTGCGGCTGAAGAAGAACGAGGAGGTCAAGCGGGAGCGGGTGGCCAACGCCACCTCCGAAAGCGTGGGCGGCGACGGCACCGTGAAAAAACAGCCCCGGAAGGTCAAGAAGATCGGCCGCAACGAGCCCTGCCCCTGCGGCTCCGGCAAGAAGTATAAGAACTGCTGCGGCAGGAACGCGTGACGGAGGGTTTGCCCATGTCCTTTCTGGCCCATGAGGAAAACGGCCTGTTTATCAAGACCAGCACCGTCCTGTCCGGCGTGCGCCACGGGTTCTCCACCCGCATCGGCGGCGTCAGCCCCGCCCCCTGGGACTCCCTGAACCTGGGCGTGGGCCGGGGGGACGACATGGACCGGGTCCGGGAGAATTACCGCCGGTTCTGCGCCGCCCTGGGGGTGGATGAGCACCGGGCGGTGCTGAGCAAGCAGGTCCACGAGGACAACGTCCGCCATGTGACGGCGGAGGACTGCGGCAAGGGCCTGTTCCGGGACCGGGACTATACCAGCGTGGACGCCATGGTCACGGACACCCCGGGGATCCCCCTGGTGGTGTTCTCCGCCGACTGCGGCATCATCCTGCTCCACGACCCGGTGCACGGGGCCGTGGGCGCGGCCCATGCCGGCTGGCGGGGCGCCGCCTGTGGCATCGCATACAAAACCGTCCGCCGGATGCAGGAGCTGTTCGGCACGGACCCAGGGGACCTGCGGGCCGCCATCGGGGCGGCCATCGGCCCCTGCTGCTTCGAGACGGACGCAGACGTGCCCCAGGCCCTGGAGGCCGCCCTGGGGGCGGAGGCGGAGCCGTATATCACCCGCCGGGGGCCCAAGTGGCACGTGGACCTGAAGGGCGTCAACGCCCGGTGGCTGGAAAAGGCCGGGGTGCGGCAAATCGACGTGTCCCCGGACTGCACCGCCTGCCATCCGGAGCTGTACTGGTCCCACCGGCGGATGGGCCAGGCCCGGGGCGCTCAGATCGCCATGATCTGCCTGTGAAATCGAGGTATCCCATGAAAAAGCGCATATTCGCGGCGCTTCTGGCCCTGTGCCTGACGGCGCTGACCGGGTGCGACTGGTCGACGGCTGACCCGGAAGACATTTTCGGCACCCTGACGGACTATTACAACGTGGAGCAGAAGAAGCAGGACGTGAAGCTCACCTCCTTCGCCCTGCCCTATCTCAAGGGGGAGACGGCGGACCCCATCACCTGCTCCGACGGGGCCATGCAGACCCTGGGGGCCCTGGTGTATGAGGGGCTGTTCGCCCTGGACGGGTCCTTTGACCCCCAGCCCGCCCTGGCGGAGTCCTACACCTATGACGCCGCCCGGTATACCTACACCATCACCCTGCGCAGCGGCGTCACCTTCAGCGACGGCAGTGCCGTTACCGCCCGGGACGTGGTGAACAGCCTGCGCCGGGCCCAGTCCTCCGCTCGCTACAGCGGGCGGCTGGCGGAGGTGTCGGACCTCTGGGCCAGCGGCGGGGCGGTGCGCATCACCCTCACCGGCAACAACCGGAGCTTCGTCTCCCGGCTGGACATCCCCATTGTGAAGTCCGGCACCGAGAGCAGTACCTTCCCCACCGGCACCGGGCCCTACGCCTACAGCGGCGAGGGCGGCGCCCATCTGGCCAAAAACGCCTCCTGGTGGCAGGGGAAGTCCCTGCCCCTGGAGCGCATCGAGCTGACCGCCTGCAAGGATACGGACTCCGTGTCCTACGCCTTCTATGCCCGGGAGGTCCAGCTTCTGTTCTGCGACCTGACCGGGGCGGATGACTCCAGCGTATACGGAAGCGGCGACTATACCGACGCCGCCACCACCATTATGCAGTATCTGTGCCTGAACACCCGCCGGGCCCCCTTTGACGACCCCGCCGTCCGCCGGGCCGTGACCCTGGGCGTGGACCGGGCCAGCTGTGTCAGCGCCTATCTGCTGGGCCACGGTCTGGCGGCCCAGTTCCCGGTGTCCCCGGCCAGCGGCCTGTATCCCAAGGACCTGGAGACCGCCTATTCCCAGGATGGCTATGCCTCCGCCCTGGAGGCGGCGGGGCTGAACACCGGCAAGACCCGGAGCCTGACCCTGCTGGTGAACCAGGAGAGCAGCTTCCGGGTGTCCACCGCCCAGACCATCGCGGCGGGGCTGTCCCGGTACGATCTGCAGGTCACCGTGCGCTCACTGCCCTATGACGAGTATGTCCAGGCCCTGGAGCAGGGGGACTTCGACCTGTGCCTGTGCCAGGTGAAGCTCACCGCCGACTGGGACCTGCGCCCCCTTCTGCAAAGCTATGCCGCCATGAACTACGGCGGCTTCACAGACCCCGAGACGGACGCCCTGCTGGCGGCCCTGTGCGCCGCCGAGGCCGGGGAGCGGTCCGCCGCCATGACGGCCCTGTGCGAAAAGCTTCTGGACCAGGCCCCCATGGTGCCGGTGTGCTTCAAGAGCTATTCCGTGCTCCTGCCCGCCGGTGCGGCGTCCTCCCCCATCACCCCCACCGCCTCCAACCCGTTTTACGGCATTTCCGATTGGAAGCTCAATATGAAATAAGCCCCCGAAAGAAGGAACACCTATGAAACAAACCCGCAATCTGGAGGACCTGCTCCGGCAGTACGATCTGCTGGCGGCCCCGGCGGCCCGGGACGCGGCCGTCACCGGTATCTGCAACGATTCCCGTCAGGCCCGGGACGGCGACCTGTTTATCTGCAAGGGCTACGGCTTCAAGCCGGAGTATCTGGCCATGGCCCGGCGGCAGGGAGCCGTCTGCGCCCTGGCGGAGACGGACTTTCCCGGGGTGGACATCCCCTGCATCCGGGTCACCGACGTCCGCAAGGCCCAGAGCCTGGCGGCCCGGTGGTTTTACGACAATCCCTCCGACAGCCTGACCCTTATCGGCGTCACCGGCACCAAGGGGAAAACCACCACCTCCTATATGATCCAGGCCGTCACCAACGCCCTGGCGGGCCGGACCATGGGCCTCAGCTCCTCCGCCGGACGCTACTGCGGCGGCCCGGACGTGGACACCCATCTGACCACGCCGGAGTCCCTGGACCTGCAGTGGCTGTTTGCCCAGGCCCGGGATCACGGCCTGCCGTATATGACCGCCGAGGTATCCAGCCAGGCGTATCAGGTGGAGCGGGTCTATGGCGAGCACTTCGACATCGGGGTGTTCCTGAACTTCAGCGAGGACCACATCTCCCCCAAGGAGCACGCCTCCATGGAGGAGTATCTGCAATGCAAGCTCCAACTGCTGGAAAACAGCGGCCGGGCCGTGATCTGCCGGGAGACGGCCCAGTTTGACCGGGTATATGACACCGCCCGGCGGTGCTGCCGGGAGGCCATGCTGGTGGGCATGGACCGGGACGACTGCGATCTGACCGTCCGGCAGGTGGAGAAGCTGACCCACGGCTTTCGCTTTTTCGTCCAGGAGCGGGGCAGTGAGGCCCTGCACCCCTATCACCTGGCCATGGACGGGGATTTCAACATCGAAAACGCCCTGGCCGCCATCGGCGTGGGGCGTATGCTGGGGGCGGAACATGAGCAGATGGCCGCGGCCCTGGACGCTCTGGAGGTCCCCGGCCGCATGAACCGGTACGAGGGCGGCGGCGTCCACGTGCTGGTGGACTGCATGCACAACCGGGCCAGCTCCCAGGCCCTGCTGACGGACCTGAAGCGGGACTATCCCGGTGCGCCCATCACCGTGGTCACCGGCATCGCCGGGGGCCGCTCCCCCCAGCGGATCCAGGGCATGGGCGAGATGTGCGGCAAATACGCCGACCGGATCTTCTTCACCACCGATAACCCGGATTTCGACGATCCCGCCGACATCGCGGGCCGTCTGGCCCACGCCGCCGCCCAGGGCGGCCCCGCCCGGGTCACCATCCAGTTAGACCGCACCCGGGCGGTGGAGCAGGCCATTCTGGAGGCCCCGGAGGGGGCGGTGATCGTCCTGGCCGGAAAGGGCAACGACGCCATCCAGCGGGTCCGGGGCGGATACGTCCACTATGACTCCGACCCGGTGGTGGCCCAACGCGCCCTGGCCCTGCGGGAAAAGCAGCGGACATGAACCAGTATTATAAAAATGCGCCCCACGGGGGCGCATTTTTCGAGACTGCCCAAAAAGGGCAAGGTCCTTTTTGGGCAAAAGGCTTGCAGTCTGCCGCGCGCATAATTTGTCCGCTGATGGCGGACAAATTCCACACTTGCAGACCGAGAAGTATTTTTTGCCAGGTACACGCCCCGGCAAAAATGGATTAAATTTGATTTGCCGCCTGCGGGCGGCAAACTCTGCGAGGCTTTTTTAGGCTAAAAAATGCGCCCCACGGGGGCGCATTTTTTTGTGGGCGGGGTGGTTTCCCGGGAGCCGCCTGTAGCGGCCGGGTTCTACCCGGGCTCAAAAGCACCGGGCCATTGGGCGGGGCAGAGCCCACGCCCCTACGGCAGAAAATCCTGTAGGGCAGGGCCCGTGTGCCCTGCCGCACAGGAAGCGCCATATTGGTGGGCCGCCGCCCCTACAGGCCCTCTCAGTCACCTTCGGTGACAGCTCTCCCATAGGGAGAGCCAAGTCCGGCACACCCGCAAAAAAGGGACGCGGAACCTGGCGGTTCCGCGTCCCTGGGGTGCGTTATCTCTCAATATTCCGGGTCCTTCAGCTCCCGCCGGATCTGGGGCAAGGCGGCTTCCTCGCCGTGCTCCTTCAGCAGCAGAAGCCACCGGTCCAGCAGGTCGCTGGTCTCCTGGTTGATGAGAATGTGGTCCTTGGACTTCTGATAGTAGTCATAGGGCGAGGCGTCGGTATACTTCTCCCCCTGGTACACCCGGCAGGCGGCGATGCGGTCGCAGAACATCTCCGCCACATACCGCTTGGGCATCTTGCACCCGCCCATGTACACACTGCCGTCGGGCCGCAGGCAATAGTCGATCCAATACTCAAAGTGGTGGCGGTTGCGGCCCTTGTGGTGCAGCCACGACAGGCTGACGCCGTTTTCCTTGCGCTCCTGGTCGTTGGGACTGCGGTACCCCTGGTAATACCTGGCGCTGCGCCAGAACTCCGTGGGACTGTATTTGCTCAGATCATGGGTCAGTCCCTGCCACACCAGCCCCAGCCGCAGGCAGTAGTACCGCACCAGACGCCGGTGGCGGCCCACCGTGCGCAAATGCTCCCGGACGTGCATCCGCCGTCCCCCCTTTCGCTTTTCCTATGATACCACAAAAACGCCCCCGGTGCAAATGGGGTTCTTTGGCGAAATGACGAAAAAGGGGCGGATTTTTCTACGGCGAATTTTGCAATTTATTCACACACCCGTCATAGACGTATGTTATAATCATAACAATAAGAGAACCAATAACGAGGAGGCGCAGTTTTTTCATGATGATCGAAAAAAGCGGCACCATCCGGCTCAAGGACATCCATATCCCCCAGGGGGGTACGCCGGAACAGCAGGAGCTGGCCCAGGGCATGGTGCGGGTGAACCACCTGTACCGCAGCGCCCTGAAGGTTGCCGTCACCCAGCTGGAGATCCTGGACGAGGAGTTTGCCAGCCTGTATGACCATTCCCCCATCCACCACATCGAGTACCGCATCAAAACCGTGGACAGCATCGTGGAAAAGCTGAAGCGCCGGGGGTTCGAGGTCACCATCGACAACATCTATGCCCATATCCAGGACGTGGCCGGGGTGCGGGTCATCTGCAACTATCTGGACGATATCTGTTACCTGCGCAGTCTGCTGGCCCGGAACGAGAATTTCAAGATCATCCGGGAGGTCAACTATATCAAGGAGCCCAAGGAATCCGGCTATCGGAGCCTGCACCTGATCTGCGACGTGCCCATCGTCATCTCCGAGGGGACGCTGCATCTGCCGGTGGAGATCCAGCTGCGGACCATCGCCATGGATATGTGGGCCAGCCTGGAGCACGAACTGCGCTATAAGTCCCAGCGGGACTTCTCCCCCTCGGACGCCGCCCGCCTGCGGCTGTGCTCCGATGCCATCAGCGAGATCGACCGGGAGATGCAGGACATCTATCAGGGCCGCGGCCCGGAATACCACGCATAACAAAAAGGAAGCCTGAAGGCAGCTCCCGATAAGAAAACATCGTGAGGAAAGAGAGAACGGTATAGCTTCGGCTGTACCGTTTTCTCATTTTTCCATTGATGCTGTGACTTTTGACATTTCCAAGGCTCCGATACCCTTGTAGTAAATGTCGATCTCCTGCGTCCGATTCTTGCCCTTCGGGTCGCTGGCCGCATGGACGATGATTTTCTCCACGAACTCATGGAGGATGCAGGGCGTGAGCTCCGGGATATCCGTGTACCTCTCCACAACGGAGAGAAAACGATCAATATCCGCCGACTTGCTTTCCTCCAGCTCCACTTCTTTCCGAAGGGAACTCGTCAGCACCTTGAGATCCCGTTCTTCCTTCTCATAGTCCGCAGAGAGTTTCTGAAAGCGTTCATCGGAGAGCTTGCCCGAAATGTTGTCCTCATAGAGCCGCTTGAAGATAGCATCCAGCTCTGTGATCCGCTTCTCGGAATCGACAAGCTGCCGTTTCCGCTTTGCAAGATCCCGGTCGCGCTGCCGCAGGTCACTGTCCATGACCAGCCTCACAAACTCGTCCTTACTGCGGGAGGCGAAGGAAACGATCTCCCGCAGGTTTTCCAGAATCAATTCCTCCAAGATCACCGTGCGGATGGAATGGGTCTGACCGCAGAAGTCACGGCTCTTTCGGTAGCCGGCGCATAGGTAGTATTCCTGCTCGCGTCGGAAGTTGGTGGCTCTGCATTGATACATGACAGATCCGCAGTCCGCGCAGAACATCATGCCGGAGAACATCCCCATTTCTCCCATTTTTGTAGGACGACGGCGCGTCTGCCTTGCTGCTCTCGCAGCGTCCGCGATTGCCTCCGTCCAGATCGGGTCATGGGTGTTCTCAAAGATCATCCACTCACTTTCCGGATTATGGATGACCTTTTTGCTCTTGTAGGACTTCTTCCTCGTCTTGAAATTGACCGTGTGCCCCAGGTACTCCCGCCAGCGGTCCATGATATCCGCTACGGTGGAGGCATCCCATGCGTAGGGTAAGCCCCGCTTGATATTGCTTGCTTTCCGGCCCTTGCTGGCATAATAGGCGGCCGGGGTCAAGATCCTTCGCTCTGTCAGCTTCCTTGCAATCTGGGACGGTCCGAAACCGTCCATCACATATAGGCCGATCTCATAGACCACCGTTGCGGCTTCCTCGTCCCTGACCCACAGCTTTTTGTTGTCAGGAGACTTCATGTAGCCATAGGGCGGCAGGGTCGTCAGATGCTCGCCGGCGTTGCCCTTGACCTTCATCACGGCACGGATCTTCTTGCTGGTGTCCTTCGCATACCACTCATTGATGATGTTCCGAAAAGGAGTGAACTCATTATCACCCTGGGTGCTGTCCACACCATCGTTGACAGCAATAAAGTGAATGTCATGCTCAGGGAACATGATCTCGGTATACATGCCCACTTGCAGATAATCACGGCCCAGGCGTGACATATCCTTGATAATGACCCGCTTGACAAGGCCGGCTTCGATATCCGCAATCATTTGCTGGAAGCCAGGGCGGTTGAACGTCGTACCCGAAATGCCGTCATCAATATAAAAGCGATAGTTTTTGTAGCCGTGGTCAAGTGCGTAGCGTTGAAGGATCTTTTTTTGAGACGAGATTTGTCAAGGGGATTTTATACGTGAAGCACATGGTTGCACGTGGTGCAAATCTCATTCAGTAACACATCAAGAAATTCCATTCCTTTTGCTGACCGCTTCCTGACAACTTATATGAAGAAAGAATTTGGGTCACATCCCATTGCGCAGATTTTACACCGCTGTAATCATTAACGCGCTTTCAACTCCAGCCGCTTATACAGCTGGATGAGGCCGTTATTCTCCTAGTATATCCTCCTGCACACACCCTTAATGCGGTTTCACCGTTGCTTCCGTCGCACTGTTGTAGCAACGGCCAACAGCTCCCGCTCCCATCGGCTGTATGTTGTTGCGATAGTGCCTTCTTGTTTGCATCACGCCTGCACCAGCAGTCCTGTTTTCGTGCCACACACTTCCAGTGTATAAACTCTGTACTCGTCATTTTGACATTCTATATGATAATAACGGAACGCTGCACAGCGTTCCGTTATTATCATATTATTTCTAACCGCACATAGTTAGTTTTGCGTTTGCTACAATTCAAGTACAGACAGGGTCCTTCACCGGATTAGAGGAACTAACGCAAACCTTATCGCTGAAGAATTTGCCACAGCGGTTGCAGGCCCAGTACTTGATGCCGTCATCTTATATGTTCTGCGTGTATTGGACAGTTTTACATGGGTGGAAGCTACCGCTCACCACTTTACGGCGGCGCTGTTGGTGACGGCGGAGAGGATCTGCCGGGCTTCCATGGCGCTGATCTTCCCGTCGCCGTTGAGATCGGCGCAGAGCATTTGCAAAGTGTTCAGGCTGTCGGCGCGGGTAACGGCTGTCATGACCCGCCGGGCCTCCTTGGCCGTAAGCTTGCCGTCGCCGTCCAGGTCGCCGCGCACTGCCACAGTGACCTCCGACACGCCCTCAGGCAGGGTATAGCTGTAGCTGCCGTCGGCGTTGGCGGTGGGAATCAGGCGAACGTAGTTTTCATCCGCATCCTTATACGCCGCCACGCAGGCCCGGTCACAGGTCACCGTCAGCGTCTGCCCGTCCACCTGGCACGCCGGCGCGTTCTCCCCGCCGATAACATTAATGTTTGGTTCTCTGCTAACATATGTCAGCGTTTTCCAGCAGGGCATCCGGCTGAACACATAGCCTGTCTCCAAGGGTTTTGTAATTTCCAGTTCGTTAAAGAAGCTGCTGCTATTCTGGAAGCTAACAGTTTGGACGCCCTGACCATCCAGCACCACCTTGTGGGTTCCGCTGGCAGCAAAGTTATCTCCCCAGCCGTTATGGTTCAGCTGTGTGAAGTCTCCCTTAACCGTCATGATGCCTGCGGTCAATATACTGCTGGAATTACCGTTGCCCTGCGTCACAAAGCTGCCGCCGACATTGATGCGATCCGGCTCCTTGCTCATCTTCAAAACGCCGTAGGAAAGATTATAGATGACCTCACCGTCATCATTCGTAGTTGCCGACTGAATGCGATAGTCGCCGCCCACATTCAGTGTTCCTTTGTTGCAGTACATGGTGCCCCCGGACTGCAGGAAATTCTCTGTAACCGTCAGGGTCCCACCGTTCAGATTAATCGTGCTTCCGGTTTCCAGCAACAAACTTCCAATTACTTTCAGCGTATGTCCGTTCAATTCCAGTGTTTTGGAACTCGCCCTTAATCCGTTTTCGTGGATGACCAAATCGTGCTGCATAGGACTGGTCATAGAGATATAGCCCTTCCAATTCCATAATGCTCCGCAGCCTGTCTTGTTGTGACGGACTGCTTCACAGCTTCAAATACATTCAAATCTATCCCTCCTTGAAAACAAAAAAGCACCTGACATTCTCTGATTGAAAATGGCAAGTGCCTGTTAAAGTTCCATATCCTGTTGTTTGTGTTTCGTCTGTGCCGGGACAGTTCTTTGTGCTTTTTTCTCGTCAGCCTTATCCTGCAAGACTTCCTTGATAGGCTGCTTCTTGGGCGGCTCTTTGCTTTCTTCTGTGCCGGGTGTAGCTTTCCGTACCCAGTAGCGGATGTCCCGCAACTTCTTCAAATCAGCCTGTACCTCGGTCAAAGGTTCTTTCAGCTCTGCGATTTCGCTGAGAAGTTTTTCCTGCTCCTCTTGCAGCTCATTTTGGGTACTGTCCTTATCGTCCGGGTGCTTGGCAAGGTAGGCGGCGGCTTTCTCATACCGGGCAACCTCCGGGTGTTCCTGTTTGAATTTCTCCTTTGTTTTCTTAAAAAATATCTTCTGGTACTTCTCATAGACAGGCTTACATTCCTTGCAGTCTGTCCGGCTGGCAAGAATCCCGTCAATCACTTTGCTGCGGGCTTCCTTTGGCTTCATCTGATTGCGGTAATCTGCGGCTGATTTCCCGGAAGATTCCAGAAATGCTTCTAAGTCCTCCACAGTGGAAAGCCCCTTTTGCCGGAGATAGGACAGGGCTTCGCTGACTGCCTTTAAGTCCTGTGAAGTCCCCCGGTTCTGTCCAGCCCTCGTCCAGTCCTTCCGTTCTTCCTTTCGTATCTCCATATACTTCATCAGCAGATTGGGAAGAAGTGTCGCTTCCTCCGCAGCTTTTTGGGCAAGCAGTTCTTTCCGCTTTTCGCTAAGCTCCGTAATCCAGCCTTTGAGATTTTTAATAAGCTGCCGGATGGACTGCATAAGGCTGTTGGCGGCTTTGATTTCCCGGTTCAGATTTCCGATGTTAGTCTGAATCCCACGCTTTTCCATCTGCCGGACAGCAGCACCCTCATGGACAGTAGGGATAATATCAAGCCCCTGTCTTTCATAAGAACGGAGATCCACCCGCTCCGGGCGGTTGTTGGCTTCCAGATAGCGGTTCTGGATGACCTCCCATTCATGCCGCCAGATTTCACAATACTTCTGGTCGTTCCAGTCAACCGTATCCTCCTTGTGGCTTTTCCACCTGCCGGATGGCAGCTTTATCCGTTCCCCGTTTTCATCAAGGTCATAAACCTTGCGGCTCTTGGGAAGCCATTTCCCATGTTCGTCCATTGCCCTCATAGTGAGCAGGACATGGGCGTGGGGATTATGTCCCGGAGGATAGGGGTCATGGATGGCAAAGTCAACGATCATGCCTTTGGAAACAAACTGCTGCTGACAAAACTCCCGGACAAGGACAGCGTACTGGTCTGGCGGTATCTCTCTGGGGATGGAAAGCACCCACCTCCTTGCAAGCTGGGAGTTCCATTGCTTCTCAACAGCTTCGGCGGCGTTCCAGAGAGTGTTGCGGTCTGCGTACTCCGGCGGGGCGTTTGCCGGAAGCAGGATTTTGTTGTGGACGATACCACGCTTTTCCGGGTAGTGCTTTATTTCTTGGTCGTATTCGCAGAACAGCTTTTCGCCGCTTTGGTAGGCAGCGGCGGCAACAGCAGACTGGCGATTGCTGCGCTGTACAATAGAGATTTGATTGTGTGGACAGGGCATTTTGTGTTCCTCCTTTCCGATTTTGGGCAGAAAAAAGCAGGAGACCTTTTTCAGATTTCCTGCTTGATGTGCCGCTGTGTGGGCGGCGGGTATTTAGTTGTAAAAGTTCGGGACAAGTTGTCCCGATGTAAGGGGAGAGCGTCAAACTGGGATTTAAATGCCTTTTTCTTCTTTGCCCTTTCTGATTTCTTCTTTCAGAGATTTGATTTCATCAGAAATATATACTGTGCATCCAACCACTAAACCTGTCAGTAGAATAATTCCCCCATAGATAGGGTAAAGATAACTCTCCGATATTCCACCGCCTAATATTTTAGGAAAAACAGTAACCCAAATTCCAGCACCAGGCCAACCAATCAATAATGCCATAGCAACCATTGCAATAATTATTTTTTTCATACAAGTTCCTCCACAAATTCTTATTTGTTACTGACTTCATTATACTGCATTGCCTATCGAAAAGATAGCGTATTTTATGAAACTTGTCGGCTGGGAACAGCTTGCAGCGCAAGGTGTCCCCAGATGGCAAGTCCACAAAAGGGTAGCTGGCGAAAGCCAGCGCAGGGGAAGTGTAGCGTCCCCTGTTTGATTTGAAGCAGACCGTGGCTGTGGAAAATTACAGCCCTCCGGCGAGGAGCCTTCGGAGAACGCAATGCACCAACCTCTGGGTGGT
>OMFO01000067.1_pt1 | contig 85924 bp, 69 predicted proteins | sample 1645611 | NCBI WGS metagenome assembly OMFO01 (sample SAMEA103958147, study PRJEB25191) | human gut metagenome | biome: human-associated habitat [ENVO:00009003]; feature: intestine environment [ENVO:2100002]; material: feces | place: Germany | collected 2013/2015
GCCGGGCCACATCTACGGAGCGTACCATACCGAGTTTCTTTTGGAGAACAAGGATGGTTTCCAGGTAGTCCTCCCCGGACGCATGAAGTTTCATCAGTACCTCCTTATTACGAATTAAACGCTTAACTTCCAATTTGCAGAAGCCGTCTGCAAATCGACCAGCCTGTGGTATAGCCCGTTTTCCTTCATCAGTTCCTCATGGGTTCCATTTTCGGCTACAACACCATCCGACAGTACAATGATGTTATCAGCAGCCTCGACCGTTCTCATTCTATGGGCGATAATAAGAACCGTCTTTCCTTTGACCAGCTTTGAAATTGCATTTTGAATTTCTGTTTCATTGTCTACATCAAGAGAGGCCGTAGCTTCATCCAGGAGAATAACCGGAGCATCTTTCAAAAGGGCGCGGGCAATAGAAAGGCGCTGGCACTCGCCGCCAGATAATGTAGAACCGTTTTCTCCGATCACCGTCTGATAGCCGTCCGGCAATTTTGAAATAAATTCATCACACTGAGCCGCTTTAGCTGCAGCAATTACTTCCTCGTCCGTAGCGTCTTTCTTGCCAACACGAATATTCTCCATGATGGTGTTGTTAAAAAGTACGACATCTTGAAAAACGATAGAGTAATTTTTCATCAGCATGGTTGAATTGAGTGGGGCAATATCGGTTCCGCCTAAAAGTATTCTTCCTCCATCCAGCGGATAGAATTTTGCCGCCAGCTTTGCAACGGTACTTTTGCCTCCACCAGATGGGCCGACTAATGCTGTGACTTGTCCCTGCTTTGCGGTAAACGAAACATCCCGCAGCACTGGTTTGCCTTTTTCGTAAGAAAACCGGACATGGTCGAAAGTAATATCGTATCCGTTTGTACGGATCTCTTTCTCTCCGGTTTCTTCCGGGTAATTTTCAATTTCTTTCAAGCGGTTCACTTGAAGCTGTACGGAAAACAGCTCTGCCATATTTGCCATTGCCCCGGAAAGCGGATCATACAGGCGGGAAGCAGCAATCAAAAACAGGATATAGGTAAACAGGGATGTATCTCCATTTACCACAAGACTGTTACCCACAACAATTACCGTTGCCAAACCGAGCCGCAGGAACATCTGTCCAGTTGTCAGCAGGCTTGCTGTCGTCATTTCAGAGGAAATCTGTGCCTTTTCCGCAGCATCCATCTTCGCATCCAGTTTGCGGAGATAATCTTCCTCCTGATTGCAGGCTTTTATATCCTGTACGGTTTCCAAACATTCCTGAATGCCTTCGGCCAGTTCTAATCTGGTGTTCATATGCTTTTTGCAAAGTTTTTCCTGACATTTCCGGGACAGGATTACGATTGCAAAGGAAATCGGAGCTACCCAGAGAAGCGCCAGCCCCATCTGCCAGTTGAAGATCAACAGACCAATACAAACAATACCAGTTGAGATAACAGCTCCAAAGAATTGCGGAACTGTATGGGAAAATGCGTGTTCAAAATTTGCACAGTCCCCCATAATGGTGCTTGTCAGATCAGCAAGATCGCGCTGATGGAAAAAGGTCAGCGGAAGAGTACGCAATTTTTCCGCAAGACCAATGCGCCGCCTTGCGCTTTCGTCATAGGTTCCGAGATATGTTGCAGTGTACTGGCAATAGTGGAATATAAAAACAACGGCTAAAATCACTATTCCAATCACCGTATAAACGATGGCGCTGATTTCCGGTGCATTCGTTCCCAAAACAGGCGCAAGAAGTTGATTGAGGACGATGGCCAGAAGAATAACCGGAAACATAAGACTGATATTTGCCAGTACGGAATAAATAATTCCTTTCAGCAGGTCTTTTGCACCCTGATCGCTTAACGCATACTTGTTCTTCAATGCTTTAATCATGCTGTTCGCCCTCCTTTCCGACCTTCCATGCAATCGATGTCTGGTAATCCTTCCACATGGAGGAATAAATTCCATTTAAGTTTAATAGTTCTTCGTGTGTTCCCCTTTCTGCAATCTGTCCATCCTTAAAGACCAGAATGAGATCTGCATCCTGTATCGTAGAAAGCCGGTGGGCTATCATCAGAACAGTTTTATTTTGGGTCAACCGCTCAAAGGCAAGCTGTATCTGATGTTCGTTCTCGGCGTCTGCAAATGCTGTGGCTTCGTCAAGCACGATAATAGGAGCATCTTTTAAGACTGCTCTTGCCAACGCAATCCTCTGGTTTTCGCCGCCTGAAAGATAAGTACCTCCTGTTCCAACGAGCGTATCAAGTCCATCCGGGAGCCGGTCAATAATATCTTTGCACTGTGCTTCATTGGCCGCTTTCATCACTTCTTCCCTGGTGGCGTCTGGACGGGCCGCCTTAATATTATTAAGTAAGGTATCTTTGAACAGACGGGTATTCTGAAACACAAAAGCAACTCTTTTCATCAGTTCTCGTTTTTCAATATTGCGGACATCCACGCCGCCAATCGTAACGGAACCTGACTGAACATCATAAAATCGGGGGATGAGGCTTGCCGCCGTACTTTTACCACTGCCAGAAGCTCCAACAAGCGCAACCGTTTTCCCTGCTGGAACCACAAAGCTGATATGGTCTAAGGCTTTTTCTTGGGCACCTGGATAGGAAAAAGATACATCCGAAAACACAATCGAAGCGTCTGCCGGAATCATAGGATGCTCCGGCTCCTTTAATGGCTTTTCCTGCAAAATTTCGTCCACTCGGCTGACTGCGCTTTTTGCGGCCATAAGCTGCTCACTGGCAAACATGATACGGTTCATCATAGTTGCACAGACCGGGGTAAACAGACTATAAAACAGGAAATCCAGTACAACATTTTCATAAGCCGCCTGTCCGCTGATCCCAGATAGAATAAACATAACCACCGGAATGAGCAAAACAAATGTGCCGTTCAGCGTTACTGTAAATCCGGTAAGAGGAATACGACATTTCAAAGCATACCCGGAAGCAAATTTCTCATATTCTTCTATCGCTGCATGGAAATTTTTGAAGGAGTAAATTGTCTGCTGAAACACCTTTACAACAGGGATACCGCGAATGTATTCCACGGCCTCTTTGTTCATTGTTTCCAATGCGGTCATATACTTGCCCATAAACTGTGCATTATCTCCACCCATCATCTGTTTCAAAAAGATGACGCTGATCCCCATAGGTATCAGACAGCAAATTCCCAGCCGCCAGTCAAAGAGGAAAATCAAAACAATAACCGCAACCGGCATGACGGCTGCACCGGTCAAATCCGGGAGCTGATGGGCCAGGAACCCTTCTGTAAGTCCTGCATTATCATCAATGATTTTCCGCAGCCGTCCACTGGCATTTTGGCTGAAATAGCCCAACGGCAGTGTCACAATATGGTGAATTGCTGTTTTCCGCATATTGGTCGCTGTACGAAACGCCGCCAGGTGGGTACAGTTCAAAGCGATGAAATAAATTAAAATACTTGCTGCTGCAAACACGACTGCTATCCACGCATAACGAGTACTTTCCGTTGCAAGAGATATATCCCCCGCAGCGAATGCCTGGATCAAATCACGGATAACAAGCCATATACAAACAAAAGGCAGCATAGACAAAATGGTACTAATCCCGGAGAGGACACAGCCCAAAATGGTCAGAGCATGGTAATTCCCTGCGTAACTGAACATTCTGGACAGTTCTCCATTTTTTTGCTTATCCATAAGCAAGGCTCCTTTCGCAATAATAGACGGGTTAGCATCTTCTAACCCGTCTATTATCATAAAATCATTCAGTTGTTTCTGCCACTCCATACAGAGCGTATCTATCCAATCAGACACATAATTCATTGACACATAAGGCAGGAATATAAGCGGGACAAATTTTCCTGTAACGGAAATGTTTCTACATGACCTTCATCAACGAAATGCAGAACCCGATTGCAAGTCATAGCGGCAAATTCATAATCGTGGGTAATGATTAAAATGGTCTTTCCTTTTTGCGCCAGAGCTTTCAAATGCTCCGATATTCTCATCATATTTTTGAAATCAAGACCGCTGGTAGGCTCATCCAAAATCAAAACGGGGGTATCTATCCAATCCGATACAGCGAGAGCGAGCCGTTGTTTCTGCCCGCCGGAAAGAGTAGCGGGATGCCGTTCTTTCCATTCAAACAAGCCATATAGTTTTAGCAGATCATCGCGTTGCTCCTGGGTACTGCCTTTTCCGTTTAATAGCAGTTCTTCTTCTACGCTGTCCCCAAACAACTGGCAATCTGTATTTTGCATAACAAAGTAGGCAAAATTTTTCCTTTTGCCTTTAGATACCTTTGTCCCGTTATATATGACCTGACCCTCTTTTTCCTTTTGCATACCACAAAGAATATTCGACAAAGTAGTTTTTCCTATTCCGTTATGGCCTACAATCGCAATCAGGTCGCCAGCATACGCCCGAAAAGATATATCGTGGAAAACCGGATGTTTGCGATAGGAAAACGCCAAATCCTTTACCTCCATCGTCATATCTTTTTCTTTTGTAGGGGGAATATCTACTTCAATATGGTGTAAATCTGCCGCCCGTATTCCTATGGCTCGTCTTTTTTCTTCTGGAATAGAGAGCAGTTCTCCCGCCATCCATTCTTCTTTTATGCTCCCGTTTTCCATATAAAGAAAACGGTCTGCAAGGTCAGTAAGATAATAAAGCCGGTGTTCAGCAATAATGATTGTGTGGCCTTCCGCTTTTAGTCCACCCATCAAATTTTTAAGCGCCTCAACGGAATACATATCCAAATTGGCCGAAGGTTCATCAAACACATAAATTTCCGGGTCAACAGCATTGACGGAGGCCACCGCTATTTTCTGTTTTTCTCCGCTGGACATCGGATAAATTTCTTTCCCGCGCAGCATATCTCCGTTAATACGTTTGATCGCACTTGAAACCCGTCCATCCAGTTCTTCATACGGAACGCCATAGTTTTCACACCCGAACGCAATTTCATCCTCTGTAGTACTGGCAAAAAACTGGCTCTTTGGATCTTGAAAGATTGAACCTACTTTTTTCCCGATTTCATACAGAGGATATTCCGATATGCTGCGTCCCAGCAGTGTGACACGCCCTTTCAGCGTTCCTTCATAAAATTGTTCGGCCAACCCGTTTATCAATCGTGTTAAAGTTGTCTTTCCGCAGCCGCTCCCTCCAGTCAGAACGAGGAACTCGCCCTCCTTTACATCAAGACTGATATGATGGATACTTTCTGTTTCGGCTCCCGGATATTCAAAAGATACATCTTCAAACTGGATAACGGATCGTCTTGTCTTAAAATTTTCCATTACGCTACCGTCCTTTCCAGCATAAAATAGAGCACTGTTACGCAAACAGCAATCACACACATAATCCAATCCCGTTTTTGAAATTCTATCTTTCTGCGGCAGGTATGTTTCCCCGGATTAGATATTCCTCTGCTTTCGGCAGAAGCGGCAAGTTCTTCTGCTATTCTGGATGAACGGAAAATAACAGGTGTAACAATATACTCCATTGCATCCAGAGGGTGTTTCCATGACAGTAATTTTCGCAGCCGAAGAGAAGCAAAAACATCAGAAAACTCACTGCGGACGGTGGGAAAGAAACGCAGCATAAAGGTCACAGGTAAAGCAATTCCATCAGGAGCGTGTATTTTCTTGAAAACGGCCACTACTTCTCCTGGCGGCATACCAATCACAGGCTGTGCCGCCATAACCATCATCAAAATACGCAACACCATGAATAGAAACATTTCCGGCATAAGAATAGTAATGCCCTGTCCGCCTGAAATCAGCCGCAGCACAATAAAAACACCGCAGACAATCAGATATTTTATAGTCTGCCTGCCAAAGCCCTGAATAATCAGATACACACTTAAAACTCCCAAAAGCGTGTATATCAAAATGTCGCTTGTGAGCACCGCCACAAGCGACATAGTGAGAACTATGACAAGCAATTTGGTCCGAAAATCAAATTTTATGTTCATAGCTTATTTAATCGCGCCACTCTTTCTGAAGTGCTTCACAATCAGTTTGTTACTAATCATACAGCCGAGGACGGCGAGAATAGCAGTAACAACCAGGCTCAAAATGACATACTTCGGATCGGTGTAATACTGGGTCTGTATCTGAACCTGCTGCTCGCTGACACCAGTAGCGAGGAACGCATCTCTGAAAAACCAGATTTCTGACATACCATGTGCAGCACGAACCAACGCCGTGATTACCCACGAAACAGACACACGCTTAATGTCATGGTAAGCATTCTTTCCGCACATGGAAAGCTCTGCAATGATACCGCCGCCCAAAAACCACGGGATCATAAACGGCCCCATCATCAGTCCGGCGACAATCGCCCACATGATATTGTAGACAAGGGCGGGGCCATGCTTGCCGACTTTCATGCACATGTAAACATAAAATGGCGCAAGGATAAGTGCTGCGCCAGCGGCATTGAAAATCATGGAGTAAAATAGAGAAGCGCCGGTCAGGGTTGAGTAAACCATAAATACCACGAACATGACCGCACAGAAAATACCAATGATAGCCGCATCTTTGACAGTATATTTGTTACCTGTCGATTTTTCATTTCCCATTTGGAAATCCTCCTTTGTCTTTCAGAAAGTTAGCACTATCTAACCAGCTACTCAAAAAATAGGCCAGCTTCAAGCGTTCTTTCTGCTTTTATCTGACAAAGGATAGTTTAATATAGCTCAGACTTCTTCGCCACTCCATACGGACCGTTTCTATCCAAACGGACACTCTTTCTGAACTCTGTTGGAGAACTGCCATACATTTCCTTGAAGGCAGAAGTAAATTTGTTCGGATTTTCATATCCGATTTTGCTTGCAATCTCCGTCACCGGTAACTCTGTCTCAAGCAGCAGCTTTTGAGCAACTTGAAGCCGATAGGTGCGAAGGTAGGAATAAACAGAGGTTCCGTAAACTCCCCGGAAACATTTTTTCAACGCAGTTGTAGAAATCTTAAATTTTTGAGAAAGCTGCTCAATCGTGTGGTGTGTCGTTAAATCTTCCGTGATATATGACGCTACGGCCTTAATCAATGCAACTTGATTTTGATTGTAATAATCCGTCTGCAAAACTTCTTCTGCTGTATTGAGATCGCTTAAAAAAAGGAGCAGTTCCAGCATTTTAATTTTCATGTATCCCGGTTTTCTTTTTTCCCGGACATGATAGAGCTCTGAAAAAATATGTTCAATAGACGGGTTCGCCCGCATAATGCAGCAGCGGTTTCCTTCGCATATATATTTTTGTATGTAGTGCAGATCAATATTTAGCAGTTCCATAATCCGCCGTACCTCCGGCAACAACTCATCCAAATTGATGATAATGGAAATGCCGTGATAGTGGTTCAGGGGAAAACACGAGTTTGACTTTCTCTTCATCATAGAACTGATAGACAAGTCACCTTCCGCCATATAGCAACAGCTATTTTCACCAAAACTACACTCAAATCGCCCGATTAAACAATGGTTGATCTCTATCATGTTTTTTGCGGTAGCCTGGTTTTGGTTGCAATATCCTATGTGCATATCGTTGTAGTAAAGCTCAATACCCGGAAAAACCTGATAAACAGTAATCCGTCCATATCCCGTTTCATTCGACAGCCTGAATATTTTACAGTCCTGACACAATTCGTCTTTGGCTTCTTCCGGAGAACCATATAGTTTCATTCCCTCAAATTTATCTGGCAATTCTGACTGTGATAAAATCTCAATCGCGCCAGAGAGTGTTTGTTTGTCATAGGCAAGCACTTCCTACGCCTCCCTTCGGTTTGATGTGGCTAACCATTTTCAGTATAGGCGCGATAACGAGTGATGTCAAATGTTTTTCTGGCAAAAAGAAACAGAGGAAAATCCTCTGTTTCCGGATAGTGTTAGGTATAAATCAATTCTTGAAAAATAACTTCCTCCGCCTGTGCTTTCAGCGTGTTCATCAGCCCCACCCAGCGCATGGAGTCACGGGCTTTCAGTTCTTCGGTGACGCCCGCCGCTTCCATCATACGGGGCAGCATGGCGTCCATCCGTTCACGCGCCTCCCGGTCAATCTCCAACAGGTGCGGGTACAGCTTTTCGCTCAAAATCAAGCTGCTGTAAAGGCCGGGCCGGTGTTCCTTCAGGTAGCGTTGCCGCATACGGCCATACTTGCCAATGGGGGCCTCCGGCTGCTCGGAAAGTTTCAGGTCGGGGATGTAGTAATCTCCGCAGCGGGTGTAAGTCAATTTGCTCATGTTCATCCTCCTTTGCACTGTGACGGTTAAACTGCGGCGCTGGCCGGTAAAGCGGCCTTGCGCGGCTCCTGCCTGGGTAACTGGCTGACGGGGATAAAAACGCCCTTTTCCATGTCCTCGGCCCGGATCGCGGCCTTTGCTGCCTCCACCTGGGCCCTGCGCTTGGCGTTGTAGCGTTCTTCCCATTCCTTCTGTTTGCCATTGGCCTTGCGGCGCAAGTAGTTCTGGTGAAGCCTGTCTTTGCGTTCCTCCTTCTTCCGCAGTTCTTCCTGTTCCTCCGGGGTCAGGGGAACCGGCTGCAAGGCGGGCGGGATATACCGGCCCACAAAGTTGAAGTAGATTTCAACCTCCTGCGTGGTATCCTGGCTGCCTTTCCGGGCGCGCTCATGGACAAGGATTTTCTCTACAAACTCGTTGAGCATGGTGTTTGTCAGCGTGTCGAAGTTCTCGTACTTATCAATCAGGGCAATAAACTTCTCCGCAGATTTCCGGCTCTGCTCATAGCCGGTAACGGCCTTTTCCAGTTCCGTGATTTCCGCATGGAGAGCGTCCTGCTCTTTGGCATACTGTGCGTCCAGGGCCTCATACCGGGCGTCCGGCAGCTTACCCAAGGCGTTGTCCTCATAGATTTTGCAAATCAGCTTTTCCAGTTCCCCAGCCCGCTTTTGGGCGGCGGCCAGCCGTTTCCGCTTTTTGGATATGTCGGCGGTTTGCTGGGCGGCCTGCGTTTCCTGGACGGTGCGGATAAACTCGGCCCGGTCATTTTTGGAATACTCCGCGATGGCCCGGAGCATATCGGTTATCAGGGTCAGGACGGCCTCGGCCCGGATGCGGTGCTGTGTGGGGCAAAGGGCGCCGATAGGGTACTTGCTGTACTGGCTGCAAGTAAACTGTGGGTCACGCTTGCCGTTATTGACGCGATGGACATACATCTTGCCGCCGCAGTCGGCGCAGTACATCAGGCCGGTCAAAGGGTGGGCCTCGCCCCAGCCGTCCGGGTAGCGCCGGACATTCGCCCGGATGCGCTGCACATTGTCAAAGGTTTCCTGGTCGATGATGGCCTCATGGGTATTCTCGAAAATCGTCCACTCGCTTTCGTCAACATAGTGGCTTTTCTTGTCCTTGAAGTGCTTGCGGGTCTTGAAATTGATAGTATGGCCCAGGTATTCCCGCTTTTTTAGGATGTTCACAATGGTGGACGATCCCCAGCCGTAGGGGTCTTTGACCGGCTTTGACCTGTTTACGCCCTCGTGAAAGCGGGCCAGATGGACAGCGGGGATTTCAACCTTTGCCTCGGACAGCAGCTTGGAGATTTGATAGGGGCCGTAGCCCTCCATCGTCAGGGAAAAGATGCGGCGTACCACTTCGGCGGCTTCTTCGTCAACAAGCCAGTGTTCCCGCTTCTCGTCCCACAGGTAGCCGTAAATGACAGTGCCGGTCAGGTGCTTGCCGCTCATGCCCTTGGACTTGAACACGGAGCGGATTTTCCGGCTGGTGTCGCGGGCATAAAACTCGTTCATGATGTTGCGGAACGGGGTAAAATCATCATCGCCTTTCAGACTGTCTACACCGTCATTGATAGCGATCAGCCGGACGCCGCGCTGCCGCAAAATCTCCATGACCTGGCCGACTTTCAGATAGTCACGCCCCAGGCGGCTCATGTCTTTGATAACAATGGCCTCCACTCGTCCGGCCTCGACTTCCTCCATCATCGCCAGAAAGCCGGGACGGTCAAAACGGGTTCCCGATACGCCGTCATCGGTGAAGTGAGTGGGGTTCGGCAGCCCGTTCCGGCGGGCAAAGTCCTCTAACATCTGCTTTTGATGGCTTATGGAGTTGCTCTCGCCCTGTAACTCATCATCGCGGCTCAAACGCTCGTACAGTGGGGTGATTTTTTCGTTTCTCATAGCTGTACCTCCTGAAATGAAAATGCTCTAAGTGACTGCTTCACTAACCATGACAAAAACCATGATTAAGAAGTCACTTAGAGCATACATCTCCGGCCGCCATTTTGAATTTGACATATTGCTTGACGGCGAAGTGCTCCGGCTGCGCCTGCGCCAGCTCGTCAAAGAGGATATCCACGGGGCTTTTATAGGTCTCGTCGTCCTCTCTGGCCTCGCAGGCGTTGATGAGCTCCAGCAGGGTGATGAAGTTTTTTTCCTCCGGCTCCGCCTCGTACCAGATGTAGCCGATCAGGGCGCAGTATAAAAGCCGCTCGGCCTTGATCCAAAAATCTTCGGAGGATTTTTCACCGTCGCCCTTCGTGTTGGCGATGATGACATTGACCAGCTTGAGGATATCCTTCTCGGAGCGCACATAGGCCAGCGGGTTATATTTCATGCTCTTGGAAAAGTTGATGGTGTTGAGGACCTTGATGCGGTATGGCTCATAGACGACCTTGCCGTGCTTATCCCGCACCGGCTTTCCGTTCTCGTCCCGCTTCGGCCCGCCGTGCGCCAGGAGCTTTCCCGTCTCCCGAAGGAGCTGCCCTTTGGGATCGGTGACCACATAGGAGCTGTGCATTTGGAGCAGGGACGGCTTGACAAAGAACCTTGTCTTGCCGCTGCCGGAGCCGCCGATGACCAGGATATTTTTATTTCTCGCCGTTTTCGGATCCTTCGGGCGGCTGGTCATGGTGAGGCTTTCCGTCCGGGTCAGAGGGATGTTCCAATCTGGAACGGGGTCTATGTAGGGCGCGATATCCTCCGGCCGGCCCCATCTCGCGCTGCCGTACTCAACGCCACGGCGATATTTCTTCGCGTTTTTCGCTTTCAGGTACACCGCCAGCCGGACAAGCGCCGCCCCGGCCACGCCCAGCAGCAGGTCCAGAGGGTGCAGGCTGAGCCAGAGGGAGGCGAAGGCCTCGGTGAAGCCCTGGGCGATATGCAGCAGCTTTTCCGAAGCGTCCGCCCCCGGCGCCAGCCGCACCGCCTGGCAGAGCTTATCAAAGAGCCAGGCGAACAGCAGATACGGAAGGTTCGGCAGCAGGACCTTTTTCAGCTTTCCCGTCATCGTTCCAGCCCCCGGTCCCTGTTTTTGACCTTCTCGCCCCGCTCCAGCTCTTGCCGCTTCGCATGCTCCTTGGCCTTGGTCAGCCGCCTGCGGATGGAGGGCTTTTTCTCCTTCGCCAGATTCTTTGCGGAGAACTCGCGGAAGGCCGCCGTCACCGCGTCGGCGTCCCTGCCCTTGAAGAACACCAGGTAACGGGTATGCTCGCCGGAAGTGTCCTTCTTCAACGCAAAATCCAGGCCGTACTTCTTCGCCGTGGAAGAAAAGGCCCGGATATTCTGATCCGTGATCTCGATGTTGGATACGCCGGTGTTATGCTTCATAAGCTGCCGGAGCGTCTGCTTGCCGTGCCGGAGTGGGGGATTTTTCTTGTGCTTCTCCATATCCGCCAGCACCTTCTTCATGGCCTGCTGCAAGAGCTGGGCGGTCATTTTGCTGGCCTCCACACAAAGCGCAAGGGTTTTCTGCGTGATTTCTTCCTGCAAGGCGTTCACCTCCGATCTCCGCTGCCGTACAGGTCATGGCTGACAAGGGATGTGTAGTAGCTGTCCATTGTGACCGGCGCGTTATACAGCGCCGCCAGCAGATATTTCTTGATATTGCGCACGTAGGTGGTGTTCTCCCGCATCCGGTCCAGGATGTACTCGATATGGGAGGCGGTGAGCTTCAGGAAGCGGGACTTGACCACCTCCGCCGGGTAATCGTCCCCGGCAATGCGGATGGTCTGCCGTTTGGAGCAGACGGTATCCACCATGAGCTCCACCAGTTCGTCCAGCCTTGCTTTGTCCAGCTGGGCGTTCTGGGTGAGGATGTCGTACTCGATGTTCTCTAAGATCAATTCCCGATAGCTCTCACGCTCCCGCATCCCGTCCCGTCCGATCCGCTCCCTGGGGGTAGGGGGACTTGATGGGATAGGACTTGATCCTTGCGTAATTGATAATTCTTTATTTTGTTCTTTAGTATTTAATTGGGCGGGGTTTTCCTGAATTGGGGCATCCAACATTGGCTTCACCTGTATTGGATTTTCCCGTATAGGTTTTTCCCGGATAGGCGCGGGCGTCTGTGCCGGCTCCTTCGGCTGCTCCAAAATGGTGTACTCGATGGAGCCAAGCTGCCCGTTCTCGTTGCGGACGCGCGCCCGGACGAGATAGCTGTGCGACTCCAGCTCCCGGATCCCGCCGCTGATGCTGTCGATGCCGTCCTTGCAGATGCGGGCAAGCCCCTTCATGGTGTAGTCCCAGTCCTCCGGCAGCGACAGCATGAGGGATAGTAGCCCCTTCGCTTTCAGGGACAGCGACCTGTCCCGCAGGTGGTAGTTGGACATGACCGTGTAATCTCTGGTCTTTTCGATGCGGAAAACTGCCATATCCGGCGCCTCCTTTCTCTGGTTTTGAAAAGTGTTGATTTTGGCGCAAAAAGCCCCTGTCCTGCCTCCCGGACGCTTCCCATGGGAAAACACCCACGCCGCCTTTTAAGCGGCGCTCTGAGAGGAAAAAACAGAGGTTTTCGCACCCTAATTGATACATTTTTCAGGTGGGTACAGGCACGGATATGAAAAAACGCCATAGGGCGGCTACCTATGGCGTGGGGACAGGAAAAGGGCGCTGATGTGAAAATCAGCGCCCTTCGTGCCTGTCAGTATGAGATTTTTTGACTTCGTACCGTGTTCCCTGCCTTTGAAAACATTGATTTTACTGACTTTTTCATGTTTTCTTATTAGGAGGCGGGGGACGGCTTCCTTTTTATTATGCTCTGTCACACTCACATCTTCTCCGGGGCGGTGCAGCCGATGAGGGTCATGGCGTTTTTCAGCACGGACCGGGCGGTATCCGCCAGCTTCAGCCGGGCCAGCAGCACCGGGCGCTCCTCGCCCTTGATGCGGCAGGCGGTATAGAACCGGTGGAAGTCCCCGGCCAGCTCCGTCAGGTAGCGGTTGATGTGGCTGGGATCATAGTCCCGGGCGGCCAGGCGCACCACCTGGCTGTAGGCGGCGATCTTCTTGATGAGGGCCTGCTCCGCCTCGCCGGACAGCAGGGAGAAGTCCACCTCTCCGGCTGCGGGGACGGTGTAGCCCTCCGCCTCCAGGGCCTTCAGCAGGGTGCAGATCCGGGCGTGGGCATACTGCACATAGTACACCGGGTTCTCGCTGTCCTCCCGGACGGCCAGGCCCAGATCAAACTCCATCTGGGTCTCGGGCTTGGCGTTGAAGAAATAGCGGCAGGCGTCCACGGGGATCTCGTCCAGCAGGTCCGTCAGGCTGATGGCCTTGCCGGTGCGCTTGGACATACGCACCACCTCGCCGTCCCGGACCAGCTTCACCAACTGCATCAGCACGATGTCCAGCCGGTGCTCGCCGTCCAGGCCCAGGGCGTCCATGGCACCCTTCAGCCGGGCCACATGGCCGTGGTGATCCGCGCCCCAGACGTTGATGACCTTGTCGAAGCCCCGGACGGCAAACTTGTTCCGGTGATAGGCGATGTCGGCGGCGAAATAGGTATAGAACCCGTTGGCCCGGCGCAGTACGTCGTCCTTCAGGCCCAGCTTTTCGATGTCCGCGTCGGACTTGCCGGCCTTTTTCAGATTCTCCGCCAGGATGCGGCTGGTGTGCAGCCACAGGGCCCCGTCCTTTTCATAGGTATAGCCCAGGTCCGTCAAGGCCTGGACGGAGTCGGCCACATAGCCGCTTTCGTGGAGGCTGGACTCGAAGAACCACTGGTCATAGGTGATGCCGTAGCGGGCCAGGTCCCGCTGCATCTTGGGAATGTTGTTGTCCAGGCCGAAGCGGGCCAGGGCGTCGTGGCGGGTCTTCTGGTCGCAGTCCAGATACTTCTCGCCCTCCCGGTCATAGAAGGCCTGGGCCAGCTCCCGGATGTCGTCGCCGTGATAGCCGTCCTCGGGGAACTCCACGGCGTTCTCGCCCTTGATGATCTGCAGATACCGGGCCTCCAGGCTCTTGGCAAACTTCTCGATCTGGTTGCCGGCGTCGTTGACATAGAACTCCCGCCACACGTCGGCGCCGGACTTCTGCAGCACCGAGGCCAGGGTGTCGCCCAGGACGCCGCCCCGGGCGTTGCCCATGTGCATGGGGCCGGTGGGGTTGGCGGAGACGAACTCCACCATGATCTTCTGGCCCTTCAGGGCGTCGTTGCAGCCGTAGGCCGCCCCCTCCTGCTCCACGCAGGCCACGGTGTCCCGGAACCACTTGTTCCCCAGGCGGAAATTCAGGAAGCCCGGCCCGGCCATCTCCACGGAGGTGAAATAGGACCCGGACAGGTCCATGTGGTCCATGAGGATCTGGGCCACCTGGCGGGGGTTCTTCTTCAGGGCCTTGGCGGCGGCCAGGCAGAAGGTGGTGGTATAGTCGCCGTTGGCGGTGTCCTTGGGAATCTCCACCGACGGGGTCACGGCCGCGTCCTGGGGCAGAAGGCCCTCTGCCGCGGCCTTCTGATAGGCGCTGACGGTCAGGTCCAGCACCTGGTCCTTGGCGTTCTGGATCATATTCATGGTGATGCTCTCCTTATATCGTTTCTTTTGTCATGCGTATCTCCAGCTGCATCCGGCTCAGGGGCAGGCCCCGATCCAGCAGCGTATAGGCTAGGTGAATATATCCCCGGTCCGGCTCCTCCAGGGAAAACTCCACTGCCCGGGTCCGGACGGCCACGGTCAGGCCCAGGGAAAGCCGGGCCTGGGTCTCGTGCTCCGGGTCCAGGGGCAGGCCATAGCCCTCCGGCCCCAGGGTCCACAGAATGGCCCGCCTGGGCTCCGCCGTCAGGCGGATGCGGGAGGACAGCGCCGCGCCGTTTTCCCGGCAGGCGGCGGTATAGGGCAGGTCCCACCCGGCGGCGGTGGGCCGCAGGGTACCGGCGCCCGCAAAGTGCAGCGTCTCGGCGCCGCCGTCAAACAGGCTGCGGCTGGTGACGGTGATCCGTACAGGTCCCTCCATGGGTCAGTACCGGTCGATGTCCACCGGCTGCACCGGGCGGGTGAGGCTCTCCCCTAAGAAATAGGACGCCATGACCCCGAACTGCTCGGGCTGGTCGCTGGCGCAGAGGGTGGCCCGGCCGGCCGGCCCCTCCGGGGCCAGCAGGTCCAATCCCCGCAGAGTGCGCTTGAGCTCCCAGGCGGCCTCCTCGCCGGTGTTGATGAGGGTGACGCCAGGGCCCATGATATCGCCGATGATATCCGTCAGCAGGGGGTAGTGGGTGCAGCCCAGGATCAGGGTATCCAGTCCCTCCCGGCGCAGCGGCTCCAGATACTCCCGGGCCACGGTCTCGATGACCACGTCCCCCCGCCGGAAGCGCCCGTTTTCCACCAGGGGCACGAACAGAGGACAGGCCTTAGCCGTTACGGCGATGTCCGGGTCCAGCTGGCGCAGACTGCGCTGGTAAGCGCCGCTGCGGACGGAGGCGGCGGTGGCGATGAGACCCACCCGCCGGTTCCGGGTCACAGCCGCCGCCCGGCGGCATGCAGGCTCCACCACCCCCAGAATGGGGATGTCGCTCTCCTGCCGCAGCTGGGGCAGGGCCGTGGTGGACACGGTGCCGCAGGCCACTAAAATGGCCTTGATGTCGTGGCTGCGCAGAAAGCGCACGTCCTGCCGGGCGTATTTCAGCAGAATTTCCGCCGACCGCCCGCCGTAGGGCACACGGGCCGTGTCGCCGAAGTATATAATGTTTTCAGAGGGCAGCAGCTGCCGCAGCTCCCGCACCGCCGTCAGGCCTCCCAGGCCCGAATCAAAAACCCCGATGGGGCGAGTGTCCATAGTTCCGCCTCCTGCCTGTGGTTATCATAACTAATCAATTATACTATGGAATCCCCGGATACTCAAGTCAAATTTTGGGGACTTTCCCCGGTATTTTCAGTGGTATTTTCCGCCGGAGTCTGCTATACTGTGCATAATGACGCAGCGTTCCGGCCGGATGGAGGTGTTTTCATGGAGATCAAGCTGACAGAAAAACAATTCAGGCGCCTGCTGGACCTGGTATACATCGGCAACTGGGTGCTCAACTCCACCCGGGGCGACGACCGCATCCGCCAGTATGACCAGGTGGAGAGCCTGATCTTCTCCCACTGCCTGAGCCATGGCATGGCGGGGCTGACGGAGCTGTACCAGGGGGAGATCATCCCCTCCCGGGCCTTTGCCGAGGGCGGCATCCACGAGGCCATCATGGCCTATGAGGACAACACGTTTTTTGAAATTCTGGCCCAGGAGCTGGCCCTGCGGGATATGGACGATCCCCCCATCACCGAGGAGAACTATGACGAGGTCATGAGCCGCATGGACGAGTATCTGGGCGAATTTGAACAGCACGGCACCGACAACATCACCGTGGACATGGAATAAAAAGCGCAGGCCCTCCGGCGTAGCCGGAGGGCTTGCTTTATGGCGTCATCATCTCTTTCGCAAAGGCGGCGGCGGTGTTCCGGATGCCGGGCAGGCGGATCAGACTGCCCCGCTCGTTGGCGGTTTCCAGCAGGCAAAAGTGGGGCGGCAGGAAAAAGGACTTGTTCATATTCAGCGCCGAGATCAGCTGACGGGCCAGCAGGTCCCCGCCGGAATAGCCGGACACCACCAGGCCGAACAGGCGCTTGTCGTAAAACCGGGTCTGGCGGAACAGGGCCGTCAGCCGGTTGACGCAGGCGGTGAGATTGGCGGACAGGGCGTCGTTATAGTTGGCGCACAGCATCACCAGGGCGTCGCACCGGCGGACGGCGGGGTACACCTCCTCCACCATGGGGCCGCCGTAAAAGCAGCTGCCCTGCTCGCCGAAGTGGAGGCAGGCGGTATAGCTGCACCCGTTGCAGTCGGGGACGGCGCCGTTGCGCAGGCCCACCTCCTCCACGGATACCTCCGGCGGCAGGGCCGCCTTCACCAGCTCCCACAGGGCCAGGGTGTTGGAGGCGCTGCGCTGGGAGGCGTGAAGGGCCAGCACCCGCCGCACCGGCGGCAGAGGCCGCCAGGCGGTCAGCCGGTCCACCAGCTCCTCCACCGCCAGGCGGAAGGCGGTTTTCTCGTCCACGCCGCCGATCTGGGCCTGGGTGCGGAAATTCCGCAGGGAGCCGGTGGCCTCCACCAGGGGCCGGCCCAGAAAGGCGCAGCCCGCCTGGTTGGCGGCAAACACCATGTCCCGGGCCACGTCCTTGGTATAAAACTCCCCCACGCCGGTGACGATGACCCCGGCCACGCTGCCCCGCAGCAGGATATCGCAGCCCCGCAGGGCCTGAAGCATCCCGTAATAGGCCAGGCTGCAGCCGCTGGGGTCCAGGGCCACGGCGAAAAGCAGGCGGCGGTTTTCCAGGTTTTCCATGCCGTCCTCCGGGCGGCGGATGACGCTGCCCGGAGGCAGCATAGGCTCCAGCAGGGCCCGCAGCGGGGCGCTGTATAGGTTTTCCGGCAGCAGTACCGTGATGGACATGGCTCACGCCCCCTTTCCGTCAGTCAATGGCCCGCAGGCGATCCATGGTGATTTGCAGGCGGTCTTGCAGCTGCCGGGGCAGAGGCAGACGCTCCAGCTCCGTGCCGGTGGGGAGCACCCGGTTCCGGGCTCCCATGAACACCCCGTCCAGATAGGTGGAGGAGCAGTGCCACTGGCCCCGCAGGCACAGCAGCAGGCTCAGGGCTCCGGAGGACAGGGCCGGGGCCGCATAGGGCTTGAAGCCCATCTCCCGCATCCGGAGATTGGCGCGGACCGCCTGCTCCGTCAGCTGGCGGGACAGGGCGTCGTCATAATTTCGGATGGAGTTGGCGATCACCAGGTCCTCTCCGTGGGGGCCGAAGCTGCGGCCCTCGGTCAGGAAGGAGGCAAAGCGGGGGTCCTTCCGGGCATAGTAAGCCGCCCGGGCGTTCATGACCCCCAGGCCGAAGCCCCGGACCTGGCAGGTCAGCAGGCCCTGATAGTCCATCCCGCCGCCGGGAGCGCGGTTGCTCTCCGTCAGCACCGCCCGGCACAGGGGGTCCACCGGGTCGCTGACCACGCAAAACAGCCCCCGATAGCGGGCCTCCCGGGCCTTCTGGGCGTACAGCGCCGCCAGCTCCCGGTTCAGCCGGTACTGGGCCATGCGCACGTCGCCGGTTTTCACCGCCGTGTCCGGAACGAACCGGGAGGCGCAGAACAGAAACACGTCCCCGTCAAACAGCTGCTCCGGTGACACGATCTCCACCGGCGGCAGGGCGTCGTAAGGCCCCGGCAGCTGGATCTGGTTCAGCTCGAACTCCCAGCGCTGGGCCACCCCCTCCCGCAGGTCGCAGATGCCGATGGAGGAGATCACGTCCCCGCCCATCAGCCGCAGGCCCATCAGCAGGGTGCTGCCCACGTCCCCCAGGGCCAGCAGGTTCACCCGGACCTTTTCGGGCCGGGGCAGGGGAGCCATCAGCTCCTCAAAACGGGGGTGGGCCAGGTTCACCGCCCGGACCCGGCCCGCCCGGATGGCGTTTGTCAGTTCCCGGGGCAGGCCCTCCGGGCCGGGGGCGGCGCACAGGGAGGCCACCCCCTCCCGCTCCGTCAGCTGGGCCGGGTCCGTCACCGGGAAGGTGTCCCGCCCGGCCAGGGGCGGCCGATGAAACACCCAAAGCACCTCTCCCGTCTCCGGCAGGGCGGATATCTCCGGGTACGGCAGGGCCCCGGCGCTGCACAGGGTGCGGCCGTCATAGGTATAGTAGTGATACATAGGGACGCCTCCTTATCTCATGCGCCGCAGCTGTTCGATGTCTCCGTCCAGATAGGTGGAGGCGGCGCGGGTCAGGTCATAGGTCATGCACGGCCCCTTGTCCGGGCACAGCGGCAGGATCACCGCCTCGCCCAGCCGGGCCAGGGTCAGGTTCCGGGCGTACAGGCTGCGGTACTCCGCCTCCAGGGCCAGCAGGATGTCCCGGGCGTTTTCCAGGCAGCACAGACTCAGCTGCCACACGGCCCGGCTGTCCACGTCCGGCAGCTCCGGGGAGGCATAGGGCAGGATGCGGTTCACCGAGGGCTGCAGGCCCCCGGGGAGCAGTCCGGTGCGGCGCACGGTGTCGCCGCCGATGAAGGGGTACAGGGTGGACTCCACGAACCACCGCCGCAGATTGGGCAGATAGTAGATGCTGTCCACGGGATAGCCCAGCTGCTCCATCAGGTCCCGGCCCATGCCGGTGAGATAGCCCACCAGCACCTGGTCCACCCGGGTGTGGGTCTGCTCCAGCAGGGGGGCCAGGCGGCGGATGCGCTTGCCGTCGTGGAGCATATCGTCCACCAGGATCACCGGCCGGTCAAAGGCCCGGATGGTGCGCACCTGGTCGGGCAGAGGGGAATAGCCGGGGTAGGCTTCGATGGAATAGGCGGACAGGTCCGGTTCATACACCTTGTCGGTGCGCAGGGTCTTGGTGACGGTGTTGGGCACCGTCACGCCCCGGAGGATCTTGCCATAGGGCACGCAGATGTCCGGCCCCAGCTGCCGGGGAACCAGCGGCTCCGCCGGAACGCCGTTGCGGGCGGTGATGCGCTGCAGGAGCCGGTGATAGATGACCCCGGCGCTGAGACTCAGCACCAGATTGCCGGGATACAGCCCCGTCAGGGCCTCCTGCAGCCGGATGCGGGCGGCGGATACCGCCGCCGCCACGGCGGGCCGGGAGGCCAGGGGCTGCTTGATGGCGGTGTCCACGTTGCGGTTGAGCACCAGGGGCCGCCGCATATCCGCGGCCAGGGCGTCCTTTTCCCCAGCCACCGGCACGAAGCCCTGGCGCAGGATCAGCTGCCGGGCAAAGGCCGAGGCCGCCCCCTCCAGGGGGCAGTACAGGCCATAGGCATACTCCCGGCTCAGGGCCAGGGTCAGCACCTCCGTCAAAAGCAGCTGGCCGAACTCCTCCTGCTGCTCCCCCCGGGGCACCAGCACCCCGGAGATCAGCAGGGCCCGGCCGCCGGTGCTCTGGCGCACCAGGCCCGTCAGTTGGGGGCTTTTCAGCCGGGCATAGAGCATCTGGGAGTCCAGGCACCGGAAGGTCACGGCTCCCAGCGGCTCGGACGAGCCGCTGCGGTGCAGCAGCACCGCCTGGTCCCCGGAGTCCGCTACAGCCCGGGCCAGGCCCTCCGGCGGCGGGGTCAATTGGCCCAGCAGGGGCGCAAGCTCCCGCACTTCCCGGCACAGGGAGAACTCCAGGTCCTCCGTGCGCAGCATGGGCTTGTCCTGGGGCTCCCGCAGATACAGGCCCCGGCGATAGATGAAGTCCTGCACCGCCGGGTCCACCAGCCGTGAGATATCCCGGTTGGCGTCCACCGCCTCCCGGATGCGGGTGGAGCTGATCTCCTCCAGCTGGGGCGGCAGGGTCAGCTCCACCACCCGGCCCCGGATGCAGCCGTAATCCACCGGCCCGGCCACTTCGTCCCGGCGGAAGATCACATGGTCGAAGCTGTGGATGGAGTCCGGCTCCGGGGGCCTCTGGTAGGACGAGGCGTGGGCCACCACGTCGCTGCCCACCACGATGGACACCGGCCGCCCGGGAAAGGCCTCCCGCAGGCGGCGGAGGTTCTCGGGATTGGCGATGTTCACCGGGAAGTCCTCGGGAAAGATGTGGACATGGAACTCGTCGGCCACGGACATGGCCGCGATGCGGCGGCGGATGCGGTAGGGCTGGGTCCGCTTGGACCAGGAAAATTCGTCGATGGCCAGCAGCACCTCGAACCCCCGGTCCCGGATGGCCCGGACGATGCCCTTGTGGGACAGGGTGAAGGGGTCGAAGGTGCCGGGGAAGAAGGCGATGGGCCGCGGCTCCTCCATGGGGAAGCCCCCGTGGAACAGGCGCTGCTCCGTCATGAAGCGGTATACCCGGCCCAGCATGGCGGCCCGGTAATAGAAGGTCAGGGGGTCCTCGGCCTCCTCATAGCAGGTTTCCAGGAGCTTGCGCCCGGTCAGCAGGAAGGCCCGGCGCTTTTCGTGCTCGCCCAGGATGCCGGAGCCGAACACCCGGCGGCCCAGCACGAACATGGCCTCCTGCCGGGTGCCGCCGTCGCCGCCGGCCAGGCGCTTCATCAGCATGCCCAGCAGACGCTCCCGGCGGCTGCGGTAGGCCTCCGGCTCCTCCGGGAACCGGGTGCGGTAGGTGTCGTACTCCTCATAGATCACGCCCACGGTGTCCAGGGCGGAGGCCGCCATCCGGCCCGAGGCGGCGTTGAGGGTCTGGCTCAGGTCCGCCAGCAGCTCCTCCAGCTGTTCCGGCGGCAGCCACAGGGCGAACCGGCCCAGATAATCTGGGATATACTTGGCAAACTCCTGCTGGCCCAGCTCCAGGCCCCGGGACAGCTCCACCGACACCTCGTTGCGCTGGTCCACCGTCAGCCGGGGGGCCAGGGCCAGCAGGGCGTTTCCGGCGCTGTGGCGCACCGTCACCCGGTCGCTGACCTTCACCAGGTTTGACAGATGGGTGGCGATGTGCAGCACCGGGCCGTCCTCCCGGGCGGCGTAGTCCTCCAGCAGGCGGATGTTCACCTGCTTCAGGATCCAGGGGGTGCCGGTTTTCAGGTTGTCCAGGAAAATGTCGGAGATCACCTGCTCCGGCAGGGGGCCGGGGGCGCCGCCCTTGATGATCCGGCGGCGCAGCAGGTCCAGGGACGCGGCGTCCCGGCAGTCGATCTTCTGCAGAATCCGCAGGGGACGGCGGCTGCGGCTGTCCAGCCGGTGCAGCCGGTCCACCAGCAGCACCGCCGCCGCCCGGACGGTGACGTCCTCCCGGCCGCACACCCCCTCGGCAAACCGCAGTAGAAGCTCCTGCCGGGGCCGGGTCAGGGCCGCCGGAGGCAGGGCCGCCGCCGTGTCCAGCAGCTGGAAGGTCACGTCGTCGTCCAGTTGCTGGGGATGGCGGTAATAGGCGAAGAAGGGGGCCAGGAACCGCTCCTCCCGGCCCGGGCACCGCTGCAGCAGGGAGTCCACGGCGAATTTCAGGGTATAGCGGATCCAGCGCTGGTGCTGGGGCATCAGCTTGTGGTCGGGATAGATGATCCTTTGCAGATACAGCTTCCACTGGTCCAGGTCCGTGGGGACACCTGCGTCCGGGCGGCTGTCCGCCGGGCGCTCCTTGGCATAGCCCGCGTGGAACCCGGCGATGATCTCCCCCAGCAGGGCCGCCGCCTGGCGGCGGATGTCTCCCTCCCGGTGCATCAGCAGCTCATACAGAAAGGCCAGGGTCTGGACCTTCTGGGGAATGTGCAGATACAGGGAGTAGGACTCGAACACCCCCAGATAGGCCCGCAGACGCCGCCAGTTGGTTTCGCCCCGGGCCTGCTCCAGCAGGGAGGCAAAGCTCCGCTGTCCCGTCAGCCGGTGCATCAGGCCGATGTTGTGGCCCACGCACTGCATGGTCAGGGCGTCCAGGGCCTCCTGGTCCGTCATCAGGGCGGTGTGCTTCTCCGGCCGGGGCGGGGTGTCCGGCCCCCGGAGGGTCACGTCCACCCCCCGGGCCAGCATGAACTGCTCAAAGTCATAGAGCCGGGCATACACCAGCTCATAGCGGCGGCGCTTTTCCCAGTCCACGCCGTCCAGCTTGGAGAGGATCACGTTGAAGGCCTCCGCCAGGGAGAAGATTTTCGTGACCTCCCGGCCCTGATCGTCCCGGGTCTGCTTCACCCGGAAATCGGCGTAGATCAGCAGCAGGGACTCCACCGACAGATAGTCCAGCTCCAGATCCCACACGGAGTGGTTGGCGGCCACATGGCCGATATCCGTCAGCCTCCGGCGGCGGAACCACTGGTCGGTGTAGTAATAGTGCAGATACGGCACCCGCTCCCCGGGGCGGCAGCCGAACTTGCCGATGTCGTGGCCGATGGCGCTGCCAGAGACCAGGGCCAGGTCCAGGGGTACGCCCCCCCGGCGCAGAGCCCGCCCGGCGGTGACGGCCACATGGTGGACCCCCACAATGTGCTCCAGGGTCCGGTAGGGCGTCACCTCCAGGCCCAGGCGCATCATCTCGTATACGAACTCCCGCCGCCACAGGCGCATCATCTGGCCGAACTGGGGGGCGGCGGGGCAGTCCTCCAGCTCCTCCGGCCCGGGGGGCACAAAGTCCCAGGCGGGGTCATAGTCCAGAAGCTCCCGCTCCGCGTCCAGCAGCACCTGCAGCACCGACAGGAAGAACACCGCTCCGGCCCCGTGGGCGGGGCGGGCGTCCTTCTCCGGAAACAGCAGCCGCCGGGCGAAGTCATAGCAGTACGGAAGCCAGCCCTCCTCCGGCTCCGGCCCGTCCAGCCGCTCCAGGTCCTCCCGGCACAGGTCCAGCACCCGGGCGCAGCACAGCCGCCGGTCCATCAGCGGCGCAAAGCGCTGGAAATATCCCTCGCCCACCAGCTGCACCGCCGTCTCCTCCCGTCCGGCCAGGTATTCCGCCGCCGGGCGGAGGGACAGCCGCCGCAGAAGCGCGGCGTTCATCTGGCGGATGCGTTTTTTCGTCATAGCAAGGCCCCCTTTGCGGGAATAATTGGATTTGTTCCTATTATGCCACGCGGCGGCCCCTATCGCAAGAATAAATCCCGCAAAAATGCGGGATAATATACCTGTCAAAAAAGGGCTTTGCCCTTTTGGAATAAAAGGCTTGCAGGCCCTCTCAGTCGGCTGCGCCGACAGCTCTCCCAAAGGGAGAGCCAAGGCCTTTTGGGCAAGCCATTTTTCCATATTCTGGGGGTGCAGCAGGTGAAGATCGTGCAGGATGCGTTCCTCCGCCGGACGGAGGAGCTGGACCGGCGGCTGGGGGTGGGCCGGAGCTTTGACATGGTGGGCCGGAGCCTGACCATCGGGGGCCGTCGGGCCCGGCTCTGGGTGGTCAACGGCTACGCCGACGACGCGGTGCTGGAGCGGGCCGTGGCCGGGTGGCTGGCCATCCGGGACCTGGCCGGGGTGAACACGGCGGAGGCCTTCGCGGCCCGGTACGTCACCGTGTCGGACGCGGCGGCGGAGCAGGATATGGCCAAGGCCGTCACGGCGGTGCTGGCGGGAAAGACCCTGCTGGTCATCGACGGCCTGTCCGGCGGCGTGCTGATGGACGCTAAGCAGTTCCCCCTGCGGGGCATCGAGGAGCCGGACACCAGCAAGGTCCTGCGGGGCAGTCACGACGGCTTCGTGGAGAGCATCATGAAAAACGCCGCCCTGCTGCGCCGCCGCATCCGGGACCCCCGGCTGACCTTAGAGGGGCTGGAGGTGGGGGGCCGGTCCCACACCAACGTGGCCCTGTGCTATCTGGAGGATAAGGCCGACCCGGAGCTCCTGCGGCAATTGCGGGAGAAGCTCCTGCATATGCAGATCAATTCCATCGCCATGAGCCAGGAGAGCATCGCCGAGGCCATCGCCCCGGCCCAGTGGTGGAACCCCTTCCCCAAGACCCGGTATACCGAGCGGCCCGACGTGGCCACGGCCTCGGTGATGGAGGGGGACGTGGTGCTGATGATTGACAACACCCCGTCGGTGATGCTGTTTCCCTGCACCATTTTCCGGTTCGCCGAGGAGATCAACGACTATTACTTTCCCCCGCTGGTGGGGTCGTATTTGCAGATCGTGCGGATGATCGTCCTGCTTCTGACGCTGTTTGTGACGCCCTTGTGGTATCTGCTGGTAAAGGACCCGGCAGGGCTTCACGAGAGCCTGCACTTTCTGCTCATTGAGGATGAATACTATGTGCCCCTGATTTTGCAGCTGCTGCTGGTGGAGCTGATCATCGACGTGCTGAAGCTGGCGTCGCTGAACACGCCGGATGCGCTCAGCAACTCCTTCAGTATGCTGGGGGCGCTGATATTGGGAGATTTCGCGGTGCAGGCCCGGTGGCTGGTGCCGGAGGTGCTGGTGTATATGGCCTTTGTGGCCATCGCCAACTATGCCCAGCACAGCTATGAAATGGGCTACGCCGTGAAGCTGTGCCGCATGGCCCTGCTGATCCTGATTTACTTTTTTGACTGGTGGGGCTTCATCGGCGGCATCATCGGCGTGGTAGCCCTGATCGCCTCCACCCGCCCGCTGGTGGGAAAGGGGTATCTCTATCCCCTGATCCCCTTCAACGGCCGGGACCTGCGCTCCCTGCTGCACCGCCGCCCCATCAGCCGGGACAACACATAAGTGTTCAAAAAGGGCAAAGCCCTTTTTGAACAAAAGGCTTGCAGTCTGCCTCAGCTTTTGCAATACAGAACGAAAAAGTATACACGGGAATGCGGACTGGAGTGCGTATGCTTTCGCACACTCCGTCACACGTCAGCAACGCTGATGATTGTCTCCCGTCAGGACGTGAAAACCGCCTCAAGCAGACTCGGCCATGCGCAAGCCTCGACCACTAAAAGAGGCATGAGCGCAAAAAACCCGCCCCAGCAGCCAAATAGTACTAAATGGCTTTTTGGAGCGGGATTTGGATTTCGGAGAAAAAGAAAAAAGCCTTGAAAATCAAGGCTTTTCACTGGAGCTGCTGGGCGGATTCGAACCGCCGACCTCATCCTTACCAAAAAGCCGTGGACGCTTTTGCGGCGTGCCCATTCATACCGAATAAGCCCCTCCAATCTCTTGTGTTACAAGGGATTGGAGATTCTCCTTGTTTTAGTGCGTTTTATTACATACCGGGGCGTTTTGCGTGGATTTAGGGCATTAGAGTGGCTCTGGTATGACGCAGCTCGTGGGGTGAAAGCTCTGGTATGTCGGGGATGCTCCCGATGAAGCCGCTGCATGAAGGGGCGGAATACGCGGTTTGCCCAGTTGTTGGGGTTGTAAGGCTTTGCCAACGCCCATTGATCAGCTTACAAAAAATTATCTCGGTCTTCGCGTATCATTCGCCCGTCTCTCGCCGGGCGGAAGCATCTGCGGTGTCACCGCTTGTCGTGCTGCGCACAGCAGTCCGATAAGTTGCAGAAATCATACATCCCGCCTGTTTCAAGAAGTCACATCTTTGAACAGACGGGATTTTTGTCTTTATATAAGGTATAACAATAATCGAATCACATGAGAGTATGACCGCGAAGCTGTGCGCCTTCGCAAGAGCATACCATTCGACCTATGCCCGGAAATCGGGAAAACGCTTTATCCGGAGTGCCATGCCGGCATAAACAAAACCACCTGCCAAGCGGGTGGCTTTGTTTATGTTGCTTTCTGGCAAGAGGACAGATGCGCTCTGTTTTTGCGTGCAGTCCTTGCCGTTAGCAGAACGGCTCCAGTTGAAAGGCCAGCTCCGTGCGGCCCACAACGGCATGGTGGTTGTTGTAAATGTTTTTATCGTGATAGCGGGGCAGAGAACAGGCTTCCTCCGGCGTGATGACGCCGAGCTGGGTGAGAACCGAGAGGATGGCATACGGGACGATGGAGGAGGCGCCGTCCTCCATTTTGAGGGCAATGCCGATCCCCTTATCTTTGATGCCCACGGCATAGAATGCGCTGGCACCCGATTTGCAGAAGATGCGGTCGCCGAAGGCGGCCATCAGCTGCGTGCAGATGCGATCGGTCCCTGCCACCATTTCCGGATGTGCTGTCATGGCGGACGTGATGCGCCGGATGACAGCGGCCCGGGTGGGAGCGAAAAGCGTGGGGAGAGACATACGGGCGTAGCCCTGTGCCAGCCGGTAAAGGGGCAGCGCGTGAACAGGAACGCCGCAGCCGTCCACGGCCAACTGGACTTCGGAGGTCTCTACGCCGCACATTTCAGCGAACACCGAGAGGATACGCTGCTGAACAGGGTGCTCCAATGCAGTATAGTTCTCCAAAGGCTCCCCGAAATGGCGGGCGGTAATGAGCATACCGGCGTGCTTTCCGGAGCAGTCGCAGTAGATGGGCGCCCGGGGAATACCGGCAATCTTCAAGGCGTCCTCGGCAGGGACATACATGGGGTATTCTGCCCCGCAGCATAGCTGATCGGGGGAGAGCCCTGCCTTGTGCAGAATGCTCTCCACGGCCTTTACATGAAAGGGCTCCCCGTTATGGGAGGAGCAGATGACGGCCAGCTCCTGCGGGGTAATGCCATAATGCTCCAGCGCACCGCTCTCTGCCACGGGAATTGCCTGAAGGGGCTTGGCGGAAGAGCGGGCAAACGTAAGACGTTCCGGATCACCGAGCTTCCAAAGTATCCGGCCTGTGTGATCCGTTACCGCGATATGTCCCCGGTGGATCTGATCCACCAGCTCACCGCGGTATTGATAGGCAATAACAGCCATAGCATATACCTCCGTTTCTTAGATCACAAAGTAGAAAAAGCGCAGCACATCACCGTAATCATCGGCATCAAAGGCCACGGTGGTGGGAGAGATGAGGCTGGCGCCGGGATAGTGGGAGCATCCATAGGCGTCATAATGATGTACATAGGTGATCTCCACGTGGAAGTGATCGGGAAGCGCCGGAGGTGTGGCTGTTTTTGCCGCCGCCACAGCCTTGGCCATCATGCCTTCGATCTCTTCGCGGACAAGCTCCGGGGTCTTTGTCAGAACGCCGTAGCCGTGGCCGGATTTGGTCGGTACGGTCAGCAGGCCGGGTACGGTGCGCACCGCAGCCGCGCACATCCCCTCGTCGCCGCTGGCGAATAGGGTGGGAACGCCCCGGTAAGCGGCGGCATGGGCGTACATCTCGAATTCTCCCCACAGCGCGCCATTGACCGTAAGGCGGAAAATGCGGGAGCTTACCATCGTGTGGGACGTGGGATTTCCGGGGGCAGAGGCGGCATCGTGAAAGCCGACCATCAGCACACCGTCATAGCTCTCGTCAAAAATACCGGTAAGGCCCACAATATCGTGGGTGATCCCCCGAAGGAGACGGGCGTCTCTGGGGAGCAGGGCGCAGTCGATGTTGCAGCCGTCTCCGTGCATATCCTCTATGACGACCTCATCGGCTCCGCCGGAGAAAAGGCCGCGGGCCGCAGCGGCGGCCTCTAACGCCATTTCCCGCGCCATAGGCGCATAGCAGGCGTTAGCCGAACGAGCCTCGTCCCAGCAGGCCAAAGACGCCACACCTTCAATGTCACAAAGAATGTAAAATTTCATGCTTGAGCCCTCCTTTATCAGAAGCGTAATCATAATAAATGCAGAGACATGGGGATCGGGAAGTATTGGGCAAAATGTCTGGGATCCGCCAATAGCTGCTGTTAAATTGGATGTGCTTGGCCGGTCGCTTTACACGTCGAGACGTCAGAGCGTCCCGCTTGCGGGTAAAGCACCGCGGCGGAAGGTCATGACGTTTCGCTGCGGATACGCCGCAGGTAGCGGTAGACCGTGGGTTCGGAGATGTGCAGCTCCCCGGCGACCTGCCCGACGGAGCCCTTGGTCTGGAATACCCCCTGCGCTTCCAGAGAGCGGAGTATCTCCAGCTTGTCGGCGGTATGCATGGCATTGGAGGGAATACCATAGCCGAGGATGGTGGAGTGGATCAGATTGCTGGACAGCTCCGGGATGGAATCGTCCAGGTCTTCGGTATAGGCGGAGCTCTCCTCCTCTTGCGGAAGAGAAAAGGAATGGAGCAGGTTGGAGAGATGCTCCGAGAGCACCAAAATATCCTCCACATCGTGGTTCACGCAAATCAGTCCCACCAACTGGCCCTTTTCCTTAATGAAATAGGTGGAAGAGACAAAACGCTTGCCTCCCCGGGTACGGCCCTCATAGTTGGCCACATAGTCGTGCTCCTTATAGGCTCCGGTTCGCAGCAGTTCCTTGGCCAACTCCGTCATGGGGTCACCCACGCGGCGGCCGCTGAGATGCTCGTTGCAGGCGGCAATCACCGAGCGCTCCGGCGTGGAAACGTCGTGGAGGATGATCTCATAATTCTTCCCGCAGATCTCCCCCATGAATTTCACCAAGGGAATGTATCGCTCAAGACTGGCGTAGTTGCTCACTGTATCCCTACTTTCTCAACAATAATCCTTGCCTGATAAAAAACTGTTACATGGCGCTGCTGAAAATCAGTATATCAAAGATAAATGGATAAATCAACACCTAATATGCTGGAAAGCGGCGGGGATATAACTTTTTTTTTGCAGGGCGAGGCGAAAAGAGCCTTCAAGACAGCGATTTAGACAAAAATTTATCAGACTTCTTGGCACTTATGCGGGATTGACAAGGGCGGTGTGATAAATTATAATCAGGAATGTAACAAAGTTATCAGAAGGGAGGCTCAAGGTCACCCCCGCATTCTATTCTTAAGGAGGTATTTGTATTGGAAGCTGCAAACTACGGTATCTTGTCATTGATTCCCCTTGCGCTTACCCTGCTGCTGGCATTTTGGAAGAAGGACGCGGTCTTTGCCCTGTTCATGGGCTGTCTCTCCGGCGTTTTGCTGCTGGGGCATGACCCCGCCTTCGGCTTCTCCGCTCTGGCGAAGGAGGCTCTGGGCAACGAGGACTTCATCTGGATCCTGCTGATCCAGGTATTCATCGGCATTATGATCGCGTTCTTCATGAAGGCGGGCGTGGTCAAGGCGTTCGCGGAGATGATCGCCGGAAAGGTGAAATCCCCCCGCAGCGTGAAGCTGGCCACCTGGTTCATCGGTCTGTTCACCATCGACGACTACATGAGCCCCCTGCTGCGCGGCGTGGTCATGCGTCCCCTGACGGATGAGATGCGCGTGCCCAGAGAGAAGCTGGCCTTCATCCTCGACTCCACCTGCGCCTCCGTGTGCACCCTGATGCCCTTTATGGCATGGGGCGCCTACGTGGCCGGTCTGGTGGCGGATCTGGGCGGCCCTGTGACATCCAATGAGCAGGGCGTAAGCGTCTACATCAGCGCCATCCCCTTTAACTTCTACGCGATTCTGATGGTGCTCATCACGCTGCTCTCCGCACTGGAGATCTTCCCCGACTTCGGGCCTATGCGCAAGGCGGAGCAGCGCGCCCGCACCACCGGCAAGCTGCTGCGTGACGGCGCCGTCCCCATGATGGGCACCGAGCTGGAGGAGCTGCAGAAGGGCAACGACAGCGAGGTGAAGCCCAACGTCATGCTGGACTTCCTGGTCCCCATCTTTATCCTGGTAGCCACCGCCATCTGGACGTACATCGCCAAGGGCGGCGTGAAGATCCTGGAGTGCTTCATCATCACCGTGATCTACATGGCCATTGAGCTGAGCATCCGTAAGGTGTTCAAGAGCGTGACCGATCTGGTGAACACCGCCGTGCAGGGCATGAAGAGTGTCATGTCCGCCACGCTGATCCTGGCCCTGGCCTACTGCATCAACACCATCACCAAGTCCATGGGCGCAGCCGACTTCCTGCTGGGTGTCTGCGAGAGCTGGATGACCCCCGCCCTGTTCCTGTCTGTGACCTTCATCGCGGGCGCCGTGATCTCTTTCTTCACTGGCTCCTCCTGGGGCACTTTCGCCATCTGCATTCCCATCGCTGTTCCCATGGCTTACTCCTTCACCGGCGGTCAGCTGGGTACCCTGGTCTACGCCGCTGTGGGCGCCGTTGTCAGCGGCGGTCTGTTCGGCGACCATTGCTCCCCCGTTTCCGACACCACGGTGCTCTCCTCTCTGGGCGCCGCCTGCGACCACATTGACCACGTCCGCACCCAGCTCCCCTATGCGCTGCTGGCGGCGGCAGTGTCCATGATTCTGTGGGTCGTCGTTGCAATGGTTGGTGGCGCTGCATGAGATACGATTTTGATACCCCCATCAATCGCAGAAATACCTTCTCCTTTAAGTGGGACTGCGATATGGATTATTTCGGCCGGGACGATGTGATCCCCATGTGGGTGGCGGACATGGATTTTGCCTGCGCCCCCTGCATCGTAGAGGCCGTACAGAAGCGCGCCGCCCACCCGGTTTACGGCTACGGCGTGCGCCAGCAGCCCTATTATGACGCGGTGATGGGCTGGCTGAAAAAGCGCCACGGCTTTGAGGTCAACTATGAGCATCTGGCCTTTGCACCTCCCGGCGTGATCTACGCCATGAACGTGGTGCTGCGCATCCTCACCAAGCCCGGCGACAGGGTCATGGTACCCATGCCCAACTACGACCCGCTGTTTGACATGGTCACCCGGGGCGGCCGGAAGCTGGTAGAGACGCCGCTGGTCTGGAAGGATGGACGCTACACCTTCGACTTCGCCGATATGGAGGCCAAGGCTGCCTCCGGCGTGAAGGTACTGGTGCTCTCCAGCCCCCATAACCCCACCGGCCGGGTATGGACCCGTCAGGAGCTGGAGGGCGTGGCGGAGATCTGTCTGCGGCACAACATCTTCATGCTGGTGGACGAGATCCACTGCGACTTCGTGCCGCCGGAGCATCCTCACACCACCTTTGGCCTGCTGGGCGAGGAGGTACTGCGCCATTCCATGGTCTGCTACTCCTCCAACAAGGGCTTCAATCTGGGCGGACTGGGTATGGCCACTCTCGTGCTGGCAGACGACGACCTGCGGTGCAAGTTCAACGAGGAGATGTCCATTGCCCAGACACGGCTGGACAACATCTTCGGCATGGCAGCCCTCATAGCCGCCTACAACGACGGCGAGGAGTGGCTGGATCAGGCCATCGCCTACGTCTCCGACAACAAGGCGTATCTGGAGCAGTTCCTGCGGGAGCGCATTCCCCAGATCCGCATGATCCCCTCCGAGGGTACGTATCTGGTCTGGCTGGACTGCTCCCAGCTGCCCTACCGGGGCATGGCCCTGGAGCACTTCATGATCAACGAGGCCAAGGTGGCGTTCTGCGCCGGCTATGAGTTCGGCGAGCAGGGAGAGGCCTTCCTGCGCATGAACGTGGCCTGCCCCAGGTGTACCCTGACAAAGGCTCTGGAGCAGATGGAAAAGGCGATCAACGGTCTGTCGCTTCAGTGATACCTGTAAACGACGCACCTTGTGAGATAAGAAATTTTTTAAAGGAGAAACAGCTATGAAAAAGAGAACCATCGCAATGTTCCTGTCCGTAGCTCTGTGTCTCTCGGTGGCCTTGACCGGCTGTGGGGCAGACAAATCGCAGCAGAGCAACCCCTCTGATGACGGCAAAAAGAGCCTGACCATCGCGGTGCTGAATGATGTTGTCTCGCTGGACCCCGCGGTAAAGGACAGCGGCATCGAGATGCAGATGGCGTCTCACCTGTACGACGCTCTGGTGGACTATAATGCAGATCTGAGCAGGAAGCCCGGTCTGGCAGAGAGCTGGACTGTTCTGGATGACGGCGTGACGTGGGAGTTCAAGCTCCGCCATGGCGTGAAGTTCTCCAACGGAAACGACTTCAATGCCGATGACGTGGTCTTCAGCTTTGAGCGCATCCTCAACGATCCTACTCTGGAGATGGGCGTGTACCTCATGCGTCTTCAGGAGGTCAAGAAGGTGGATGATTACACCGTGCAGCTGGTGACCAAGATCCCCTATCCCGTGTTTGACGGCAGCCTGGTCCATATCATGATGCTTGACAAGGAGACCTGTGAGGGACTTACCAGCGAGGAGATCGCCGCGAACCCCGTGGGTACCGGCCGGTATCGTCTGGTGGAGCATGTAAAGGAATCCTATATCAAGCTGGTCCGCAACGACGAGTATTGGGGCGAGCTGCCTGATGCAGAGACCGTGGAGTTCCGCGTGATCGCCAATGCAGCTACCCGCACCACCGCTCTCATCAACGGAGAGGTGGACTTTATCTCCAACATCCCTGTGATGGACGTGAACCGCCTGGAGAACGACCCCAACGTCCAGGTCATTACCAATCCCAGCCTGTCCTGCAACTACATGGGCTTTGATCAGCTCAATGAGCATGGCTCTGCCGGCACCGACGATCCCAACCCGCTCCTCAATGTGAAGGTTCGTCAGGCCATTTACCACGCCATTGACATTCAGACGATCATCGATACCGTCATGAACGGCTACGCCACCGTGGCCAACTCCTATATGCCCAGCATCTGTGTGGGATATAATGCCGACGCAGAGCGTCCCGCCTACGATCCCGAGCTTGCCAAGCAGCTTTTGGCGGAGGCTGGCTATCCCGATGGCTTCTATCTCCGCATCGATGCCCGCAACGACAGTGACGTGAACGCCGATCAGGTGTCTCAGGCCATTGCCAGCTATCTGGAGAAGGTGGGCATCAAGGCCGAGGTGAACCTGTTGCCTCGCGCCTCCTTCTATGAGAAGACAAGCGCAGAGAACCTCCAGTCCTCCTTCTTCATGGCGGGCTGGGGCGACAGCTCCGGCGAGGGCATGGTCATCTTCAACGATATGCTCTATACCTACGACGGCAAGCCCGGCATGGGCGAAGGCAACCGGGGCCATTACAGCAATGCCGAGGTGGATGCGCTGCTGGATCAGGCATCTGTTGAGCCCGATCAGGCCAAGCGTGCAGCGCTGGTGGAGCAGGTGGATCAGATCGCCCGGGACGAGGCCGCCTACATCCCCCTGTTCTTCAAGCACAATATCTTCGGCGTGCGCGCCGGCATTCAGTACACCCCCAGTTGCGATGACCATATTCTGGCTTGGGACTTCACCTTCTAAGCGTACATAAGAACAGTCAATGGGAGGAGGCAGAAGGGGATCTTCCCTTCTGCCTCCCGCCAAAAGGGTGTAAGCCCGTAAATGAGGTGTTACCGTGTTCAAGTATTTCCTGAAGCGGCTGGCGCAAATGCTAGTTACACTTTTCATTGTGTCCATTCTGGTATTTGTTCTGGCCAACTTTATTGGCGATCCCGTCAATATGCTGGTCTCGCCCAAGGCTCCGCCCGAGGTTCGAGAGCAGGTTCGAGAAGAACTGGGGCTCAACAGACCGATCCTGGAGCAATATGTATCGTTTGTTACCAATGCGTTCAAGGGGGATTTCGGCAAGTCCTATATCTATAAGGTGGACGTGCTCTCTCTGATTGCCCAGCGGGTACCTGCTACGCTGGAGCTGGTTTTTGTATCAGTCGTGCTGGCGCTGGTTATCTCTATCCCGCTGGGCGTATATGCGGGCGCTTTTCCCAAACGAAAATCCAGCACATTGGTGATGGGAGGCTCCATTCTGGGCATTTCCCTGCCATCCTTCTTCATTGGCATCATGCTGATCTACATCTTCTCTCTGAAGCTGCACTGGTTCCCCTCCTCGGGGCGGGGCGCGACCGCGCCGTTTCTGGGGATGAATTTCAGCCTGTTTGCGCCCGGTGGACTTAAGTACATCATCCTGCCGGCCTTTACGCTGTCTGTGACCAACATCGCGTCTCTGGTGCGCCTTACCCGCGCCGGTGTAATGGAGAATATGCGGCAGGATTATATCAAATTTGCCCGAGCCAAAGGTGTGTCTACCCGGAAGGTTCTCTTTGGACACGCCCTGAAAAATGCCTTGATCCCGGTTATTACGGTGTTCGGTATGGAAATCGGTTCCCTTATCGCCTTTACGACGGTGACGGAGACCATCTTCTCCTGGCCGGGACTCGGCAAGCTTCTCATTGACTCCATTAACTCGGTGGATCGGCCGGTCATTGTGGCCTATCTGATCCTGACTACGGTGTTGTTTGTGTTTATCAATTTTGTGGTCGACCTTCTGTATACAGTCATCGACCCGAGAATCCAATTCAGGTGATGCGCTATGGATGAAATGAACAAAAGGGGCGCGACCCCCAACAAGAGCTTGTTCCGGCGCATTGCTGAGTCTGAGTTCTTTCACAATTACAAGCGCAGTCCGTCCGCTATCGTCGGTACGGTGATCGTGGTACTGGTACTGTTCATTGCCCTTTTCGGGCCGTTGTTTGCTCCGCAGAATCCCTATGATGTAGCCTCTCTTTCCCTCACGGATTCCTACAAGCCGCCTGCATGGGAGGCGGGAGGTGACGCCCGGTTTATTTTCGGTACCGACAGTCAGGGACGGGATATTTTCAGCTCTCTTATTTACGGAAGCCGTATCTCCCTCTTTATCGGCGTTGTAGGTACGCTGCTGGCCTGCGCCGTAGGTATCACGCTGGGGTTGATTTCGGGCTATTTTGGCGGGAGAGTAGACGCTGTCATCATGCGTTTGGCAGATATCCTGCTCTCTTTTCCCGATATCCTCGTGGCCCTCTTCATCATGACCATGTTTGGACGGGGTGTAAGCAAGCTGCTGGTCGTATTTACGATCATCGGATGTGTCACATACGTCCGTACCGTCCGCGCCGAGGTGCTGACGGTGAAGCAGATGGAATATGTAGATGCAGCCAGAGTCATCGGTATCCCCAATATCCTGATCATCGCCAAGCATGTGCTGCCCAACGTAATGACAACCGTCATCGTTATTTCCACGATGAAGGTGGGCGGCCTTATTCTGGCGGAAGCCACGCTGAGCTTTCTGGGCGCAGGCGTTCCGGTCACGGAACCCTCTCTGGGCATGCTGGTCAAGAACGGCTTCGACGTGCTGTTCAGCGGATACTGGTGGATCGCGGTGATGCCGGGTCTCTACATCATGCTGATCGTGTTTGGAATCAATCTTTTGGGAGATTTCCTGCGCGATGAGTTCAATCCTAAGCTGAAGTAAGGGGGGAGCGAGATGAGCGAAACACTGCTGCAGGTGGAAAACCTGCGAACCTATTTCCACACTTTCCGCGGTGTAGTCAAGGCGGTGGACGGCATTAGCTTTTCCCTGGATGAGGGACAGGTGCTGGGCATCGTGGGCGAGTCGGGCAGCGGCAAATCCGTTAGCAGCTTTTCCATTCTGAAATTGATCGAGCCGCCCGGTGTGGTGGAATCGGAGAAAATTCTTTTCCAAGGCGAGGACATCAGCAAAAAGAGCGAACGGGAAATGATGAAAATCAGAGGCAAGGCGATCTCCATGGTGTTCCAGGATCCGATGACCTCCCTAAATCCGCTCTATACCATTGAGAAACAGATTACCGAGATGCTGGACCTCCACCAGAAGCAGATGACCAAGCAGGAAAAGCATGCGCGCTGTGTGGAATTGCTGCATATGGTGGGTATCCCCAATCCTGAGGATCGGCTGAAATCCTACCCCCATCAGTTTTCTGGCGGTATGCGGCAGCGGGTCATCATTGCGATCGCTCTGGCTGCCAATCCGAAGCTCATCATCGCCGATGAGCCTACCACCGCCCTGGATGTGACCATACAGGCGCAGATCCTCAAGCTCATGGATAAGTTGGTGAAGGAGCAGGGCGCTTCTCTCATTCTGATCACCCATGACTTGGCGGTGGTTTCCCAGATGGCGGATCGTATCATCGTGATGTACTGCGGCAAAATCGTGGAAAGCGGCTCCCGGGATGACGTGATCCACCGTCCCAGCCATCCGTATACTGAGGGACTTCTTAATTCCATCCCCAGAATGGGAGAGGAGCAAAAACGCCTGGAGTCCATTCCGGGTATGGTCCCCAGTATGCTGGATCTGCCCCAAGGATGTTACTTCGCTCCCAGATGCAAATACTGCCAGGATATTTGCCGTACCGTGACGCCTGAAAACCATGAGGTGAGTCCGGGGCATTGTGCGGCTTGCCACTTTCCGCTGACAGGAGGCGAGAGCCATGAGTAAGATTCTTCAGGTGGAGAATTTGGTGCAGGAGTTCAATCTGACCAAGGATTTTCTGGATAAGGTAAAATTCAAAAACGGCCATTTTTCACTGGAAAATCGGGTGGTCCATGCGGTCAACAATGTCAGCTTTGATGTGGAGCAGGGCGAGGTGTTCAGCCTGGTGGGAGAGTCCGGATGTGGAAAGTCTACCACGGCCCGCACCATCATCAAACTGATCGAGCCAAAGTCCGGCAAGATCATATTCGACGGACGCGATATCACCCGGCTCAAGCCGCAGGAGATGCGCCCCATCCGTCGGGAGATGCAGATGATCTTTCAGGATCCCTATGCCTCCCTGAATCCCCGGCAGAAGATCATGGAGATCCTCACAGATCCGATGCTGTTCCACAAGCTGTGCAGCAGCAAGGCGGAGGCGCAGGAGAAGGCGATCCATCTGTTGGAGCGTGTTGGACTCAGCTCTGAGCAAGCCAACCGGTATCCGCATCAGTTTTCCGGCGGTCAGCGTCAGCGCATCGGCATAGCCCGGGCGTTGGCGGTCGAGCCTAAATTTATCATAGCGGATGAGCCGGTATCTGCTTTGGATGTGTCCATTCAGGCTCAGATCTTGAACATTCTTATGGATCTGAAGGATGAATTTCATTTCTCCTATCTGTTCATCGCACACGATCTGAGCGTGGTCAAGCACATCAGCGACAGTTTGGGTGTCATGTATCTGGGAACTATTGTGGAACGGGCCCCGAAGCGGCTGCTGTTCTCCAACCCGGTTCACCCCTATACCAAGGCGCTTTTTTCCTCTGCACCGACGATTGATGAGGGCAATATTGCCGAATCTCAGGAGTTGCGTGGAGAGATTCCCAGCCCGATCCATCTGCCCTCCGGCTGTCCCTTCCATGACCGCTGTCCTATGGCTTGCCCGGACTGCGCACGGGAGGTCCCGGAACTCAAAGAGGTAGAGCCCGGACACTTCGCAGCCTGTCATCTGCTGTAAAAAAGGGGATTTAGCGCGGGTAGATCACCTCGCACATCCCTGCGGGGGCGGCTATGCCGCCCCCGCTTTTTGATTAACTATCATGGAATAGACCATAAGGAGGAAGGAAAAATGGAACTGCAACTTGTGAAAAAGTATGACGCCAGAGCATGGGACGGTGTGGTGGTCCCGCTGGGAGAAGGCAACCTGAACAGCTATCAGGGCCCTTGGGAGCAGGAGCTTGCCGCAGTTCGTGCCTCGGGACGGTTTGAAGGGAAAACCGGTGAGATTTTCCGCTTTTCTGTTCTTTCAGAGGGCGTGCTGACCCAAATTTTCCTGCTGGGTCTGGGGAAAGACTGGAGTCTGGAGCAGGTGCTGGAGAGCTGTGCCAAGGTGTATCGTCAGTGTCAGGAGCTGGATCTGCGTGCGGTGTGTACCGATCTGCGGGGCGTGTGTCCGCAGTTCACGCCGGCGCTCTTCCAAAAGGCGGCAGAGGCTGCCGCTCTTACCGGCTACCGTTTTGACAAGTACAAGACGACCCCCGCGGCGCCGGGGATCGAAACGGCTGCGTTTCTCTGCGAGACGCCGGAGCGCTACGAGGCCGCCTTGGTGGAGGCGGAGGTATCTGCTGAGGCCACCTGCATCGCACGGGATCTGATCAATGAGCCCCCCACGGTGCTTACCCCCGCCAAGCTGGCGCAGGCGGCGCAGGAGCTTTTTAAGGAGACGCCTGTGAAGGTGACCGTTTACGGCAGAGATGAGGTAGAGCGCATCGGACTCACCGCTTTTCTGGAGGTCGGAAAGGGCTCGATTCACGAGCCTAAGCTCATTGTCATGGAATATACCGGCGCGCAGGACGTGGAGAGCCGCTTGGGGCTGATCGGCAAGGGCCTTACTTACGACAGCGGCGGATACTCCCTCCAGTCGTCTGAGTTTATGGAAACCATGCAGCATGATATGAGCGGCGCGGCCGCTGTGATGGCCGCCCTGTGGGCGACGCAGAAGCGGGGCCTTCGGATCAATATTACCGGCGTGGTGGCGGCTTGCGAGAATAAGCTCTCCGCCACGGCCTATGTGCCGGGCGATGTGATCCGCTCCATGTCCGGGCGGTATATTGAGGTGAACAACACCGATGCCGAGGGCCGCATCACTCTGGCCGACGCCGTGACGTATACCAAGCAGTGCTGCGGCGTGGATCGCATCGTGGATATTGCCACACTCACCGACGGTATCCAGACGGCGCTGGGAAATCGCCGCTGCGGAGCCTTTACCAATAACCGGGCCCTGACCGCGCAGGTGGAGAAGGGCGCCGCCGCCGCCTGCGAGCGGATGTGGGAGCTGCCCTGTGACGAGAATCTCCGCCGGGTGCTGGACTCCCGTGTAGCCCATCTGAAAAACAGTGCGATGGGCTCCAGCGTGGGTGGATATGCCACGGTGGGCGCCATGTTCGTGAAGGAGTTTGTCGAGGAGACGCCTTGGATCCACTTGGATATCGGCGGTACCGCTTGGACCACCGAATGTGAGGGGATCTATACAAAGGGCGGTATTGGATTTGGCACGCGGATGCTTTATGAGACGTTCAAGGTAATGGAGAAGGAGGGGACTCAGGTATGAAGAAGCTGGCGTTGACGGATTTTGCCAAATATCGGTATCCTTCTGCACTGGAGCTGTCTCCGGACAGCAGATATCTGACCTTTGCACTCAAGGAGGTCGACAGGGAAGGAGACGGCTACCGGTGGAATCTGTGGCTGTATGATCTGGAGCGCAGGGAGAGCCGGCAGATCACCCAAGGAGACGACCAGCGGAAGGCTGTTTGGGAGGATAACACCCATATTCTCTATAAAACCACGGAGCCGGACGAAGCGCTGCGGGCGCGGGGCTTCGAGGAAGAGTGGACGGTGTATCACCGCCTGAATGTATGTACAGGTGAAGATCGCGAGGCGTTCCGTCTCCCCATGTCCGTATCCGGGCTTTGGAAAATGGACGAGGGCCGTTATGTTTTCACGGGCGAGACCCATTTGGACCGGCCGAATCTTCTGGAGCTGACGGGAGAGGCGCTGGAGAAGGAGCTCGTTCGCCGTCAGCAGACCAGGGGCTATAAGGTTTTGACGGAGCTGCCCCTGTGCGAAAACGGGGTCGGGATGTTTAATCAGACCAGAAACACGCTGTTTCTCTATCTGGAGGCTGCCGGAGAATATCGCCGGATCACGCCGGAGGACTATGATGTGAATCATGTGAATGTCCGCCCCGGTCAGGTGCTCTTCACTGCGTTTCCCTTCCGGGATGTAAAGCCGGTCACCGAGGGAATGTATCGCTGGGATGCGGAGCGGAACGAGATGGAGACGCTGATCACGCCCGACAAATACAGCATCGACTATGTGGGGCATTTGGGCCGGAAGGCGCTCTGCCTGGGACTGGTCATGCGGGACTACGGCGTGTACGAGCACCCCACATTCTTTGTGGTGGACGAAAAGGGCGAGGAAAATCTGGGCCGCTATGACCGCCGGGTCAACTCCGAGGTGGTCACCGACTGCTTCTCCGGCGCCGTCACAGGACAGAGAATGGTGGGTGAGACGCTGTATTTTCTCAACACGGACGGCGTGGGTTCTGGCTTGTGTATGTGGACGCGGGAGACCGGTGTGCAGACGCTCTTCGGCGGCGACGACTACCTTATTGATTTCGATACCAAGGACGGAAAGAGGTTTCTCTTCTCTGCGGCTGTGGGTCTGAAGCTCCCGGAGGTGTACCTTTGGGATGGCGGCCAACTGGAGCAGCTGACGGATTTCAACGGGTCTGCACTGGAGGGCGTGACCATTTCCGTACCGGAGCGGCTTACCTTTACCAATACCGATGGCGTGGATATCGACGGCTTCGTGATGAAGCCGGTGGGATACGAGCCGGGCAAACGATATCCGGGCATCCTTCATATTCACGGCGGGCCGAAGATGGTATTTGGCCCGGGCTTCCACCATGAGATGCAGCTTTGGGCGGCCTCCGGCTTTTTCGTATGCTACTGCAACCCCAGAGGAAGCTGCGGCAAGGGAAATGCCTTTGCCGATCTTCAGGGTAAGTACGGAGAGGTGGACTTCCGGGATCTGATGGAGTTCACGGATGAGGTTCTGCGGAGGTATCCCGAAATAGACGCAGATCGGATGGGCGTTGCCGGCGGTTCCTATGGCGGCTTTATGACCAACTGGGTCATTGGTCACACGGATCGTTTCCGCTGTGCCGTGTCCCAGCGGAGCATTGCCAACTATGTGGGGGATTATCTCCTCTCGGATATCGGCTACTATTATGTGCCTGACCAGCAGCTTGGCACCATTTGGGAGCATCCGGAGCGTTTGTGGAAGGCGTCGCCCCTTACCTATGCCGACCGTGTTAAGACGCCCACACTCTTTATTCACGCAGATAAGGATTACCGCTGTACGCTGGCCAACGGTCTGGAGATGTTCGCAGCGCTCAAGCTCCATGGTGTGGAGAGCAAGCTGTGCATGTTCTACGGTGAGGACCACGGCCTGAGCCGAGAGGGAAAGCCCTCCAACCGCATCAGCCGACTTAGCGAGATCCTGCGCTGGATGGATGAGCACCTGAAGGAAGAATAAGGGAGCGCCAACCGGCGGGTTCTGGCAGAGTGTGTGCCGGAGCATTTGCCGCGCTTAAAGCTGCATCCTTTGGAAGCTGTCTTTTTTACATGGCGATTTCAGCGGATAGCGGCCACAGCGCCGCGTCATACAGGTATCGCGGAAGCATTACGCCGAGAGCCCGCCTTCTTGAGAAGGGGGGCTCTCGGCGTAAATAAATGTGCGAAACAGGACGCCTTACTTTTTGTCGAACAGAATGAACAGCGGGCTGGACAGGCACGGCAGGAAGGGCTAGAACAGCAGGGGGATGATGTCAAAGGCGCTGATGGCGTAGCCGATGGTTGCACAGGTGGAAATGGCCACCAGCATCTGGGCGCCGTAGGGGATGGTGCCCTGAAAGATGCAGGAGAAGGTGTCCAGTAGGGAGGCGGAGCGCTTGGGGCTGATGCCGTATTCCTCCGCCACCTCCTTGGCGATGGGGCCTGCCATGACGATGGCCGCCATTCCGAGGCGGACGTAGAAAGCCGCTGCCACAAGATGCGTCTGAACGCCGCAGAGCTGGAACAAGCGGTATTCCTGACGCTGAAAAAGCAGATGGAAGCCGCCACACCTCTTGCCCCGGACGGTTCGCTCCGGGTGGATACCTCCGTACCGGAACGCGCCGAATATGAGCAGCAGATTGAGGCGTTGCAAGACGGTAAGCGCGCCTTGTATGAACGCTATCTCATGGGTGAGATTGACCTGAACACCTACAAGGCGGAAAAGGCCGCGTGTGACGAGCTGCTTTTGAAAACGAAAAATGCCTATGCCGCAGTATTGGCACAGGCGAAGCAAAAGCAGGACGAACAGGCGCGGCAGGACAGCCGCAAGGAAGCGTCCAAGGCGATTTTCGATGCGGACACGCTGACCACCGAGCTGGCCGAGCTGCTGATCGACAGGGTGCTGGTGTACCCCGACAAGCGCATGGAGATCGCATACAAAATCCAGGACATTTTTGATTGAGGTGGCAGTCATGAAAATCGCTTTCTATTGCAGAGTGGGCGGACAGAGCTTCGGTTTTGTCCTCCCCGATGAAGCTGACAAGCTCCGCGAGTTTTTCGCCGAGCATCAGGATAAGCCTGCGCTTGAGAATCCATCAAGCGCAAGCTAAAAATTTTTGTCGTGTGCTTGACATACGGGTGCCGCAGATCATGAAAGCGCACCCGCTCACAGCCCGCGTGGTCCAACAGCCGGTGCAGCCGCTGGCGCACCACCGAGGGCAGCAGAGGTGAATTCTCCTTCTTTGGTGACGGGAACAGCCATCTGGAAACATTCCTTTTCCGGTACTCTCTGAACACCTCCAACACTTTGGGCGGTAGGAGCAGAGTGCGTACCGCCGCCTTTGTTTTCGGCTCAGTGATGACCAATTCCGAGCCTATGACCACCGCCTGCTTGCTGATTCGCAGTTCGCCCGTGGTCAAATTTAGGTCCTCCCATTGCAGGGCCGTCAGCTCGCCCAGCCGCAGTCCTGTGGCAAATTCCAGCAGGAACAACTCGTAGTACTTTTCCTCCTTCGCCTGGATCAGCAGCTTCTGCATGGACTCCCGCGAGAGGAGATTCATTTCCCCTTTTCGGGCGGACGGCAGCTTGCAGCCGGACGCTGGGTTCTGTGGAATCAGGTTTCCCGATACTGCCTTTTCCAGTGCCCGCCAACACAGGCTGTGGATGTTGCGGAGTTGGGAGTCCGTCAGCCCCGTTTTACCGTCCGATTGGTCCGCACGCCCCTCCGTTTTCAGCCAGACGAAGAACTGCTGCATATCCTTCGCGGTCAGCCTGTTCAGCGGGATATGACCCAGTCCTGGGTTGATGTACAGCCGGAGATAGCCTTCGTAGATCCGCCGCGTGCCGGGACGGGCGGCGGGTCTGCTGTGAGTCTCATACCAGTGCTCCATCCAGTCCCCGAAGGGCATATCTGCCTTGATCCTCGGCGGCGCAGGCGGCGCGAGGGCGTCCTTCAGCGTTTTCAGCTTCTCAACACACTCAGATTTTGTTTTAGCCAGCACATTTTTCGTTTTCGGCAGACCCTTGTCATCGTAGCCGATGACCACACGGCCCTCCCATCGACCGTCCTTTCTCAGGCGGACAGTTCCTTCTCCATTTTTCCGTTTTCTTCCCACGGTCTCAGCTCCTCTCCGAAAATGTCTGCCAGGAATTCCCCCACGATCTCCGCCGCTCGTCTCTGCATATCGCCGGTGGTGTGGGTGTAGGTGTCCAGCGTGAAGGTCGCCCGGGTATGACCCAGGATGCCTGAGAGCGTTTTCACATCCACGCCGGAGGTCAGGGCATAGTATTATATGATAAAGCGATAAATCGGTCAAGTGAAAATTCGGGACCGTGCAGAATTTCATCAGTTTAAACAGTTTTTCACTGCTTTTTTCTGCTGTTTTGCGAATTGCAGTCCCCACAAAAAGATGCTATCCTTTAAGTACAAAAAGAAAGGGTGAGACCAATGTACAGTGAGGATACCCCCGAGCCATGGCGGCACGGGGAAGACGGCTGCAAGGGATCTGAGAAAAACACTCCAATGTTCCCCGCATCATGAGAACCGCGCAACGGTGCATTGCATAGCAGAGAGCACCCCAGCACAGGAAAGATCTTGTATGCCGTGACTCCGCAGAAAGAGAGGTAGTCAATGATGTTAGATATTAAGAACCATGGATGACCCTTGGCCGTGAAACGCAGGAGATCGGCCAAGGGTCATCGTTGTTTTTGATAAGCGTTATGTGCAGCGGCTTTCGAGCCGCCGTTTTTTTGCCCTGCGAAAAAAGCTGAACGCGGCGCAGATCCGCGAATTTCTGAAAATCTACGCCCAATAAGCGATAAGCTGGATGCGCTTTGCGTTGTCAATTGGCGCGCCCCTGCTCAGTCATTCCCCTTGCCGGTGGAGCGGAGCATCACATCGTGATAGCCGCCCTCGACGATGCTGGTGGCGGAGACGAGCGTGAGCTTCGCGTTCTTCTGAAGATCGGGGATCGTGGTCACGCCGCAGTTGCACATGGTGGATTTGACCTTATAAAGGCTACGCGCGACATTATCCTGCAAAGAGCCTGCGTAGGTGACATAGGAATCCACGCCCTCCTCAAAGGCAAGACCCGTCTTGCCGCCGATGTCGTAGCGCTGCCAGTTGCGCGCGCGGTTCGAGCCCTCGCCCCAGTATTCCTTGACATACACGCCGTTGACAAGGAGCTTATTCGTGGGCGATTCGTCAAAGCGGGCGAAGTAGCGGCCGAGCATCAGAAAGTCCGCGCCCATGGCGAGGGCAAGCGTCATGTGATAGTCGTGGACGATGCCGCCGTCGGAGCAGATGGGAACATAGACGCCCGTTTCGCGGAAATATTCGTCGCGCGCGGCGGAGACCTCGATGAGAGAGGTCGCCTGACCGCGGCCGATGCCCTTGGTCTCGCGCGTGATGCAGATGGAACCGCCGCCGATGCCGACCTTGACAAAGTCTGCGCCGCACTCGGCGAGGAAGCGGAAGCCGTCGCGGTCGACCACATTGCCCGCGCCGATCTTCACGGTATTGCCGTAGTTCTCACGCACGAAGTCAATGACCTTCTTCTGCCAGACAGAGTAGCCCTCGGACGAGTCAATGCAGAGAATATCCGCGCCCGCCTCAACGAGCGCGGGGATGCGCTCGTGGTAGTCGCGGGAGTTGATGCCCGCGCCGACCAGATAGCGCTTCTGCGCGTCCTGGAGGGCGAGGGGGTGCTCCTTGTGCTCGGCGTAGTCCTTGCGGAAAACGAAGTAGCGCAGGCAGTCGTTCTCATCCACAATGGGCAGGGCGTTGAGCTTGTGCTCCCAAATGATGTCGTTGGCCTCCTTGAGCGTGGTGGAGGAGGGAGCAGTGATGAGCTTTTCTCGCGGCGTCATAAAATCGCGCACCTTGAGGTCTGTGCTCATGCGGCTGACGCGGTAGTCACGGCTCGTGACGATGCCGAGGAGTTTCCCGTTGGGCATGGCGTCCTCAGTGATGGCGACGGTGGAGAAGCCGTTTTTCTCCTTGAGCGCGAGCACATCGGCCAGCGTGTGCTCAGGCGTGAGATTCGAGGCGCTGACGACGAAGCCCGCCTTGCTGCTCTTCACGCGGCGCACCATCTCCGCCTCGCTTTCGATGGACTGCGAGCCGAAGATGAACGAAAGCCCGCCCTCCTTGGCAAGCGCGACGGCGAGCGTATCGTTCGACACCGACTGCATGATCGCCGAGACCATCGGGATATTCAGGCTGATGGGGCAGTCCTCCTGCCCCTTGCGGTATTTGACCAGCGGCGTTTTGAGCGAAACGCGGTCGGGCACGCACTCCTCCGAGGTGTAGCCCGGTACGAGCAGGTACTCGCTGAAGGTATGAGACGGATCGGGATAGTAATAGGCCATGACTTGCCCTCCTATTTTTTGAAGTAACGCACCGCCGAGGCGAACAGGTGCATATCGTAAGTCCCCGGCACGTTTCGGTAAAGCGCGGGGCCGATGCGCTCGCTGTGCCCCATTTTGCCAAACACCCGCCCGTCGGGGGAGGTGATGCCCTCGATGGCGCAGACGGAGCCGTTGGGATTAAAAGCAGTATCCATTGTAGCATATCCGTCAAGGCCTGCATACTGCGTGGCAATCTGGCCGTTTGCGGCAAGCTGTTCGATCAGCTCCTGCGAGGCGAGAAAACGCCCCTCGCCGTGCGAAATGGGAACGGTGTAAATATCTCCCGCCTCTGTTCCCGCAAGCCACGGAGATCGCGTCGAGCACACGCGCGTGCGCACGAGCTTGGACTGGTGGCGGCCGATGACATTGTAGGTGAGTGTCGGGAAGGACTCGTCGGTATCCATGATCCTTCCGTAGGGCACGAGGCCAAGCTTGATGAGCGCCTGGAAGCCGTTGCAGATGCCGAGCATCAAGCCGTCGCGCTGCTCGAGCAGCGCCGTCACCTGCTCGCGGACGGCGGCGTTGCGGAAAAACGCGGTGATGAGCTTGGCGCTGCCGTCCGGCTCGTCGCCGCCGGAGAAGCCGCCGGGAATGACGATCATCTGTGCGGTCCTGACGGCAGCGGCAAAGCGCTCGACGCTGTCTGCGACATCGGCGCTCGTGAGGTTGCGGACGATGAATTGCTCGGCGTCCGCGCCTGCCTCCGAAAGCGCGCGCTGCGTGTCGTACTCGCAGTTCGTGCCGGGGAAAACGGGGATGAGCGCCTTCGGACGCACCTGCTTGACGGCGGGGGCGACGCGTGTCTTCGTTTCATGGGAAAAGCTCTCAACCGTGCCGCTGTCCCGCGTCTTTGTCGGGTAGACGGCTTCGAGCACGGCGTCGTTCAGCGCGGCAAGCTCTTCGATGGAGGCACTGTCCGCGCCGAGGGCAATGGCCTTTTCCGCTGTGGTGACGCCGATGCGCACGGCGTCGGAGACTTCATCGCTCAGCTCGGCGACAATCGCGCCTGGCATGGGGGCGAACCAGTCAAGCACCGTATTTTCCGCGGCGAAGCCGATCTCGTTGCCGAAGGACATCTTCATCACCGCCTCGGCAAGGCCGTTTTCGACCGCCCACGCACTCACGACCTTGCCCGCGCGCGCAAGCGCGGTGAAACGCTCCCACGCGGCGGTCTGCTGCTCGGGCGTTTTGCCTGCGAAGAGGTAGACGCCGTGGCCCACCGCCTTCAGGTCGGTCGTCAGCAGCTCGCCTTCGAGCAGCGGCGCGATGGCGAAGGAGATGAGCGTCGGCGGCACATCGCGGTCAAGAAAGCTGCCGGACATGGAGTCCTTGCCGCCGATGGCGGCGGCGCTCAGCTCCAACTGCGCGTCCAGCGCGCCGAGCAGCGCCGCGAAGGGCTTGCCCCAACGCGCGGGCTCATTGCGGAGCTTTTCAAAAAATTCTTGCAGGGAAAGATATGCCTTATGATAGTCTGCGCCTGCGGCGACGAGCTTGGCGACCGAGGTATAGACCGCGTCGTGCGCACCGCGATAGGGGTCGGCGCTCAGCGCGTCGGGGTCGCAGCCCCAGGCCATCACGCTGCCCTGCGCGGTCTTCTCGCCGGGGAGGACGGGCAGGAGCGCCGCCATCGCCTGCGCGGGGCTGCGCTGCGTCCTGCCGCCAAAGGGCATGAGGAGCGTCCCCGCGCCGACGGTGGAGTCGAAGCGCTCGACAAGGCCGCGGCGGGACGCGCTCTTGAGGCTGCCCGCCATGCCGCGCAGCGTTTGAGCTGCGGCGGGAGCGGCACATTCCCTCGCGGGGACGGCGACGGAGGCGTGCTTCGTCGCGCCGTTGGTGTCGAGGAAGGCGCGGGAGAGGTCGGCGATCGTCTGTCCGCGCCAGCGCATGACCATGCGGGGGCTTTCGGTCACGACCGCCACGCGGTAGGCCTCTAAGTTTTCCGCCGCGGCAGCGGCGATAAATTTCGCCTCGTTCTCCGGTGCGACGACAACCGCCATGCGCTCCTGCGATTCGGAGATCGCAAGTTCCGTGCCGTCGAGGCCCTCGTACTTCTTGCGCACGGCGTCGAGGTCGATGATGAGTCCGTCCGCCAGCTCGCCGACCGCGACGGACACGCCGCCCGCGCCGAAGTCGTTGCAGCGCTTGATGAGGCGCGTGACCGCGCCGTCGCGGAACAGACGCTGGATCTTGCGCTCCTCGGGCGCATTGCCCTTTTGCACCTCGCTCGCCATCGTGGAAAGCGATTTCATATCGTGGCTCTTGGAGGAGCCGGTCGCGCCGCCGATGCCGTCGCGCCCCGTGCGCCCGCCGAGCAGGATGACCACATCACCCGGCGCGGGACGCTCGCGCACAACGTTGTCCGCGGGCGCGGCGGCGACGACTGCGCCGCACTCAAGGCGCTTGGCGACATAGCCCTCGTGGTACAGCTCCGCGATATGGCCGGTAGCAAGGCCGATCTGGTTGCCGTAGGAGGAATAGCCCGCCGCGGCGGTCTGCGCGAGCTTGCGCTGCGGGAGCTTGCCTGAAAGCGTTTCGGCAAGCTCCTTTCTCGGGTCGCCGCCGCCCGTCACACGCATTGCCTGATGGACATAGGCGCGGCCGGAGAGCGGGTCGCGGATGCAGCCGCCGATGCAGGTGGCCGCGCCGCCGAAGGGCTCGATCTCGGTGGGATGGTTATGCGTTTCGTTTTTGAACATCAAAAGCCAGTCCTGCTCCTTGCCGTTCACCACGGCGGGCACATGAATGGAGCAGGCGTTGATCTCCTCGCTCTCGTCGAGCTCGGGGAGCAGCCCGCGGGCTTTGAGCGTCTTTGTGCCGATGGTCGCAATATCCATAAGCGTCTGCGGGCGCTTGGCAGCCCTCTCCGCGCCGTAGACCTCCTCGCGCGCAGCGAGATAGCGCGCATAGGCACCCTTGACGGCGTCATCGTCGATGCGGATCTCGTCAAGGTGCGTGGAGAAGGTCGTGTGGCGGCAGTGGTCGGACCAGTAGGTGTCGACCACGCGCAGCTCGGTCACGGTGGGGTCGCGGCGCTCGGTTTCGCGGAAATAGTCTTGCAGCGCCTTGAGGTCGGCAATATCCATGGCAAGCCCCATAGAGGAGAGCAGTGCGGAGAGCCCGGCCTCGTCCATGGCGGTGAAGCCCTCGACGGACGAAACGCACTTCGGCTCGGCAAGCTCCTCGGCGAGCGTTTCGGGCTTTTTAAGGCTCGCCTCGCGGCTTTCGACGGGGTTGATGACATAACGCTTGACCGCCTCGACATCGGCATCCGTCAGCATCCCATAGAGCGCGTAGACCTTCGCCGTGCGGATGCGCGGGCGCTCGCCTTGGCTCAGAAGCTGGATGCACTGCGACGCGCTGTCCGCGCGCTGGTCGAACTGACCGGGCAGGGGCTCGACGGCAAAGACCGCGCAGGCGTCCTGCGTGTCCGCCGCGTCGGACACAAGGTCCAGCGGCGGCTCGGAGAACACGCTCCTGCAGGCATTTTCAAAGAGAGGGGCCTCGATCCCCTCTACATCATAGCGGTTCCAGATACGCGCGGCGCGCAGGCCCTGCACGCCGAGAAAATCGCGGCAGTCCGTCAGCAGCGCCTCGCACTCGGGCGCGAGACCTTGCCGCTTTTCCACATAGGTCCGAAATACCATTTTATCCTCTTTCCTCCCGCGCCGCGAGCGCGGCGCTGCCGATGTCGCCACGGCAGTATTTGTTGGCAAAATCTACGCCCTCCGCCAGATGGTACGCGTCCTCGACGGCGGCCCTCAGTGTGGGGGCGACGGCGGTGACGCCGAGCACGCGTCCGCCCGCGGTCAGGAGCGTATCGCTGTCCTTTTTCGCGCCCGCGACATAGCAGTGCGCGGCGGCCTCTTCGCTCATTGTGATGGGGAAGCCGCTCTCATACTTTTGGGGGTAGCCCTCGGACGCGAGCACGACACAGCAGGCAGAATCAGTCGAAAATTCCACGCTCACATCCGCGAGCGTACCGTTCGTCGTCGCCTGCATGACGGTGAGCAGGTCGCTTTTGAGCAGCGGCAGCACCGCCTGCGTTTCGGGGTCGCCGAAGCGGCAGTTGTACTCCACAACCTTCGGGCCGCTCTTGGTGAGCATCAGCCCGAAATAGAGGCAGCCGCGGAAGGGGCGGCCCTCGGCGCGCATCGCGCGGATCGTCGGCAGGAAGATATTCTCCATGCACTCCGCCGCAAGCTCCTTTGTATAATACGCGTTCGGCGCGACCGCGCCCATGCCGCCGGTATTGGGGCCTTTGTCACCGTCGAGCGCACGCTTGTGGTCCATAGAGGAGACCATCGGCACGAGCGTTTCGCCGTCGGTGAAGCTCAGCACCGAGACTTCGGGACCCTCCATATATTCCTCGATGACGACGCGCGCGCCGCTCTGACCGAAGGTCTTATCCTCGATCATCGCGCGCACGGCGGCCTTCGCCTCCTCAACTGTCTGCGCGACGACGACGCCCTTGCCGAGCGCGAGGCCGTCCGCCTTGACGACGATGGGCGCACCCTCTGCGTCGATGTAGGCACAGGCGGAGGGCGCGTCGGTAAAGACGCGGTATTTTGCGGTGGGAATGTTGTATTTTTGCATCAAGTCCTTTGCAAACGCCTTGCTCGCCTCGATGACGGCGGCCTTTTTGTCAGGGCCGAAGCAGGGAATGCCCGCCGCGCTCAGCGCGTCGACCGCGCCGAGGGCGAGGGGGTCGTCGGGCGCGACGACGGCATAATCAATGCCGTGCGCCTTGGCAAATTCGACCTGCGCGGGGATGTCCTTCGCGCCGATCTCACTGACGCAGACCGCGTCGGCGGCGATGCCGCCGTTGCCGGGCAGACAGTAAATTTTCTCGACCGCGGGGTTTTCCTTCAGCTTTTTAATGATGGCGTGTTCGCGGCCGCCGCCGCCGATGACCATGAGCTTCATGGAGAAATTCCTCCTTGCTTAATGATGGAACAGGCGCATACCCGTGAACGTCATAGTGATGCCGTATCTGTTTGCCGTCTCGATGACATTGTCGTCGCGGATCGAGCCGCCCGGCTCGACGATGTAGGAAGCGCCGCTCTTGCGCGCGCGCTCGACATTGTCGCCGAAGGGGAAAAAGGCGTCCGAGCCGACGGTCACGCCGCGCTGCTGCGCGAGCCAAGCGCGCTTTTCCTCGCCCGTGAGCGCCTCGGGGCGCTCCTGAAAGACGCGCTGCCACGCGCCGTCGGCAAGCACATCGTCGCACTCGTCGGAGAGGTAGACATCGATAGCGTTGTCGCGGTCGGGACGGCGGATGTCGTCCACGAACGAGAGGGCGAGCACCTTCGGATGGCGGCGGAGATACCAGTTGTCCGCCTTCTGTCCCGCAAGTCGGGTGCAGTGGATGCGGCTTTGCTGGCCCGCGCCCACGCCGATGGCTTGACCGTCTTTCACATAGCAGACGGAGTTGGACTGGGTGTATTTGAGCGTGATGAGGGCAAGGAGCATATCGCGCTTTGCCCCCTCGGGCAGGTCTTTATTTTCGGTGACGATGTTCGTGAGCAGGCTCTCATCGATTTTGCAGTCGTTGTGCCCCTGCTCAAAGGTGATGCCGAAAACATCCTTCTGCTCCAGCGGCGCGGGAGTGTAGGCGGGGTCGATCTGCACGATGTTGTATTTGCCGCCCTTTTTCGTCTTTAAGATGGCAAGCGCCTTGTCGCTGTAAGCAGGGGCGATGATGCCGTCGGAAACCTCGTTTTTCAGATACTCGGCGGTGGCGGCGTCGCACTCGTCGGAGAGTGCCGCCCAGTCGCCGTAGGAGCAGAGGCGATCCGCGCCGCGGGCGCGGATGTAGGCACAGGCGATGGGGGAGAGCGCCGTGCCGGGCGCGACGAAATAGACCCTTTTGTCCACCTCGTCGAGCGGCAGGCCGAGCGCCGCGCCCGCGGGGGAGACATGCTTGAAGCTCGCCGCGGCGGGAAGGCCCGTCGCCTCTTTCAATTCGCGCACGAGCTGCCACGAGTTGAAGGCGTCGAGCAGGTTGATGTAGCCGGGCTTGCCGTTGAGAACCGTAAAGGGAAGGGCTGCGCCGTTTTTCATGAAAACGCGCGCGGGCTTCTGGTTGGGGTTGCAGCCGTATTTGAGTTCCAGCTCGTTCATGTCGTCCTCCTCAGTCGCCTGAATTTTTGTTGAACAGCTTCACTTCGCCGTTCACGTTCGCATAAAGGGACACCTTATTGTCCGCGTTGAGCGCCGCCCAGACTTCTTCGGGCGAGGGGACGCTCGCCTCCATCGGCTCGCCCGCAAAGGTGGGCAGGGGGTTTCCGTCCCCCTGATAGGTGCTGATGAAATAGCCCTTGCCCTCGTCGCAGCCTTCGTAGCAGAAGAACTCGCGCAGACAGCGCCCATCCTTACGCTTGAGGATGGACAACTCGAAGGAGCCGTCCTCGTGCATGATGGCGGAGATGCGCGGCGTCCAGTTCGGCTCGTCCGGCTCGTATTCGCGTGTCATGAGACCGCGGCGAAAGTCGCCGTGCTGGCAGATGGTGTCGGTCTGATCGCCGTTCGTCACGACGAGGTCGCGCCCCATCGTGCGCACGGGATGATAGATGATGAGGCTGGGGTCAGAGAGCTTGGCGGGGTCGTGCGCCTCGGTGCGGATGCCGTCCTCGGTCTTGACAAAGACGCGGTTGCGGCTGTTCTCGCTGCGCCCCATGATGAAATAATACACACAGCGGCGTCCGACAAGGATGCCGCGGCCGGGATAAGAGGTCGCCTTTAAAAACTCCAGAAAATCAGTCATTTTTCTGCTCCTTCTCTCTTACGATCTCTGCGCAGACGCGCTCTGCCGCAAGCGGCAGCAACTGCCATTCCGCCTGCTCCATCACACGCCGCTGTATCGTTTCGGGCGTGTCGCTCGGCGCGATCTCCACCGCCTTTTGCAGCAGGATCTCGCCGCCGTCGGGAATTTCGTTGACAAAGTGTACCGTCGCGCCCGTGACCTTCACGCCGCGCGCGAGCGCGGCCTCGTGTACCCTCAAGCCATACATCCCCTTGCCGCAGAAGGCGGGGATCAGGGACGGATGGACATTCAGGATGCGCCGCGGCCACTGCTTTGTAAATTCTGCGCTGAGGATGACCGTAAAGCCTGCGAGGAGAATGAGGTCGATCTTCTGCTCGCGCAGCAGCACGGAAAGCTCGTTTTCAAACGGCTTCTGCCCGCAGGCGGGCGAGAGCACGCGTGCCGCAACACCCGCGTTTTCCGCCCGCGTGAGCGCATAGGCCCCCGCGCGGGAAGAAACGACCAGCACGATCTCGCCGTGCGGCATTTTTCCGTCGCGCTGCGCGTCGAGCAGCGCCTGCAAATTCGTGCCGCCGCCGGAGACCAGCACGGCGATGCGGGCGGGTGTCAGCATAGCGCCACCTTTTCCTCGCCCGATACGATCTCACCGATGACGCCCGCTTCCTGACCGAGAGAATGCAGCGCGGCGAGCGCCTTATCGGCGCTGTCTCTTGCAGTGACGAGCACCATGCCCGTGCCCATGTTGAAGGTGTTGAACATATCGCGCTCCGAGATGCCGCCCATGCGCGCGAGCAGGGGGAAGATGGGCGGGATGTGCAGCGCTTTCTTTTCGATCTTCGCGCACAGGCCGTCGGGAATGCAGCGCGGAATGTTCTCATAAAAGCCGCCGCCAGTGATGTGGCTGATGCCGCGGACATCGGCGGCCTCAACGGCCGCTAACACAGGACGGACATAGATCTTCGTCGGGCGTAGCAGCTCCTCGCCGAGCTCGCAGCCCAGCTCGCCGTAATACTGCCCGAGGTCGGCGTTCTCCACATCGAACACCTTGCGCACGAGCGAGTAGCCGTTGGAGTGCAGTCCGCTGGAGGGCAGCCCGATGACCACATCCCCCGGCTGCATTTTGTTCTTGTCCAGAATTTTGTCACGGTCCACGACGCCCACGGCAAAGCCCGCAAGGTCATAATCGTCCGGCTTCATCGTGCCGGGGTGCTCAGCAGTCTCGCCGCCGATGAGCGCGCAGCCCGCGCGCACACAGCCCTCGGATACGCCCGAGACCAGCGACACGACCTTTTCCGGGATGTTCTTGCCGATGGCGATGTAGTCGAGGAAGAACAGCGGCTTCGCCCCGCAGCAGATAATGTCGTTGACGCACATCGCCACGCAGTCGATGCCGACGGTGTTGTGACGATCCATGAGCTGCGCGATGCGCTGTTTGGTGCCCACGCCGTCCGTGCCGGAGACCAGCACAGGCTTTTCAAGCCCGTGCAGGTCCAGCGAGAAAAGCCCGCCGAAGCCGCCGAGATCGGAGATCACATCGGCTGTGAGCGTGCGCTGTACATAGCGGTTCATCATTTTTACGCCCTGATAGCCCGCCTCGATGTCAACGCCGGCGGCCGCGTATGCTTCCGAGTGAGAGATGCCCATAATGTCATTCCTTTCCGGTCCAGCAGTAGGTGCAGACCTTGTCCCTGTCAATACCGATCGCCTCCAGCAACCCGTCAAGGGACTGATAGGAGAGTGAATCAAAGCCGAACTGTGCGCAGATCTCGTGCAGCAGGCATTTTCCGCGCTCGGTGCGGCTGTCGGCGTATTCCTCCAGATGCTTTTGGCCCTCGTTGCCCTCCAGCTCCTGCACCATGCGGCGCGCGAGCAGGTCCATGGCGCTGTTGCCGCGCGAAAAGTTCAGGTAGCGGCAGGGGTACATGATGGGCGGGCAGGCCGAGCGCATATGGACCTCCGCCGCGCCGGTGCTGTATAAAAAATCCACGGTCTCGCGCAGCTGCGTGCCGCGCACGATGGAGTCATCCACAAACAGCAGCTTCTTTCCCTCGATCAGCTCCGGCACGGGGATCTGCTTCATGCGCGCCACTCTGCTGCGCACCTGCTGATCCTCCGGCATGAAGGAGCGCGGCCAGGTCGGGGTGTATTTCACAAAGGGACGCGCAAGGGGCTTGCCGCTGTGGTTGGCATAGCCCATGGCGTGCGGCACGCCGGAATCTGGCACGCCGGCGACGAAATCCACCTCGGGCACGCCGCCGCGCTCCGCCTCATCCCGCGCCATGATCGCGCCGTTGCGGTAGCGCATCAGCTCCACATTCACACCCTCGTAGTTAGAGTTCGGGTAGCCGTAATAGGTCCACAAAAAGGCGCAGATCTTCATCTGCTTCCCTGCGGGAGAGAGTGTTTGGAAGCCCTTGGCGTTCAGCCGGACGATCTCCCGCGGCCCCAGCTCATAGGCGTCCTGATAGTCGAGCTTATGATAGGCGAAGGACTCGAACGATACGCAGTAGCCGTCCTCGCGCTGTCCGATCAGCACAGGGAGGCGTCCCATGCTGTCACGCGCGGCGATCAGCTCTCCTTCCTCGGTCAAAATCAGGATCGTCATGGAGCCGTCGATGACCTCCTGCGCGTGGAGGATGCCGGAGACAAGGTCGTTTTCCTGATTGATGAGCGCGGCGGTCAGCTCGGTGACATTCACGCGGCCGCTGCTCAGCGTCAGAAATTGCTGGCCCTTGTCGGAGAGATAAGTCTTCACCAGCTCGTCAGTGTTGTTGATGATGCCGACCGTCACGATGGCGTACAGGCCCAGATGGGAGCGCACGAGCAGCGGCTGAGGGTCGCTGTCGCTGATGCAGCCGAGCCCCGCGTGGCCGCGGAAGTCCGCGAGGTCCCGCTCAAACTTCGTCCGAAAGGGCGTATTTTCAATGTTGTGTATTTGGCGCTGGAAGCCCTCCTTCTTGTCAAAGAGCACCATTCCGCCGCGGCGCGTGCCGAGGTGAGAATGATAGTCCGTGCCGAAGAAGACATCCAGCGCGACATCGCGGTCCGAGACCGCGCCGAAAAAGCCCCCCATTACGCAAAGAACAGCTCGGAGAGCGTCATGGGGTCGATGTACTTTCCGTCCCGATAGACGCGCATATTGCCGGAGGAGATCTCGTCGATCAGCATCACGCTGCCATCCGGCGCGTAGCCGTACTCGAACTTGATGTCATAGAGGACAAGGCCCTTTTCGCGCAGGTCGTCCGCGACGATCTCGGTGATCTTCTGCGTCATGGCCTTGATGTCGTCATACTGCTGCTCGGTCATCACGCCCAGCGCCACAAGGCCGTCCTTCGTCACCAGCGGATCGCCCAGCGCGTCATTTTTGAAGGTCGTCTCCACATAGGCGGGCAGGTCGGCGCCCTCTTCAATGTACTCACCGTAGCGGCGGCGGAAGCTCCCCACCGCCTTGAGGCGGCAGATGACCTCCAGCCCGTGGCCGAAGACTTTCGCGGGCAGGACCTCCATCGTGGTCTCCTTCAGATCCGCGGAGACATAGTGCGTGCGGATGCCGGCGGCGTTGATCTTTTCAAAAAAGTGCTTGGTCATGCGTAGGTTGACATTGCCCACGCCCTCGATGGTCAGGCCCACGCTGTTCTCGCCGGGGTCAAACACGCCGTCCTTGCCCGTGCAGTCATCCTTGAACCTGAGCAGGTAGTTGCCGTTGTCCAGTGCGAATACATTCTTGGTCTTTCCGGTATATACGAGTTTCATTGCTTTCAGCTCTCCTTTTATTTCTTGAAGTGTATTCCTTATTTACTGATAAAGCGCCCGAACCTCTTCATCCGCGCGCAGCACGGCGTCCCGTTCCCGCGTCCGCGCCTCGTCCAGCTTTTGGGCGAGCTCCGCGTCGGAGACCGCCATGATCTGCACCGCCAGCAGCGCGGCGTTCTTCCCGCCGTCCACTGCCACCGTCGCCACAGGGATGCCGCTCGGCATCTGCACGGTGGAGAGCAGTGCGTCCATGCCGTCAAGCTTCGTCCCGCTGCACGGCACGCCGATCACCGGCAGCGTGGTGTTTGCCGCCATCGCGCCGGCAAGATGCGCCGCCATGCCGGCGAACGCGAGGATAACAGAAAATCCGCCCTCCCGAGCCGACGCGGCAAATTCCCTTGCCTCATTCGGACAGCGGTGAGCGGATAATACGCGCACTTCCATCTGGACACCGTAGTCTCGCAATACGCCTACGGCCTTCTCCGCGACGGGCAGATCACTCTTGCTGCCCATAACGATCGCAACCTTTCTCATTTGCGTTCCCTCCCTCAAACATAAAAATAGGTGCTCCGCTGCCCTTTGCAGTTGGAGTGCCCGGACGGTCGGCCTCTGAAACGCGCCGCCTCAGAGCGATGCTCCCTGTTCCCCCGTGGTAGCCCACATTCCGTCAGTTACAAGGGGCTCAATCAGTTACAAGGGGCTCAACTTGAATTCAGTGTACCATACGCCCTGCTTTTCGTCCATTCCGCAAAAAGGAGAAAGAAGATAGAAAATCTTAGCTATATTTGTATCGTTATGACAATTCATAAGATACGCTTATATCGCGTCTTGAGAAAACTTATCGCCGAAAAACCATTTTTTTGTCTTGACAAGGCGATCCTCGCGTGGTATTCTATCAAAAACTTGAGGAAAGAGAGGCGATCGTCGTGACCGTGGTTTTGAAGGGTGCGCAGGTGTTCCACCGAGGTGCTTTCAGCGGCGGTGATGTTTCCGTTTCCTTTGGGGATCGTGTTTTTTGCAAGGATATTGTTTTTCCTTCGTCCCTGAATGTTTCTTCCTTTACCATATTACCCGGTTTCGTTGATGTGCATGTGCATCTTCGGGAGCCGGGTTTTTCTTATAAGGAGACCATCCGCACCGGCTCTTTAGCGGCGGCCCACGGCGGCTATACCGCCGTGGGCGCCATGCCGAATCTGAACCCTGTGCCGGACAGCATGGAGACGCTGCAAATGGAGCTGGACGCCATTCAAAAAGACGCCGTGATTCGCGTTCTGCCCTACGGGGCCATCACGAAAGGCGAGCAGGGCAGGGAACTGGCGGACTTGGATGCCATGGCCCCCTATGTGGTGGCTTTCTCCGACGACGGAAAGGGCGTTCAGGATCGTGAAATGATGCGCCGCGCCATGCTGGAGGCCAAGCGCCTTGGCAAGCTGATCGTGGCCCACTGCGAGGACAATTCTCTGCTGCGGGGCGGCTACATCCACGACGGCGCCTATGCCCGCGCCCACGGACATCGGGGTATCTGCTCCGAGAGCGAGTGGCGGCCCATCCAGCGGGATCTGGAACTGGTGCGGGAGACAGGCTGCGGCTATCACGTCTGCCACATCTCCACCAAGGAGAGCGTCGCACTCATCCGCAAGGCCAAGGCCGAGGGCCTGAATGTCACCTGCGAGACCGGCCCCCACTACCTGCTGCTGGACGATTCCTGCTTGCAGGAGGACGGCCGTTTCAAAATGAACCCGCCCCTCCGGGACAAGGCGGATCGGGAAGCCCTGTTGGAGGGTTTGGCGGACGGAACCATCGACATGATCGCCACGGATCACGCCCCCCACAGCGCCGAGGAAAAGGGCGGGGGACTGGAAAAAAGCGCCATGGGCATCGTGGGACTGGAAACGGCCTTCCCGCTGCTCTATACGTATTTGGTAAAGCCCGGCGTCATTTCCTTTGCCCGCTTGATGGAACTGCTCCATGACGCGCCCTGCCGCCGCTTCGGCATTGCGCCGGCCACCGGCTTTACCGTGTTTGATTTGAACCGTACCTATCCGATCGACCCCGCTGAATTTCTGTCCATGGGCCGGGCCACGCCCTTTGCGGGCTGGAGTGTACAGGGCCGCTGCCTGCTGACAGCCATGGACGGGCAGGCGGTCTGGTATGATAAGACCTTGCTGGAGGGGGAGGACGCCGAATGAAGGAGACACTGCTGACTGTTTTGGAAAATACCCGGCTGGCAGACGGCATCTACCGTCTGCGGCTGGCGGGGGACACCTCTGCCATCACCGCACCGGGGCAGTTCGTGAATTTGAAGCTCTCAGGTTTTTTCCTCCGCCGCCCCATCTCCGTGTGCGATTGGGAGAACGGGGAAGTGACCCTGATTTATAAGGTTTTGGGCCATGGCACCGAGGCCATGACGGGCATGGCTGTCGGCACGGCGCTGGATGTGCTGACGGGCCTTGGCAACGGCTTTGACTTGTCCCGCAGTGGGGAACACCCCCTGCTGGTGGGCGGCGGCGTGGGTATCCCGCCGCTGTATGGCCTTGCCAGGCGGCTGACTGCACAAGGTAAGCGCGTCACCGCCGTGCTGGGCTTTAACCGAAAATCCGAGATTTTTTTAGCGGAGGAATTTCGGGCGCTGGGTGCGGAGGTCGTCATCGCCACCGCCGATGGCAGCGTCGGTCTCAAGGGCCTTGTGACCGACGGCATGGCCGCCGTGTCCGACTATACCTATCTCTACACCTGCGGCCCGGAGCCGATGCTCAAGGCGGTGTACGCTGATTGCAAGACCTCCGGCCAGTTCAGCTTTGAGGAGCGGATGGGCTGCGGCTTCGGCGCCTGCATGGGCTGCTCCTGCGAGACGAAATACGGCAATAAGCGCATCTGTAAGGATGGCCCCGTGCTGGAAAAGGAGGAGATCGTATGGTGAACACAAAAGTGACCCTCTGCGGCATTGAGATGGACAACCCCATCATCCCCGCCAGCGGCACCTTCGGCTTTGGCTATGAGTTCGCGGAGCTGTACGACATCAATATGCTGGGTACCTTCTCCTTCAAGGGTACGACCCGGGAGCCCCGCTTCGGCAACCCCACGCCCCGCATCGCGGAGTACGCCGGCGGCCTGCTGAACGCGGTGGGTCTGCAAAACCCCGGCGTGGACGCGGTGATCGCAACGGAATTGCCAAAGCTCAAGCAGGTATTTCACAAGCCGGTGATGGCGAATGTCAGCGGCTTTTCCGCGGCGGAATACGCCGAGGTCTGCGAGAAGTTAGACGCGCAGGAGCAGGTGGGCTGGCTGGAGGTCAATATCTCCTGCCCCAACGTCCACGGCGGCGGCGCGGCCTTCGGCGCGGACCCCAAGTCCGCTGCCGAGGTGACGAAGGCGGTCCGGGCAGTGACGAAAAAGCCCATCATTTTAAAGCTGTCCCCCACGGCGGCTGATATTGCCGCCGTCGCCAGAGCCTGCGAGGACGCGGGGGCTGACGGCGTGAGCCTGATCAACACCCTGCCGGGAATGCGCATCGACCTGAAACGCCGCCGTCCGCTGCTGGCCAACACCACTGGCGGTATGTCCGGCCCGGGAATGCTCCCGCTGGCGGTGCGGATGGTGTATCAGGTCTACGAGGCCGTTTCCATCCCCATCGTGGGTATGGGCGGCGTCACCACGGCGGAGGACGTTATCGAGCTGATGCTGGCGGGCGCCACTGCCATCGGCGTGGGCGCGGCGAACCTTGTGGAGCCGTATGCCTGCAAGACCATCATTGAAAATCTGCCTGCCGTGATGGAACGATACGGCATGGAAAATCTGACGGAGATCATAGGAGGAGCACATCATGGGTAAGGACGTTATCGTTGCGCTGGACTTCGACAGCAAGGAAAAGACACTGGCCTTTTTAGACCGTTTCACCGAGGAAAAGCCCTTTGTGAAGATCGGCATGGAGCTGTTTTACGCCGAAGGCCCCTCCATCGTGCGGGAGATCCGGGCCCGGGGCCACAAGATCTTCCTGGATCTGAAGCTGCATGACATTCCCAACACCGTGAAAAAGGCCATGGCGGCATTGTCTGCGCTGGATGTGGACATCGTGAACCTCCACGCCGCCGGTACCGCCGCCATGATGACCGCCGCGCTGGAGGGCCTGACGCGCCCCGACGGTACTCGTCCGCTGCTCATCGCCGTAACGCAGCTGACCTCAACGGATCAGGAGAGTATGGAGCGAGAGCTGCTGATTCATGTGCCGATGGAAAAGGTCGTGCTGCACTATGCCGAAAACGCCGCTGCGGCGGGGCTTGACGGCGTGGTCTGCTCACCGATGGAGGCAGGGAGTATCCACGAACACTGCGGCCCACAGTTTCTGACCGTTACGCCGGGCATCCGGCTTGCCGGAGGAAGTGCTGGGGACCAGAAGCGTGTCACAACTCCGGCACAGGCAAGGGAGTTCAGCTCAGACTATATCGTTGTCGGCCGTCCCATCACGCAGGCGGACGACCCTGTCGCCGTATATGGCCGATGCAGAGAGGAGTTTGTGGACTGATGCGCTGGGATACGGTCCTTTTTGATCTGGACGGAACGGTGACGGATTCGCAGGAGGGCATTGTGAACTCGGTGTCCTATGCGTTGAAGCGTCTTGGCCGGGAGGTCCCCTCTCCAGACATGCTGACCACTTTTGTCGGTCCGCCTCTTCACGAAAGCTTCCCTGCGCTCTGCGGGATGAATGAAGAGGAAACAGAGCGGGCGATCCGCGAGTTCCGCATTTATTTTGAACGCTACGGTTGGGCGGAAAACGCCCCTTATGCCGGAATGGCCGAGTTGCTTGCAAGCCTGTGCGCAGCGGGACTGCGGCTGGTGATTGCAACGTCGAAGCCGGAGGAATTTGCGCGGAGAGTTTTGCGGCATTTTGAGCTGGCGCAGTATTTTGACGACATCTGCGGCTCCCGTCTGGAGGATAAGTCCAGCGCGGACAAGGCGAGCGTCGTGCGCACGGCGCTCATGCGCGCCGATGTGACGGGACACGCCGTCATGGTCGGCGACCGCCGCCACGACATATACGGGGCGCACGCCAACGGCCTTGAGGCAATCGGCGTACTCTACGGCTACGGCAGCCGCGAGGAGCTGACCGCCGCCGGAGCGGAGCATCTTGCCGCCGATCTCAACGAGCTGAAAGCAATTCTGCTTCAGGAATAAAAAACAACGGGAGGAACATGGATATGGACATCAGCAGCAGGGTCGCTCAAGGCCTGCTCTCCATCGGCGCGGTCTTTCTGCGCCCGCAGGAGCCGTTTACCTGGGCGAGCGGCATCAAAAGCCCGATCTATTGCGATAACCGCCTCATTCTCACCGCCCCCGCCGTGCGTGAGACAGTCGAGCGCGCCATTGCGGACACGGTACACCGTGAGTTTCCGCAGGCGGAGGTTTTGATGGGCACCGCCACGGCGGGCATCGCCCACGCCGCCATCGCCGCGCATCTGCTCGGCCTGCCCATGGGCTATGTGCGCTCGGGCAGCAAGGACCACGGCAGAAAAAATCAGATTGAGGGCAGGCTCGAGGCGGGGCAGAGGGTCGTCGTGATCGAGGACCTCATCTCCACCGGCGGCAGCGTGCTGGATACGGTCGCGGCGCTGCGCGAGGCAGGTGCCGAGGTGCTGGGCGTCGTGAGCATCTTCACCTACGGCATGAAAAAGGGCGTTGAGCGCATGGTCGAGGCGAAGGTCAAGAGCGTGAGCCTGACAAATCTGGATACCATCGCCCGCGTGGGCGCAGAGGAGCATTACATCACCGAGGCGGACGTTGCGCGGCTGCTGGCCTTCCGCGATGACCCCGCCGACGAAAGCTGGATCAAAAAAGGAGGAACAAACTGATATGAAAAGCCTGATCGATATTCTGGAGCTCTCCGAGCAGGAGATCATGGAGCTGGTGAATACCGCCTGCGACATCATCGACCACCCCGCCGAATACGCGCACAAGTGCGACGGCAGAATCCTCGCGACCCTCTTCTTCGAGCCCTCCACCCGCACCCGTCTGAGCTTTGAGAGCGCGATGCTCTCCCTCGGCGGGCAGGTGCTCGGCTTCTCGGAGGCGAAAAGCTCGTCCGCCGCCAAGGGCGAGAGCGTGGCGGACACGATCCGCACCGTGAGCTGCTACAGCGACATCATCGCCATGCGCCATCCCAAGGAGGGCGCGCCGCTGGTCGCCTCCATGCACTCGCTCGTGCCCGTCATCAACGCCGGCGACGGCGGCCACAACCACCCCACGCAGACGCTGACCGACCTTCTGACCATCCACCGCGAGATGGGGCGCTTTGAAAACCTCACGGTGGGCCTCTGCGGCGACCTCAAATTCGGCCGCACGGTACACTCCCTCGTCGCCGCGATGAGCCGTTACACCGGCATCCGCTTCGTGCTCATCTCCCCCGAGGAGCTCAAGCTGCCGCGCTATGTCAAGGAGCAGTACATCAAGGCCAAGAACATCCCTTACACGCAGTCCACCGACCTCGAGACCGTCATGCCGGAGCTGGACATCCTCTACATGACGCGCGTGCAGCGCGAGCGCTTCTTCAACGAGGAAGACTATCTGCGCCTCAAGGACAGCTACATCCTCACGTCCGACAAGCTCAGGGGCGCGAAGGAGTCTCTTCGCATCCTGCATCCGCTGCCGCGTGTGAACGAGATCTCCGTCGCCGTGGACGACGACCCGCGCGCGTGCTACTTCAAGCAGGTGCAGTACGGCAAGTACATCCGCATGGCGCTGATCCTCAAGCTGTTGGAAATCAAGTGAGAAAGGAAGTGCGACACAATGATCATTGACTCTATTCAAAACGGCATCGTCATCGACCACATCACCGCGGGAAAATCCATGGAGCTCTATCAGATCCTCGGCCTCGATCAGCTTGACTGCACGGTGGCCATCCTCAAAAACGTTACGAGCGGCAAGCTCGGCTGCAAGGACATCATCAAGATCGACCGCGAAATGGACCTTGACTGGGACCTGATCGGCTACGTCGATCCGAGCATCACCGTCAACATCATCCGCGACGGGAAACTTGTGGAAAAGCGCACGCTCAAGCTGCCTGAGCGCATCCGCGGCGTGCTCAAGTGCAAAAACCCGCGCTGCATCACCTCCGTTGAGCAGGAGCTGCCGCAGGAGTTTGTGCTAACGGATCGTGAAAAGCGCGTTTACCGCTGCCGCTACTGCGAAACGCAGGCGGGTAAATAGGCTTTTGTAAGGCAGAAGTCGAGAAGATCCTGCTTGCAGAGAAGTATGCAGAATCAGACAAGCCTCGACGCACAGGGAGCCTCCTCTCAGCACGCTGTACTGTCCGGGCGCAAAGCCGAAGGCTTCAGATGCACCATGGAGGATACTCGGCATATCATCACAATAGAGAGAATCTTCGGATACCCTCTATTGCAGCGATGCAGGGACAATGAAAGCTCTTTATCAATTAGGACATGGCGATGAAGGGCCCGGAGCATGTTCTTCTGTTTTGCACTGTAATCATGGCAGAGAGACGTAAGGAATATCCCCGGCCAAGCCGGGGATATTCCTTTTGCAGCTGCCAGACAGCATTTCTACTATAACAGGGAGATTTCTTTTCCCACAATAGTCTCAGCCTGCTCCCGCCGCTTTCGATACTCCTCCAGATACCGGTCCAGACAGACCTTGTTGACGGTAGCCGAGATCGTGCTGCGCAGGAGATCCTTGGCATCAGACTCGGTTTCACCAAGTCCCTCCACTGCAGGAGCGACACCAAACGCTGCGCCGAGCATATTCTCAAACTCATCGCAGAAGTAGTCATAGGCGGTCTGAAGGGGATAGCACTCCTCCTGTATGCTAAACATCAGTCGAAGCCCCTCCAAAGGAACAACAGGCTTGACCACCGCGATGAACAGAAGCCGCGCAAGATGTTCGGCTGTATACAGCTTTTTTAGAGGGGCAGGAACCAACTTCTGCTTGACATAGTTGCTCACCATGGATCCAGTCAGTTCAGGCTCTCCTAACGGTGCCAACCGGGCGTTGATATAGCGCACCACCTGCTCCAGATACAGTCCGACCTCCGGGATCTGTGCATAGCGCGGCAGACGGAAGGCCGCGATGTCCGCCGTGATTCTGTTTTGCATTTCTTTTTCCATATTGTTATTATAAGCGTTTCCTCTGCAAAGTTCAACGGCTTTGCGAAATATTTTTAACAGTTTATTAAAAGCCGTTGACGAAGAAATAAAAAGCTGATAAACTGCATCCATCCCTTACCGGAACCGAACGACACTTTTTCAGTTGGAGGTCATCTTATGGATCAGATCCGCATTGCCGCAGACTCAAGCTGCGACCTGCTTACCATGGACGGCGTGGACTTTGTCAGCGTTCCGCTCACCGTCCGTACTGCTGTGGAGGAATTTCGCGATGACGCCGCGCTCGATGTCGACGCGATGGTCACAACACTTCGCGGCACGAAGGGCCGCACCTTCAGCGCCTGCCCGAACATCGCGGACTGGGAGTCCGCCTTTGGCGAAAGCGGCGATGTACTCGCGTTCACCATTACAAGCAGCCTTTCGGGCAGCTGCAGCGCGGCACTTGCCGCAAAGAAACGCTGCGAGGAGCAGAATCCCTCTCGCCGTATTTTTGTGGTGGACACGCTGTCCGCCGGTCCGGAGATCGCCCTGCTCATCGAAAAGTCAGCCGCCGAACTGCGCTCCGGCAAGAGCTTCGAGGAGGTCTGCACAGCCGTACAGCAGTATCAGCGCCGTACCCATCTGCTCTTTGCGCTGGAATCCATGCACAATCTCGCCCAGAACGGACGAATCAGCAAGCTGGCAGCAACGATGGCCGGTGTTCTCGGCATCCGCGCCGTTGGGCAGGCCAGCGAGGAGGGCACGCTTGAGATGCTCGGCAAATGTCGGGGCGCTCGAAAAACGCAGGAGTTCCTGTTGAGTGAAATGGTGCGGCTTGGCTACAGGGGCGGCAGCGTCCGCATCGGGCATTGCCGGAACGCGACATTTGCATTGGAGCTCTGCACCGAGATCCGGCGGCGATTTCCGGGGGCAGAGGTGAAAAGCCATCCGCTACGTGGGCTGTGCAGCTACTATGCAGAACACGGCGGGGTTATGCTGGGCTTTGAGTCATGAAAACGAAGGTCTCGGACAGGAAGGCGCTGCTGCATCTTGCGGTACGCATTCTGACACTGCCGCCCATCGTCATCGGGGTAACGCTGCTTCTGATGTACGCTCCGACAGGGCTTCTGACGCGCAGGGAGCTGCTGCTGTGCGAGGTGTTCCTGCTGGTTATCCCCTTGGCGGCGTACCCGCTGCGGGAGATCTTCCACATTGGAAAGGACCGGCGCAGGGGGCAGCGCGGCACGGCGCTGGTATGCAGCGCCGTTGGGTATCTGTGCGGGTTTCTCTGGTCAATGCTGACGCCATGCTCCTGGCTCGTCCATATCCTGTTTCTCTCTTATGTCATTTCTATCGCGGCGCTGTTGCTGCTCAACGTGGGCTTTGGCCTTCGCGCAAGCGGACACGCCTGCAGCACAACAGCTCCGGCGTTTCTGTTGACATGGAAGCTGCATCCGCTTTTTGCCATACCGTCCGTTCTGCTGATCGCAGCAGTGTACAGCTCATCCCTAAAGCTGTCGCGCCATACCCTGCCGCAGCTTCTGGCCGGCTCGGCGGTCAGTCTGTTAGCCTGTGTGATCTCGATTATGGTTTATGGCGTCAGATAAAACGATACTGCGCCGCATCGCCGTTTCATTTGACGGTGGCGCGGCGCAGTCCTGTCTTTATTGCAGCTTCTTCAATCGCTGCTGTTCTGTTCTGCGTTATATTGATTCTTGAAAAACGCTACCACAACGGCGCCGGGGCCGAGGTGTGTTCCGATCACGCTGCCCACCGTTGTGTAGCGAACCTCCCGCAAATGCCCCTCCCAAATGTGGCGGCTGTCCTCTATGTACTTCAATAAAAGCGCATCGGAAAGTCCGCTGTAGCCAAGCAGCACCGGCTTGCTGAAATCAATGCCGCCCGCCTTGTCGATCTCCTGAACGAGCAGATTGTTCCCCATTTTCGAGCCGCGTGCTTTCCCCAGCAGGTGAATCTCGCCGTCAGTGACGGAGATCAACGCGAGGGTAAATCTAAACGGTCGGACTATACCACATAGTTGTTGAAATGTCAACAGAAGAGTTCCGCACAGCCCATACTCTTTGATTATAGCATCCCACGGCGCGGGGGGCTCGGCGCGGTTTTCGTGTTGTTCACCGAGTGGAAAAGCAGGCTGCCGAGAATACCGCAAAGCCCCGCCGGAATTGCTCCGGCGAGGCTTTGCCTTTGACCACATAAAATGCCACAGACAGGTGTGGAACACATGGGGGATGCGGGTCACAAGGTGTCAGGAAAGTAATTAGAATTGAGAGGAAACCGCTAAAAACGGCTAAAAAGTGCAGAAAGAATATTGCGGTAGCTCTTTGTCTACAGCGTGGTCATTTCTGCGCCGTTGCAGGGCTTGACCCAAACCGTGACCCAAACACGGAAAAAAGCAGGCGGATACAGGCGGACACAATGGATGCCCCATCGAGCCGAAAGTATGCAAAAGCGCCGGAAAGCGTTGCAGCACAACGCTTTCCGGCGCTCATTATATCTTCACACGCAGGAGGTCACTGGTTCGAGTCCAGCAGTCTCCACCAAAAAGTGGTCCCGTCAAGATTTATGCGCAAAATTATTTGCAGGCTCCGGCTGAGTGAAATCAGCCGGCAACAGAGGCGTCGTCCATGACCGCCTCCAAGTGCTTCATGTTCATGTATTTCTTGCAGCCCCACTGGGTACCTGCCACATGGCGAAGCCTCGCGCAGACCAGCATCAGAGCGGAGTTGCCGTCAGGGAACGTCCCCACCACCCGCGTCCTGCGGCGGATCTCACGGTTCAGCCGCTCGATCACGTTGTTGATACGGATGCGGGTCCAATGTTCGCTGGGAAAATTGCAGTAGGTCAGCGTCTCCTCGATGCCGTCCTCGACCTTCTTTGCCGCCTGCTTCAGTTTCATGGCGTGCAGCTCGGCGACCACGGCCTTCGCCTTCTCGCGGGACGCTTTCTTGCTCTCCTGGGCGTGGATCGCCTTGAGCATTTTTGCCACAATTTTGACCTTGGATTTGGGCACAACGGAGATAACGTTGCGGTAGAAATGCACCGTGCAGCGCTGATATTTGGCGTCCGGAAACACCTCGCACACGGCCTCCAGCATCCCCATGCACTTGTCGCCAACGATGAGCTTTACGCCGTCCAAGCCGCGTCCGCGAAGCCACTGAAAGAAATTGATCCAGCTGGTCTTGTCCTCTTTCATGCCCTCGGCGGCACCTAAAACCTCACGAAAACCGTCCTCATTCACGGCAATAGCCACCAAAACAGCAACATTTTCATACTCTCCGCCCCAGTTGCGGCGCAGGTAGATGCCGTCCACGTAGACGTATGGATAGCGTCCACCCTGCAAGGGGCGGTTCCGCCAGTCCTCGATGTGGACATAGGCTTTCTTGTTCAGCTCGCTGATGGTAGCGGGCGAAACCTTGCTGCCCCACAGTGCCTCGGTGATATCCTCCACACGGCGCACGGAAACGCCTGCCAGATACATCTCAATGAGCGCCTCCTCCACGCTGCTCTCCCGGCGGCGATACCGCTCGATGATGGCCGTCTCGAAGGACACGCCCTTGAGCCGGGGGACATGGAGCGTGACGTCGCGGTCATATTATTGTACATTATCTTGCTGCAAATGAGCGGAAGCATATTTGCCCAATACTCTTTTAATACGCACGCAATACGCATTATTTTTGCGGTGCGCCTGTAATACGCATTTAACACGGAGATAATGCGTATTAGCTATTTTCAACTACCGGGAAAGTGCAATATATCGGAATTTCTATATTGACAGCCACAATATATTGTGGTATATAAAGATTATCCAGTTATTTGTGCACCATTTGCAGGTCTATGATCTGCAGCGCACACGTTGTAAAGTTTGTACTGAGGAGCGCCACGCTCCCGTTTGAGATTCGGGCCACTGCGCCCTCGTGCTTTAATGACTATGCTGCGAGAAATTTTCTCTCGCGGCATTTTCCACCTGTATGCCGCTTTGCCGCCGTGCTATGATGTACCTGCACCTAAGGCATCGCGCATTTAGGTCGGAGCAGAGCAGGCACGGGTGGAAGGCTGTAATCAACAGCTTTTCGCTCTGACTAAGAACCCGAAGTATGTCAAAATGCGCCTCCCGAAACCGGGGCGGCCATCAAAAATTGAACAATACTGCAAACGCAGGAAGGATCGTATGGAGCCGAAACGGCAGGAAGATTCTTCCTGCGTTTTTGCTTACTATTTTGTCGCGGCACTTGCCGACGCCGCGATACCGCAGGAAAAGAAAGAGCGCCGGAATCGCTTCGGCGCAGATCAGGAAAAGAAGTTTTGTAAAAAGCCGTTGGGACGATACGGCAGGAAAATCGTTCAGGGAGAGGCAAGCTCCCGCCCTGTATGCCGCAGTCAGAGTGCGGCGCCGGTCATACGGGGTATCGCACATCCTTCGATCCGTCACCGGGCGGATCACAGGACACCGGCGGAGCCTTCCGCAGCCGAGTTCAGCGGCCTGGTGTCCGCCACCGCTCCATCGGAGCAGGGCATGTTTGCCTCATGTGGCAGTGTACTGACCTGGCACAAGCAAAGAGAGACAGACATACGGACAGGCCGCGAAAAGCGCAGCATCAAGGCTTTCCGTTTGCGGCAGTCTATCCTTTCTGCGGAAATGCGCCGGAAACGGCGCTCCTTGCCAACGGGTGAAGTGCGCCCGTCTGAACACAACTATGATTACAAGGAGATTTCTCTATATGACCACAAAAGGCATTTACCACACCCTCGTTACCCAGTTGGACAAGCTGGCCCGCCACAACCGTCAGGGCAGCTTCCGCACGAAAGGCCGTTACTACGAGGCCACCAAACGGTTCTGCGCCTACCTCGCAACTTACTACCATCTCCAAAAGCTGGAGAACGTCAGCGGCAAGCATCTAGTAAGCTACGTTCTCTATCTACAAGAGCAAGGCAAATCCGCCAGCATCATCAAGACCGACCTCTCCGCTATCCATTTTTTCCATGATAAGATGTCCCATCCCCGTTATGCGCTGCCGGGCAACGAGGAGCTAGGCGTTGCTTTGGAACGCCGCCGCTTCGGGCAGCAGGATCGTACATGGACGAACTCGGAGTTCGGCAAGCTGATCGGCCGAGCCATGGCGGAGGAGCGGGAGGACTACATCCTCTCCCTGTATCTGGCCCGCTATGCCGGTCTGCGTATCCACGAGTGCTTTCGCATGGACACCGCCGCGGCGGAGCGTGCGCTGCGCGAAAACGCCCTCACTGTAAAGGGCAAGAGCGGCAAGGTGCGTATTGTTCCCATCGAGGACGACCGTATCACGATGATGCTAGAACGGCTGCTGGACAAAACGGAGCGCGGACACAAGCTGCTGGTGCCGGATGGCATCTCCACCGACCGGGCCATCAACGGCATGCAGCAGTTTATCCTCCGCGACCCTGACGCTATCTGTGACCCTACAGCGCCGGACAGGCGCATTACCTTCCATGGACTGCAACATACCTACGCTGCTGAAAAGTATACATCTCTCATCAACGGCGGCATGACGCCTTTGGATGCCCATTTTACCGTCTCCCGTCTGCTGGGGCACGAGCGGCCCGATGTAACGGACATCTATCTGGCATCCGTAAAGGGAGGCGCTGCCCATGGAGAATAAGTATCGTGACCTGCATGAGCTGCCCGTGACACTGCGGGTGGGGGACTTGATGCCCATTCTCGGCATCGGGCGCAACACCGCCTATGAACTGATCCGCAGCGGACAGATACGGAGCGTCCGCAGTGGAAGCAGACCGGATCATCAACATCGCTGGTACTAAAGGCTCCAAAAACGGAAAGCAGTGTGCGGAAGGTATTTCTGGCGAAAACCGTTTCGATGGCGCTCACAGAGGAGAAAGATAGGCAGCAGAGGGCAAAAGAAATGCTGGACAGCGATTATCAGGACTTTGTCCTTGTGATTGCCCATGAGGACGGACGTCCCTACGAGGAAAGGCAGATTGCCTTTCTGCTCCGCAAGCTGACCGATGCCACAGGACTGCCGCCGGTAGTTTTTCACAGTCTGCGGCATTGCAGCGCCTCGCTGAAGCTGCAAATCGGCGGCGGAAACATCAAGGCGGTGCAGGGCGATACTGGCCACGCACAATCCCGTATGGTAACAGATCTGTACGCCCATACCAACAACGAGGAGCGCCGCCGGTTGGCGGAGAAGGTAGAGGCGGATTTCTTCCAGAAACGGGCTGATGTGCCGCAGGAAAAGCCGCTGGATAACTCTGCGGAACAGGCGTACCGCCTGCTGCAAGAAAATCCCGACATTGCCAAATTGATCATTGCAACGCTGCAAAAGCAGACGCAGCAATAGCTTGTTGGAAGATCTGTTGGAAAGTCCAACGAAACTAAGAGACGATAAAACAAAGCAAACCCTGTAACCGTTGTGGTTACAGGGTTTGCGTGGAGCTGCTGGGCGGATTCGAACCGCCGACCTCATCCTTACCAAGGATGCGCTCTACCGACTGAGCTACAGCAGCATATGGCGACCAAGATGGGGCTCGAACCCACGACCTCCAGCGTGACAGGCTGGCGTTCTAACCAACTGAACTACTTGGCCAAATGAAATTTGGTGGGAACAACTGGACTCGAACCAGTGACCCCCTGCTTGTAAGGCAGGTGCTCTAACCAGCTGAGCTATGCTCCCGTCCTTGCCGCACACATTAGTACCGCGGCGACAAGAGAGATTATACTAAATATTAGCCAGACTGTCAACACCAAATTTCAATTTTTTTACTATTTTTTTCGGGCGTCCGCGGCCAGCTGCTCCAGCTGCTGGCGGTCGAAGTCATACACCGCGTCGCAGAACTGGCAGGTCATGTGGCAGGAGCCCTGCTCCCGCAGGATGCCCTCCAGCTCGTCGGCCCCCAGGGACAGCAGCGCCCGCTCCACCCGCTGGCGGCTGCAATAGCACTTGTAGCTTACCGGGCAGGTCTCCAGAATCTTCAGCTCAAAATCGGACATCACCGTCCGCAGCAGGTGCTCCGGGTCCGGATCCCGGTCCAGGATGGCGGACACCGGCCCGGCGGCCATGATGCCGCCCTCCACCTTGGCAATGGTGTCCTCCCCGGCCCCGGGCATCAGCTGGATGAGATAGCCCCCGGCGGCCTTGACGCTGTGGTCCCGGTCCACCAGCACCCCCAGGGCGCAGGCGGTGGGAATCTGCTCCGACTCCACGAAATAACCGGCGATATCCTCGGCGATCTCGCCGCCCATCAGGTCCACGGTGCCCACATAGGGCTCCTTCATGTGCAGGTCCTTGATGACGGTGATGGTGCCCTCGCCGCCCACGGCGCCGCCTACGTCCAGCTTGCCGTCGTCCCGCAGGGGCAGGTCCACCTGGGGATTGGCCACATAGCCCCGGACGTTGCCCTCGGCGTCGGACACCGCCAGCACCGTGCCCAGAGGGCCGCCGCCCTTGATCTGCAGGGTCAGGCTGGCCCCCTGGCCCTTCAGGGCGTTGCCCATCATGGACGCGCCGGCCAGAGCCCGGCCCAGGGCCGCCGTGGCCACCGGGCTGGCGTGATGAATCTGCCGTGCCCGCTCGGTAAGCTCCCGGCTGCAGATAGCCGCGGCCTGCACCAGGCCGTCGGTGGAAATCGCTCTTACAATATAATCGCTCATGCTTACAAAACCTCTTTTATTTGCGAATGCAGGTGAAATACACCCGATCCTCACCGGGTACGGGGCGGCGCAGCTTCCCGTCGCCCCAGGTGCGCACGTCGGCAAAGCCCGCCTCCTCCAGCCACCGGGTCAGCTGCTCCACGGAGTAGCCCCGCTGGCGGTGCAGCTCGAAGCCGCGGTCCCAGGACCCGCCCTCCGCCAGGGTGAACAAGTCCATATAATAGGTACACAGCCCCCGGCGATATTCGGTGCGCCACACGCAGTAGGTGTCCTCCGTCTCGTCCAGGAACACCTGTCCGTCCAAGGCGGCCAGCCGCTCCGGCAGCCGCACGTCGAAGGCCAGCAGGCCCCCGGGGCTGATGAACAGGTGCAGCCGCTGAAAGGTCCGCTGCACGTCCCGGGGATTTGTCAGATAGTTCAGGCTGTCCAGGCAGCAGATGGCGGCGTCCACGGTGCCGTACAGGTCCAGCCGGGGCATGGACTGGTGCAGGAACAGGGGCGGGACCTCCGCCGGGGCGCTTTTCTCCCGGGCGGCGGCCAGCATCTCCTGGGACCCGTCCACAGCGATGAGCTCATAGCCCCGCCCGGCCAGCAGCCAGGTCATGGACCCGGTGCCGCAAGCCAGATCCAGCACCGTGTGCACTGGGATGCGGCTGCGGCGGAACAGCTTTTCCAGAAAGTCCGCCCGCTTTTCATACCCCACGTCCCAGGTCAGCTCGTCATAGGCCCCGGCCAGCTGCTGGTAGCTGCTCATTTGTCCTCCTGCTCCTTCATGCGCTCCAGCACGTTCTCATATCCCCCCGCGCCGTTGAGCAGGGACCGGTTCACCCGGCTGATGGTGGCGCTGGAGGCGCCGGTTTTCTCCAGAATATCGCTGTAGAGCATCCCGTCGTTGAGCAGAGTGGCCACCTCATAGCGCTGCTCCATAGAACGCAGCTCGGAAATGGTGCACAGGTCCTGGAAGAAGCTATAGCACTCCTCCTCATTTTTCAGCGTCAGGATCGCCCGGTACAGCAGGTCGCTTTTTTCCTTCTGGGCAATCTTGGATTTCGCCGTTCTTACCATAATTGTTTTTCCTCCGTTTCCAAAAAACGTAGTATTTGTTTTCCTCGGGTAGTCATTTTACCATTTTAACCTATAAAAGTAAACCGTTTATGCAAAATTTTTTTGCAAATTTTACGGTTTGTTCACACTCTCCCCTGCCGCCGTCCGGCAACGCTCCCGGGAGCGTTACCGGACACTTTGCGTTTTAGCGTCCTAAATCCTACCAACCTACCATGCTTACAGTAACGGTTTTTGCGCGCTATTTCGTCCCGTCTTAAAAATTTCAACATATTGTCGACCCTTTTCGCGATAAATTCCGGTAAAATCGTCCGTTTTCGATTTTCCACACGGGAATCTTTACGCTATCGGGGGAAATCTTTATGACCTATTTATGAATGCGGACTATTCGTTGTCACCATTTTCACGAAATTTGTGCTATACTCACTGCGTAAACCAGAGCTGTCCGGGAGCTCTGAAAATCACAAAACGACTATAAGGGAGTGTGTGTTTGTGGCAACATTTATCATCGGTCTTGTGATCCTGTTCGGCGGCGCTGCGCTGTACGGACGCTTCTGCGAGAAAGTTTTCGGGCCTGACGACCGTCAGACCCCGGCCTACGCCAAACAGGACGGCGTGGACTATATCCCCATGAAGGGCTGGAGAAACAGCCTGATCAACCTGCTGAACATCGCCGGTACCGGCCCCATCCTGGGGCCCATCCAGGGCATTCTGTTCGGGCCCATCGCATTTATCACCATCCCCATCGGCAACGTCATCGGCGGCGCCATGCACGACTATTTCTCCGGCATGATCTGCCTGCGTGACGGCGGCACCCAGATGCCCCAGATGATCAAGCGCTATTCCAATAAGGGCATTTTCAACGTATACAACGTGTTCTGCTGTCTGCTTCTGCTGCTGGTGGGCGCTGTGTTCGTTTACACCCCCGGCGACATTGCCGCCACCTCCGTGTTCGGCTTCGACGGCAAGCCTACCTCCGTCTCCACCTGGATCATTTACGGCGTGATCTTCCTGTATTACCTGGTCGCTACCGTGTTCCCCATCGACGCCATCATCGGCCGCATTTATCCCATCTTCGGCGCCATCCTGCTGTTCTCCGCCGTGGGTGTGTTCATCGGCATCTTCGTCAAGGGCTATCCCCTGCTGAACGTGTGGGACGACTGGTCCTCTCCCATCCTGCAGCTCACCGGGGCTGACGGCGCGGTTAAGAGCTTCACCTATGCAGACTACTTCAAGGGCGGCCACTTCCTGCCAATCTTCTTCGTCACCGTGGCCTGCGGCATTCTGTCCGGCTTCCACTCCACCCAGACGGCTATCATCTCCCGCACGGTGAAGAACGAGCGTCAGGGCCGCATGACCTTCTACAACATGATGATCCTGGAGGGCTTCATCGCTATGGTGTGGGCCGCCGGCGCTATGGGCGTGTACAATCTGGCTCTGCAGGAGCCCAACGCCTCCCTGGCCACCGGTACCATCGGCGTGGTCTGCAAGGATATCCTGGGCCCCGTGGGCGGCGTCATCGCCCTGATCGGCGTCATCGTTCTGCCCATCACCTCCGGCGATACCGCTCTGCGCGCTCTGCGTCTGTCCCTGGCGGAGACGTTCCACCTGGACCAGTCCACCAACGGCAAGCGTATGCGTCTGGCCATCCCTGTGTTTGTTCTGGCTGCCGGCATCATCGTGTTCGCCAAGTTCAACAAGGACGGCTTCAACATTCTGTGGCGTTACTTCGCATGGTCCAACCAGACCCTGTCTCTGTTCGCCTTCCTGTGCATCACGGTGTGGATGTTTGAAAACGGCAAGGGCAAGTTTGCGTGGATGCCGCTGATTCCCGGCGCATTCTACGCCTTCATCTGCTCCACCTACATCGCCAATGCGCACATCGGCTTCAACATCCCCTGGACCGCCTCCTACATCATCGGCGTGGTGTTCGCCATCGCCTATGTGGTGGCCCTGTGCCTGTATGGCAGAAAGCGCGGCGCGGCTGTGAAGCTGAAAATGAACAAGTAACTCTTTTTCTCCTGACAGCATATAGGTGTAAATCCCCCGGCAGGTGCCGGGGGATTTACGCTTTTTGTCCGGTGTTTTTTTAACGGTTTTTCGACGGGATTCTCATTTCAGGGATTGAGTCGGGCGGTTCGATATGTTATACTGGACTTACTTTTTCAGGAGGCAAGCCATATGACACTCAACGAATTGAAAATCGGCCAGTCCGGGGTCATCACCGCCGTAGGCGGCGACGGCCCCCTGCGCTGCCGTTTGCTGGATATGGGGCTGATCCCCCGCACCGCCGTGAAGCTGATGAAGGTGGCCCCCATGGGGGATCCCATCGAGATCCGGGTCCGGGGCTATGAGCTGACCCTGCGGGTGGAGGACGCCATGAAGATCCAGGTAAAGGAGGCGGCGGTATGATTTTCGCCCTGGTCGGCAATCAGAATTGCGGCAAAACCACGCTTTTCAACGCCCTCACCGGCTCCAACCAGCACGTGGGCAACTTTCCCGGCGTCACCGTGGACCAGAAAACCGGCGAAATACGGGGCGAAAAGGGCTGCTCCGTGGTGGACCTGCCGGGCATCTACTCCCTGCGGCCCTATACCCAGGAGGAGATCGTCTCCCGGGACTACATCCTCAACCAGAAACCCGACGGCATCATCAACATCGTGGACGCCACCAACATCGAGCGCAACCTCTATCTGACGCTGCAGCTGCTGGAGCTGCGGGTGCCCATGGTGCTGGCCCTGAACATGATGGACGAGGTCCGGGCCAACGGCGGCGCCGTGGACGTGCAGCGGATGAGCCGGGAGCTGGGCATCCCGGTGGTGCCCATTTCTGCCGCCAAGGGCGAGGGCGTGTCGGAGCTGGTGGATCAGGCCCTGGCCGCGGCCCGGGGCCGGGTATTGCCCAAGGTCACGGACTTCTGCGCCGACGACTCCGCCGTCCACCGCTGCATCCACGCGGTGGTGCACCTGATCGCCGATCACGCCGACCGCATCGGCGTTCCGGCCCGGTTCTGCGCCGCCAAGCTCATCGAGGGCGGCGATGACCTGGCGGACCGTCTGGCCCTGGACCAGAACGAGCGGGAGCTGCTGGAGCACTGCATCGTCCAGATGGAGACGGAGACCGGCCTGGACCGCAATGCCGCCCTGGCGGATATGCGGTACAGCTTCATCGAAAACGTGGTGTCCGCCTCGGTGGTCAAGTGCCGCGAAAGCCGGGAGCACGCCCGGTCCGTGAAAATGGACCGCCTGCTGACGGGCCGCTACACGGCGGTGCCGGTGTTTCTGGGCATCATGCTGCTGACCTTCTGGCTGACCTTCGACGTCATCGGCCAGCGGCTGTCGGACTGGCTGGCGGTGGGGGTGGACGCCCTGACCGCCCTGGTGGACCGGGGCCTCACGGCCTACGGCATCAACCCGGTGGTCAAGAGCCTGATCGTGGACGGTATATGCAGCGGCGTAGGCAGCGTGCTGGTGTTCCTGCCCATCATCGTGACCCTGTTCTTCTTCTTGTCCATCCTGGAGGACACCGGCTACATGGCCCGGGTGGCCTTCGTCATGGACAAGCCCCTGCGGAAGATCGGCCTCTCCGGCCGCAGCATCGTCCCCATGCTCATCGGCTTCGGCTGCTCCGTCCCCGCCATCATGGCCACCCGCACGGTGTCCTCGGACCGGGACCGGAAAATGACCATCCTGCTGACGCCGTATATGAGCTGCTCGGCGAAAATCTCCATCTACGCCTTCTTCACGGCGGCCTTCTTCCCCCGTTACCGTGCCCTGGTGATGATCGGCCTGTATGTGCTGGGCATCCTCATCGGCATTGCGGCGGCGCTGATCATGAACAAGACCGCCTTCCGGGGAAAGCCCGTGCCCTTCGTCATGGAGCTGCCCAACTACCGGCTGCCCAGCGTCAAAAGCGTGGCCCTGCTGCTGTGGGAAAAGGCCAAGGATTTCCTGCAGCGGGCCTTCACGGTGATCTTCCTGGCCACCATGGTCATCTGGTTCCTCCAGAGCTTCGACACCCGGCTCAACGTGGTGTCCGACAGCGCGGACAGCCTGCTGGCCCTGATCGGCCAGGTGCTGGCCCCCCTCTTCGCTCCCCTGGGCTTCGGCGACTGGCGCTGCGCCACCTCGCTGATCTCCGGCTTCATCGCCAAGGAATCCGTGGTCAGCACCCTGGAGGTGCTGCTGGGCGGCAGCGCCATCTCCGGCCTGTTCACCACCCGGTCCGCCCTGAGCTTCCTAGTGTTCACCCTGCTGTATACCCCCTGCGTGGCGGCGGTGGCCACCATCCGCCGGGAGCTGGACTCCTCCCTGAAAACCCTGGGCGTGGTGGCCATGCAGTGCGGCGTGGCCTGGCTGGCCTCCTTGGCCATGTACGCCATCGCGGGGCTATTCTAAGATTGTTCCAAAAGGGCATTGCCCTTTTGGAACAGCAAAAAAATCCCCGGCTGCCTGGCAGCCGGGGATTTTTGCTATGCGGTTTTATGCGCCCAGGGGGTTCAGCACTTCTCGTAGATGGTGGCAACGCCCATGCCGCCGCCGATGCACAGGGTGGCCAGGCCGCGCTTGGCCTCGGGCCGCTTCTGCATCTCGTGCAGCAGGGTGACGATGATACGAGCACCGGAAGCGCCCACGGGGTGGCCCAGAGCGATGGCGCCGCCATTGACGTTGACCTTGCTCATGTCGAAGTGCAGCTCGCGGGCCACGGCGATGGACTGGGCGGCAAAGGCCTCGTTGGCCTCCACCAGGTCGATGTCGTCGATGGTCAGACCGGCCTTCTTCAGAGCCTGACGGGAAGCGGGCACGGGGCCCACGCCCATGATCTTGGGATCCACGCCGCCCTGGCCCCAGCCGATGAGCTTGGCCATGGGCTTCAGACCGTACTTCTCCACAGCCTCGCCGGAAGCCAGCACGATGGCGGCAGCGCCGTCGTTGATGCCGGAGGCGTTGGCAGCGGTGACCCGGGGCTGACCCTTGTCGGCGGCTTCCTGGATACCGGTGGGCTCAAAGGTGTTCACCACCTGGGGGTTGGGGGACTCGGGGCTGACGGGGAACGCGCCGCGCAGCTTGGCAATGCCTTCCTTGGTGACGCCGGCCTTGGGATACTCATCCTTGGCGAAGGGGACCATTTCCTTCTTGACCTTGACCATCACGGGGACGATCTCGTCGTCGAAGCGGCCGGCCTTCTGGGCGGCCTCGGTCTTCTGCTGGGAGGCGGCGGCGAAGGCGTCCTGCTCCTCGCGGGTGATGCCCCAGATGTCGTTGATGTTCTCGGCGGTGGTGCCCATGTGATAGTTGTTATAAGCGTCCCACAGACCGTCCTTGATCATGGTGTCCACCAGCTTCTTGTCGCCCATGCGAGCGCCCCAGCGGGCGTCCAGGGAGGCGAAGGGAGCGGCGCTCATGTTCTCGGTGCCGCCGCAGACCACCACGTCGGAATCACCGGCCAGGATGGAGCGGGCGCCCTCGATGACAGACTTCATGCCGGAGCCGCAGACCATGCCCACGGTGTAAGCGGGAACGGAATAGGGGATACCGGCCTTGATGGCCACCTGGCGGGCAACGTTCTGGCCCTGGGCAGCGGTCAGGATGCAGCCGAACATAACCTCATCCACGTTTTCGGGGGCGATATTGGCGCGCTTGAGGGCCTCCTTCACCACCACTGCGCCCATCTCGGCGGCAGGGGTGTTCTTCAGGGAACCGCCGAAGGAGCCGATAGCGGTACGGCAGCAATTGACGACATACAAATCTTTCATAGTGGTAATTTCCTCCTACATTTTGTTTTAGGGTTCTACTCTGTACCTATATCGTAGTCATTTTCGACCGAATAGTCAACCCCAGATTGCTCCGAATCGCAAAAATCGTGGAACTGAACAGGATTTGACTGGATTTCTTTGGTTGTTTGACTAAAAATTAACAAGCTGGTTAATTTTATGACAAGGCCGCCCGGGCCTCCTGGAGCTTGGTATAGAAGTCGCCCACGTTGAGCTTGTTATACAGGCGGGTGTTGTAGTCCACCTGGGCGTTTGCCACGGCGTCCTTGATCCGGGTTTCAAACAGGGCGTTCACCACGGCGGACCGGTTCAGCTCCCGGCCCACCGCCACATACAGGGCGTTATCGGTCTCGATGACGCCGCTGACCTGGCCCGGCTCCAGGGCCGCCACGGCGGCGGCCAGGGTCTCGCCCATGTCCCCGGCGGAGGCGGTGACTCCCTCCTCCGTCACGTTCTCCATGCCCAGCTGGGCCGCCAGGTCCAGATAGGTGGCGGCAACGTCCTGGGAATCCCGCAGCTGCTGGGCGAAGCTCTCCGCCGCCAGGCGGGTGTTGTCGTCGTCCTCGCCGTCCAGGGGCCAGTACAGCAGCAGACAGGTGGCGTAGCCGCTGTCCTTGGCCAGGGCGTCGATGTCCTCCTGGGCGGGATACAGGGCGCTTCCTTCGGTGCAGAAAGCCTGGCGCACCCCGGCGTACAGATAGTACCCCTGGTTGATGCTGTCGAACATGGTCTCCGACACGCCCATGCCCTGGATCTGCTTGAGATAGGCCTCCTGGCTGCCGTAGTAGTTGATATACTGCTGGCGCTGCTTTTCCAGGGCCTCCCGGTCGGAGTCGGTCAGGGTCACGTTCCCCTGCCTGGCCCACTGGCGGATCACGGCGTACAGCTTCACCGTCTCCAAGGCGTCCTGCTTGGCATAGGCCCCGTAGGTCATGCCGTCGGACAGCTCCGCATCAAAGTCCAGGTCCGACACGTTGGCCGACAGATACTCGCAGTCGTAGGCCACCCAGTACAGATACTCCTCGGCGTCGATGGTCTCGCCGTTGACGGTCAGCAGCTCCGCGTCCGGCCGGATGCCGGAGGCCTGGTAAAACAGGCCGTCGCTGCGGTGGCCGTTGGTAAGGATCCCGCTGGCGGAGATCACCGCCACCAGCGCCACGGACAGGACCACCGAGGCGGCCAGACGGATCAGGGATTTTTTCATGTTGCTCCTCCTTCATGGGCTTTGCCCAGTTCTTCTTTTTTCAGCCGCAGCTCCTCCGTCAGCTTCCCGGCGGCGGCCAGGGCGTCCTCCCCGGGGGATAGGTGCAGCTGCAGCCGGGGCGGCTCCCCGGCGGACAGCCGCAGGCGGCTGCGATAGCCCGGCATGGTGCACACGGCCATCAGGCTGGGCACATCCACCCGGCTGTCAAAGGTGAAGGCCACCACACCGGCCTTCTGGGTGATATCGGTGATGAACACCTCCGCCGCCGCGGCCCGCAGCAGTGCCACGTCCAGCAGAGCCATCACCGCCTTGGGCGGGTCGCCGTACCGGTCCGTCAGCTCGTCCACCAGGTCCGAGGCCTCCTCAGTGGTGCGGATGGCCGCCATCCGGCGGTACAGGTCCATCCGCTGCCGGGGAGAGGACACATATTTTTCCGGAATGTGGGCCGAGGTGGCCAGGTCCGCCGAGCAGTCGGGGCGGATGTCCCGTCCCCTCCCCTGCTGCTCCAGCACCGCGTCGTTCAGCAGCTTCAGATACATATCATAGCCCACGCTCATGAGATAGCCGGACTGCTCCGGCCCCAGCAGGTTGCCCGCCCCCCGGATCTCCAGGTCCCGCATGGCGATGCGGAAGCCGGATCCGAAGGTGACGTACTCCCGGATGGCGGACAGCCGCTTGGAGGCCACCTCCGTCAGCACCTTCCCGGGGCGGTAGGTCAGGTACGCATGGGCCCGGCGGGCGCTGCGGCCGATGCGGCCCCGGATCTGGTGCAGCTGGGACAGGCCCAGCCGGTCCGCGTCCTCGATGATCAGGGTGTTCACGTTGGGGATGTCGATGCCGGTTTCGATGATGGTGGTGCACACCAGCACCTGAATTTCGCCGTCGGCCATCTGCTGCATCACGGAGCTGAGCTCCCGCTCGGCCATTTTCCCGTGGGCGATGCCGATGGCCACGTCCTCCCCCAGCCACTGGCGCAGCCGCCCGGCGGTGGACTCGATGTTCTCCACCCGGTTGTGCAGGTAGTACACCTGCCCGCCCCGGCTCAGCTCCCGGCGGATGGCCTCGGCGATGACGGGCCACTCATGCTCCACCACATAGGTCTGCACCGGCTGGCGGTCGTGGGGCGGCTCCTCGATGGTGCTCATGTCCCGGATGCCGGACAGGGCCATGTTCAGGGTCCGGGGAATGGGGGTGGCGGACAGGGTCAGGGTATCCACCTGTTTGGCCCGCTCCCGGAGCTTCTCCTTGTGGGTCACGCCGAAGCGCTGCTCCTCGTCGATGACCAGCAGCCCCAGGTCGTGAAATTGCAGGTCCTTTCCCAGGAGCTTGTGGGTGCCGATCAGCAGGTCCACCTTTCCCGCCTGGGTCCGGGCCAGGATGTCCCGCACCTGGGCCGGGGTCCGGAACCGGGACAGCACCTCGATGTTCACCGGGAAGGAGCGGAAGCGGTTCACCGCTGTGGCATAGTGCTGCTGGGCCAGAACGGTGGTGGGCACCAGAATGGCGGCCTGCTTGCCGTCCATGATGCACTTCATCACCGCCCGCAGGGCCACCTCGGTTTTCCCGTAGCCCACGTCGCCGCACAGCAGCCGGTCCATGGGCCGGGGCTGCTCCATGTCGGCCTTGATGTCCCGGATGGCCTGGAGCTGGTCGTCGGTCTCCGTGTAGGGGAAGGCGTCCTCAAACTCCTGCTGCCAGGGGCTGTCCGGGGAGAAGGCGTGGCCCGCCAGCCGCTGCCGCTGGGCATACAGCCGGATCAGCCCCTCCGCCAGGTCCTTGGCGGCGGCCTTGGCCTTCCGGGTGGTCTTGGCCCACTCGGTGCCCCCCAGCTTGTTGAGCTTGGTGCGCTCGTTGTCCTCGCCGGGGCCGATATACTTGCTGACCAGGTCCAGGGACGTGGCCGGGACGTACAGCACGTCCTGCCCGGCGTAGGCGATCTTGATATAGTCCTTCTCCACCCCGTCCACCGGCAGGCGCAGCATGGCCACGAACCGGCCGATGCCGTGGTGGGCATGGACCACCAGGTCCCCGGGGGTCAGGTCCGTATAGGACTGGAGCTTCTGCTGATTGCTGTCCCGCTTGGGCCGGGGCTTTTTACTCCGGCCGGACAGGGGCGTGGTCAGCTGCCCCTCCGTCAGCACCGCCAGCCGCCCCTCCGGGTATTCGCACCCGGCGGAGAGAGCGCCCACGGCGATGAGCACCGTGCCCTTTTCCGGGGCCTTCTCCCCGGTCAGGTCCACGGCGGCGGGGATTTTCCGGTCCGCCAGCATCTGCTGCAGGTTCCTGGCCCGGACCTCGCCGCCGCACAGCACCATCACCCGATAGCCGGAGGTGAGATAGTGGGTCAGGTCCGTGCAGGCCAGCTCCAACGACCCGCCGTAGCTGGACAGCTGCTTGGCCGTCAGCTGTAACAGGTCCCGGGGAGCCAGCAGCTGCCGGCCGGTGGTGAGGCTGTCCAGCTGCACCGTGGGGCGCTTTTCCAGCCGGGCCGCCAGCTCCTGCTCCGAGGCGGCAAAATCCGCCAGCTCCCCGGCCAGAAAGCCCGCCTCCATTCCGGCGGACACGTCCTCCTTCAGCTGCCACAGCCAGCCCCGCAGGGCCTCCGCCGTCCGGCCGCTTTCCTCCACGCATACCAGGGCGTTTTCGGGCAGATAGTCCAGGGCCGTGGTCTTTTCCGGATACACCGCCGCCAGGCACCGGTCCGGGCCGTTGGGGGCCATGCCCTGGCGCAGACGGGCGGCGTCGGCGGTCAGCAGCTCCCGCAGGGCCTGGGTGTCCTGCCTCCAGGCCAGGCGCTTCACCGCGGCCTCCAGCCGCCGGGCCGCCTGCTCCGCCTGGCCCTCCTGCCAGGCCGGCAGCACCTCCGCCGCCGGAAGCAGCAGGGCCTCCCGGCGGTTTTCCACCCGCCGCTGGGTGGCGGTGTCGAAAATGCCCAGGGAGTCGATCTCGTCGTCGAAAAATTCGCAGCGCACCGGCTGCTCCATTCCCGGGGAGAACACGTCCAGGATGCCGCCCCGCAGGGCGAACTGTCCCGGGCCCTCCACCTGGTCGCACCGGGTATATCCGGCTCCGGCCAGCCGCCGGGCCAGGTCCCCCAGGTCCCACCGCTGGCCCACGGCCAGGGTCAGGACCGTCCGCTCCAGCACCCGGGGCGGGATGCACCGCTGCACCAGGGCCTCCGGGGTGGTCACCACCACGGGGCTGCTTCCCAGGCGGTACAGGGCCGCCAGCCGCCGGTTTTCCCATTGGCGGCTGGCCTCCATGGGCCGCCACTGCAGCTCCCGGGCCGGCAGCACCAGCGGCTCCTCCCCGGTGAGCACCCGCAGGTCACCGGCCTGCCGCCGGGCCTCCCGCTCGTCAGGACACAGCACCACCAGCGGCCGCCGGGTCTTCAGATGCAGGGCCGCCTCCACCTGGGCCCGGTGCACCGGGCTTACGCCGGTGATCAGCACCGGGCTTACGCCGTTTTCTACGTCCTCTGTCAGCTGCCGCACCTCCGTCAGGCTCAGCAGCTCCTTCATCAGCGCCTTCACCGGGCACCTCCCTTCCTCCGCAGCGCGCTCGGGGGCGTATACGACTGTAGTATACGCCCCGAAGCTGTAACAGAACTTAAAAGTATCAATTGAACCGGTTCATGGCCCGGTCGATGCCCTCTGTGATCAGGGTCTTGGCGGCGTCGCCTGCCCGGTCCAGGGCGTCCTCCACCGCCGTCCGGTCCTCACCCATGGGCTTGCCCATGACCCAGTCCACCATGTCGTGCTCCCCGGGCCGGGGGGAGCCTACCCCCACCTTGATGCGGGGGAACCGGTCGGTGCCCAGGTGCTGGATGATATTCTTCAGGCCGTTGTGTCCTCCGGCGCTGCCGCCGCCCCGGATCCGCAGCTTCCCGGCAGGCAGGGACACGTCGTCGCTGATGACCAGCACATGGTCCGCCGGGATCTTGTAAAACCGGGCCGCCTCGCCCACGGACTCGCCGGACAGGTTCATATAGGTCTGGGGCTTCATCACCAGCACCTGCCGGTCCCCCACCTTCCACTGGCCGGTCCAGGCCCGGAAGCGCAGCTTATTGAAGCGGAAGCCCTCCCGGTCCGCCAGACGGTCCAGGGCCATAAAGCCCATGTTGTGCCGGGTGGCGGCATACTGGTTCCCGGGATTTCCCAGGCCCACCAGCAGCCAGCTGATCCCGCCGCCGCTGCGATGAAAAAACATAGCGTCACATCCCCCTGTATCGGAAAACTGCCGGTAAAAATAACCGGGCGAAAAAATCGCCCGGTTATTATATCACAAAAATGCTCAGTTGAACAGCTTGGCAATGGAAATTTCCTGATAAATCCGCTCGATGGCCTCGCCGAACATGGGAGCCACGGACAGATACTTGATCTTGCTGCACCCGGCGCCCTGGGTCTCCGGAATGGTGTTCAGCAGGGCCAGCTCCGTGATGTTGCTGCCCTCCAGCCGCTCCAGAGCCGGGCCGGACAGCACGCCGTGGCTGGCGCAGGCATACACGTTCCTGGCGCCGCCCACCTCCACGATGGCCTTGGCGGCGTTGCACAGGGAACCGGCGGTATCCACCATGTCGTCAAACAGGATGCAGTCCTTGCCGGCCACGTCGCCGATGACGTTCATGACCTCGCACTGGTTGGCCTTCTGGCGGCGCTTATCCACGATGGCCAGGTTCATGTGCAGCTTCTGGGCGAAGGTCCGGGCCCGGGCCACGGAGCCCACATCGGGGGACACCACCACCATGTCCTCGGCCCGCTCGCCGAACTTCTTGGCGTAGTAGTCCACAAAGACGGGGTTACCAAGCAGATTGTCCACGGGGATGTCGAAGAAGCCCTGGATCTGGCTGGCGTGCAGGTCCATGGTCAGCACCCGGTCGGCGCCGGCGCGGGTGATCAGGTTGGCCACCAGCTTGGCGGAAATGGGATCGCGGGGCTTGGTCTTCCGGTCCTGGCGGGCGTAGCCGAAATAGGGGATCACCGCGGTGATCCGTCCGGCGGAGGCGCGCTTCAGGGCGTCGATCATGATGAGCAGCTCCATGAGGGCGTCGTTGACGGTGTGGGACACTCCGTCCTTCTCAAAGGGGCAGGTGGACTGAACCACAAACACGTCCGAGCCGCGGACGGTCTCATAGATGGAGGCGTAGTTCTCGCCGTCGGCGAAGGAGCCCACCTCCGCGTTGCCCAGAGGGACGCCCAACTCCTGGCAGATGGCCTTGGCCAGCTCCGGGTTGGAATTGCCGGTAAAAATTTTGATGCTTTTCCCGTGTGTGATCATACTCAACTTCCTTCCGTAATTGCGAGCGCGCCCGGGGGCCGGGCGCCCTCTTTTTCCTTTCTCTGCAGTGCGGGGGGTGTTTATCAGACCGAATATGGAACCACAAAAGCGCGGGGGCTACTTGGCGTCCTTCTTGGCCCGATGGGCGGCGGCCCAGCCGGGCTTTGCCACCTGCCGGGCCCGGGCAATGGCCAAGGCGTCCGGCTCTACGTCCTGGGTAATGGTGGAACCGGCGGCGGTGTAGGCGCCATCCCCGATGTGGACGGGGGAGACCAGATTGGTGTTGCAGCCGATAAAGCAGTGGTCCCCAATGGTGGAGCGGTACTTCCGGTTGCCGTCGTAGTTGACCAGCACCGTGCCGCAGCCAAAGTTGACCTTCCGTCCCACGTCGGCGTCGCCCACATAGGTCAGGTGGGAGATCTTGGTCCCCTCACCGATGGTGGAGTTTTTCAGCTCCACAAAGTCGCCCACCTTCACGTCCGCGCCCACATGGCAGTTGGGGCGGATATAGGCGAAGGGCCCCACGTGGGCGCCGGAGTCAATGGTGCTCTCGTTGCACTGGGAGGAGTTGATGGTCACTCCGTCTCCCACGGTGCAGTCCACCAGCATGGTGTTGGGGCCGATCTCACAGTTGGCGCCCACCACCGTTCTGCCCCGCAGGATAGTTCCCGGGAGCAGCAGGGTCCCAGGTCCCACGGTGACGCTCTCTTCCACATAGACCGTATCCGGGTCCATCATCTTTACGCCGGAGTCCAGCAGGGCCTG
>OMFO01000096.1_pt1 | contig 69557 bp, 71 predicted proteins | sample 1645611 | NCBI WGS metagenome assembly OMFO01 (sample SAMEA103958147, study PRJEB25191) | human gut metagenome | biome: human-associated habitat [ENVO:00009003]; feature: intestine environment [ENVO:2100002]; material: feces | place: Germany | collected 2013/2015
AGACGGGGCGGCAGCAAGGGAGATACCGTGATGAAAACTGAACTGACCCTGAATGCCCTGCAGTCCATGAACGCACAGGAATATGAAGATATCCGTGCTGCGGGAAGCGATATGCGCCGTAATCTCACTCACGAGGTGATGCGTGAAGTGGACGCACCGGCTAACTGGATGATGAATGGCGAGTATGGCAGTGAGTTCGGGGGCTTTTTCCCCGTCCAGGTTCGTTTCACGCCAGCCCACGAACGTTTCCACCTGGCATTATGTTCGCCGGGAGACGTCTCTCAGCTCTGGATGCTGGTTCTGGTGAATTGTGGTGGACAGCCTTTCGCCGTCGTTCAGGTGCAACATATCTTCACGCCTGTCGCTATCAGTCACACGCTGGCGCTTGCCGCGACACTTGATGCGCAGGGGTACAGTGTTAACGACATCATCCATATCCTGATGGCAGAAGGAGGTCAGGCATGAGCGCACGTTCACGGGCACTGATCCCCCTCAGCGCAGAGCAACAGGCCGCCATGCAGGCTGTGGCTGTCACCGAACAACGTCGTCGTCAGGGACGCACACTTTCAGCATGGCCTTATGCCAGCGCTTTCTTTCGCTGCCTGAATGGCAGTCGCCGGATTTCGCTGACCGATCTCCGCTTTTTTGCTCCTGCGCTGACGAAGGAGGAATTTCATGGCAACCGTCTCCTGTGGCTGGCTGCCGTGGATAAACTGATTGAAAGTTTTGGTGAAGTCTGTGTTCTTCCCCTGCCATCCGATGCGGGGCATCGTCTGTTCCCGTCCGTTCCTTTTCGTGAAGGTGAGCGGCGTCGTCAGAAAACCACGCTGACAGAGCAGAAATACAGCCGCCAGCGGGAACGTGAGGCAGAACGACGGGAACTGGAATACCAGACATGTTTTGCTCAGGCGCAGATTGACCTTGCGTTTCATACTCCCGCCACGGTCGGAAGCTGGTTGTCCCGCTGGTCTGGTGTTGTTGAGGAGCATGATCTGGAAACGATTTTCTGGGGGTGGTGCGGGCGTTTTCCATCACTGTCATCATTTGACCGGTTTTTCTGGCAGGAGGAACCACTCTGGCGGCTGATTTTTGAAGCCGGTGAGGCCGGTCGTGGTGCACCGGTACAGGTACGTGCACTTGAGCAGTGGATGATCCCGAACAAGCTGGAGAACGCAATATGATGAAATCAGACGAACAATATCACGTTCCCGTGTGGATGCGACCTCTGTTGCCGTTGCTCTGCAATACCGGTGGTAATGATCCGGAGGAACTGCTGAATGATACAGAAACCACCGCCAGTGCGAATATTGTCCGTTATGTACTGATAGTTGCAGTGCGGTCGCAGATTGATCTGCTGCAGCTACTGTACAGGAAAGGACTGTTGCGCACAGAGATACCAGGTGGCTTTTCACCGGAAGAAGCGCAGGAACTCCTGGATAATCTGGTGCGCAGCCATATCAGAAAGGCGCTGTCGGGTGAGCGAATGGCAGCCCGTGACAGAAATGCCGATCTGACCTGGATTCGCCAGCAACTGGTCGATGCCGCCTGGTTTGTCCGTGCCACACTGGAAGCGCATGGGATGGGCGTCGGAAATGAGAGTCCCTCTGCTCCGCCGGAGACAATGCCGGACATACAGACACGGGAACTGGTTATGTTGATCAAGCGACTGGCATCATCGCTGAAAGCGGTGAAACCCGACAGTAGCGTGGTGCGTGAAGCGCAGGACTGGCTGTGCGACAGAAAACTTGTGGATATCACAGATATTCTCCGGTGAACCAGACATGTATATTTTACGCAGGGACACGCCGATCATGATCGTTTCATATCAGGGGTGGTCTGGAGGTCATGCGGCGTGTCCTCTGCACTCGCCGGAATAAGGAAGTCGCCGGCGGCTCCGCTTTTACCCGGCCATGCGGGGCATGGCCTTGTGGGTTTTCAGCTCTGTGGCCTCAGCGTCGTGTGCGGGCTGTGCCGTGCCTCCATCGTAGCCGGGCTGGCGTTGATGCAAGGGTACGCTTCGCCGCTGCGGTCACCCGGTCCCTCCTTCCCGTCTGCCGTGATTTTCCGGTCGTTCGCCCGCTCAGATTTCGCGGTCTCACCCTCCAACTCCCGCCAGCCGTGTGCGTCAGGCTGCGGCTTCCCTTGCGCCCTGTGCATCCCCGCCTTATCGCCCGGCTTTTATGGAGGCACGGCACCGCCCGGTGCCGCAGAACATGTGACTATGGAGGATTCGGGAATGTCTGTTGTTGCACCTGCTGTATACGTTGGAACCTGGCACAAATACAACTGTGGAAGCATCGCCGGACGCTGGTTTGACCTGACCACGTTTGATGATGAGCGCGACTTTTTCGCCGCCTGCCGTGCTCTTCACCAGGATGAAGCCGATCCTGAACTGATGTTTCAGGATTATGAGGGATTCCCGGGGAATATGGCCTCTGAATGCCATATCAACTGGGCCTGGGTTGAAGGCTTCCGCCAGGCACGGGATGAAGGCTGCGAAGAGGCTTATCGTCTCTGGGTGGAGGATACCGGTGAGACGGATTTTGACACCTTCCGCGATGCCTGGTGGGGCGAGGCTGACAGTGAGGAGGCTTTTGCGGTTGAGTTCGCCAGTGATACCGGCCTGCTGGCTGACGTGCCGGAGACGGTGGCGCTCTATTTTGACTATGAGGCGTATGCGCGGGATTTATTCCTGGACTCCTTCACCTTTATTGACGGTCATGTGTTCCGTCGGTGATTTACTCCCCCGCTCCGGCGGGGGTATGGCCTGCCAGGCCGCCGGAAAACCCTGGCAGGCTTACGCCTGCCTGAAATGCAGGAGGGCCGCGCCTGCGGCGCTGCCCTTCCTGCCCGTCATGGTGTGAGGCATTTTTCTGTTATGTCGTTTCTGTTGTTCTGATTTCCGGAGGCGGGGACACCTTCGGCTCCCGGCTGCCTGGCGGCATCCGGTCGTCAGGCCCGACTCCGACAGGCAGCTGCTGGCGCACCCGCCAGTCTCCGCCGAACCCGCTGGCGCGGTTTCGGGCTGCCGCTACGGTCCGATGTCTGAAAAACCAGGCTTGCAGCGACCGTTCCGGTCGCGCCGCCCCTGTCGCGCCGGAAACGGCGCTCCCTGCACACCTGACGGTGTGTAAGGCCACTGCGCCTGATGGCGCAGTCAACCCTTCCGCCGCCACCCCTGCGGCCTGTTTCCCGCTGTGGACTTTCCGGGGGCTGGAGTAACCACATCCCGTTTCAGCAGTCCAGGGGAAGATATACCGTCCACAAAATTTTTAGCCATAAACCCGGCAAAAAATTTTGCGTCCGCCCCCGGACAGCTGCCCCGTGACGTGGTGACGGACGCCCCATCGGAAAGGTCCACTGCGGGGAGAAACCCCGAAGAAGTGGACGGCAGAAGGGGCTTTCGCCCCTCCGGGGAGCAACCGGTCGGCCCGGCGACCTGATTCAGCAGAAGGAGACGTTTTCATGACAGTCAGCAGCACGATTTCCGTTTTTTGCCGCGACGGGGTGTTCCGTACCGTTTACTGCCACCTGCACGGGGAGCCGACCTGGAACGGTCGCATCCTGCATACCCACTATGCCACCGGTCAGCAGGCCGAAGCCCTGGTTGAACACGGTGATATCCGTTGCCTCGGTCCCCGTTGCGACAAACCCGCCGGGCATACGCTTCAGAACCCGGTGGACGGTGTGACGGCTTATTACGGACGTGACAGTGGTTTCCGGATGGACAGTGAGGCGCGTGAGTACCGTTCTTTCAGGGAGGCTATTGCCACTGAAAGCACTGAAGAGGTGCGCTTCCATTATGTGTTCATCGACGGCTACTGGAAGGTGATGTACCGCACGCCGGAAGGCTGGAAGATGAAAGCGCTCGCGCTGGCACTGCGTCGCTGTCCGAAATGAAAAAAAGGCAGGGCGATAAACCCTGCCTCTCTCCGCCGGCGCTTCCCCGCCAGGAAGTCCGGCATCTCAATCACTATCTATGGAGATTATGCCATGAGACCATCAATTATCTTCGCAACCGCCGAGTATGTAAAGCGTCTGCGTGAAGAGTGCCTGCGGGAGAATAAACCCCTGCACCGCCATACCCGCTTCAGACGTCAGGAGCTGGCACAGGATGAGATTAACCCGGACGTCCTGGCGATGAGCGGTCATATCGCCAGACGCTGCAGTGAGCAGAAGCGGGTACGTATCCCCGCCATGAAAGTCAGCGAATGGGGCCACCTGCTCCGCGCGCTTGAAATTGAGCGGGTCTGCCACTGATTAACCCTTGCCGTCTGCCTGTGCAGGCGGCAGGATACGTTCAGACATCTCACCAGGAGGAACCGTGAGTAAGAAGAAAAACACCACAACGCCCACGCCGCATGATGCCGCGTTCCGGTCGTTCCTGGCGAATCCCGACGTCGCCAGAGATTTTCTGGAACTGCATCTTCCGGCGGAGTACCGGCAGTTGTGCGACCTGTCCACGCTGAAGCTGGAACCCGCCACCTTTGTTGAGCCGGACCTGCATCAGTACGCCAGCGATATCCTCTGGAGCGTGAAAACCACCGGGGGTGAAGATGGCTATGTTTATACGCTCATCGAGCACCAGAGCACCGAAAATCTGTACATGCCTTTCCGCATGTTACGTTACAGTGTGGCGGCGATGCAGAGACATCTGGAGCAGCACAAAACGTTGCCACTGGTGATTCCGGTGCTGTTCTATCATGGTGAGCGCAGCCCGTATCCGTACAGCATGAACTGGCTGGACTGTTTTGAGAATCCGGCACTTGCGGCTAAAATATACACAAAGCCGTTTCCGCTGGTTGATATCACTGTCGTTGATGACAATGAAATCATGAACCATCGCCGGATGGCCGCACTGACGCTGCTGATGAAGCATATCCGCCATCGTGACATGATGGAGCTGCTGGACAAACTCCCGCAGGTCATGGTGGAAATTTCAGACGAGCAGGTGCGTGTTCTGATTCATTACATCGTTAACGCAGGGGACTCTGTATCACCGGAATTTATGCGGGCGCTGGCCGAGCGCCTGCCGCAGCATGAGGATAAACTGATGACAATCGCAGAACGTCTTGAGCAGAAAGGTGCGCTTGAAAAAGCCCTGGCCATTGCGCGTCAGCTTCAGAAAATGGGGATGACACCTGAGCAGATTAAGCAGGCCACCGGACTTTCCGAAGCTGAACTGAAAAAAGTCATTCACTGATGAGAGCATCACAGCCCGGCAAAATGCCGGGCTTTTTGCCAGCAGGAGCAGAGCAAACAGCATGACGATTGCAGAACGTCTTATACAGAAAGGTTTCGACGAGGGTTTTAAAGAAGGTTTTAAACAAGGTTTTAAACAAGGGGCTCTTGAAGTGGCGCGGGAAATAGCCTGCCGGCTGCGGGATATAGGCTGGCCGCCGGAACGGATTCAGGAGGTCACGGGACTTTCCGGTGAAGAACTGAAAAAGCTGTTTCCTGATGAGCAGTAGCCTGGCATTCTGCCAGGCTGTGAATCACGCTCACACATTCCCTGCCGTTTCCCCCAGTTCATTTTCCAGACGCCTGATGATATCTGCCTTGCGCATCCCCTGCATGTGAGGCAGCAGGTCACGGACTGAAAGAGCCTGGGTGGTCCTCCAGACGGTGACGTCCACCTGTTCCGCATTTTCCCAGGCGTGCCATGTTCTCTGCGTCACGCCAAATTCTCTGGCCGCTTTTTCGCGTGACCAGAGCATGCTTTTTCGCCAGATTCGCAGTTCCCAGCCGGTCATAAAACACCTTTGAAAAAGTGAAAAAACTTCACTTTATTTTATCATCATAATCACCAAATCAGCGCGATAAATAAGTGTGAAAAAGTGAAGAAATTTCACTTTTTTTGATTATGGATGTCGTGCTGTTTTCTCTGTTTTCACCTGTGCGGGAGTGGTGTACCAGTGACCACCGCATGCCGTTGTTGTGCCGTCGGTTTTCTCCGGTCGCGCCGGATGCGGCGCTCCCTGCACACCTGACGGTGTGTAAGGCCACTGCGCCTGATGGCGCAGCTGTCTCTGCCTGTCTGCCGCCGCACTGCGGCCTGTTCTCCGCAGACGGACTTTCCGGGGGTACATACACGACCACATCCCGTTTCAGTCGTCCAGGGGAGAGATGTACCAGCCACAAAACTTTTTGCCGCAGGCGTCAAAAACTTTTGCGTCTGCCCCCGGACAACTGCCCCGTGACGTGGTGAGCGTCCCCCGTCGGAAAGGTCCACTGCGGGGAAATACCCTAAGACCCGGACGGCAGAAGGAGCTTCGCTCCTCCGGGAAATGACCTGGCTGACCCGGCAGTCGTGACGATGAGGAGACAATGTGATGAATCAGACTTTACCCACTGCTGACCTGAATACTGCCGGCACGACAGATGTTATTCCGTCTGTGGCTATCGACCGCATCATCGCGCAGCGTAACGAAGGTATTGCACTATTCATGCAGGCGATGGAATGCCTGGCGACAGCGCGCAAGATTCTGCTCGATGCGTCAGGTGATATTTTTCTTTACGGGTTTGAAGACTGCGTGACTGATTCCGTTCGTCGCATGGATAAGCCGGAAGAAGCGAAAAGGAATATCACCCGTCTTGCCGACCGGAAAATCTGGGACCGCCTGATGACAGATACGGGCATGTACACCTTCATGAGTTCATGCCAGCGTGATGAGTGGAACAGCCAGCTGATGAGCGACACCTGTCCTGAAATCACCCTGGACAATGTACTGGCAACTTTTCGCCATCTGAATGCCAGTAAGATGCAGACATTTGAACAAGGACTGATTGATGTCTACAGGAAACTGTCATGGGATTACAGAACCAACAATCCCTGCCGTCTGGGCAAGAAAATCATTATTGAAAACCTGCTGTACCGCTGGAGTAACGGGCGTGTGACGCTGGACTGCAGCGGAAGGGAGGCATTGGATGACCTGGTACGTCCGTTTTATCTGCTGGAGGGGCGCAACGTTCCTGACTTCCGGAGCAGCATCGGGGCGCAGTATGGTGAGTTTCTCGGGAACGGCGACAATGTCGGTAAGCTGTTAGAAGGGGAATATTTTACGGTACGTGGCTACCAGAAAGGGACCGTACACATTGTCTTTAAGCGTTCTGACCTTGTTGAAAAACTGAATGATGTTATTGCACGGCATTATCCTGGTGCATTGCCGCCACGAGTCTGATTAAACAGAAAAGCCCTGGTATTTATGCCGGGGCTTTTTTTTCTGTAATCATCATAATCTCAGAACACGATGTGACATTGTCACATCAATTGTTGTTCATATCGATGCCATCTTTCCTGCCTGAATCTGTCTTTTTAGGTGCTGTTTTAGAGGAAGAACGGCGGGATGGTTTTTTCGATTCTGCTTCCCGAATAATGTCACGAAGTGCCTTCTCTCCTACTTCATACCCTGCATTTTTAAGCGTGTCACGAACATCTGCCAGTGTATAACCCTTTGTCCTTACCAGGACAATGATGTCATCACGAATGGCATCAAGAAAATCACGCAATGTTTTCCGTTGAGCGGTGAGGTCCGGCAATTCCGATAAGGCAGCTTTTGCCAGCTGGATGTCATCATCTGAGTAAAATTTTTTAGAAGCCATTGGCACTTTCTCTCCGTTTCATGTTGAAGTCTGATTTTATCATCAAAAACTGACTCCTGGCAGGGCTGCGCCCTGCCTCTGCCGTCTGCATAAGACTATGATGCACAAAAATAACAGGCTATAATGGCCTGAAAAACGGGACAGGATGTGTAATTGTAATACCGTCACACGCGACGCTATTACAATTACCATCTGGTCAGGGCTTCGCCCCGACACCCCGTAAGGAGCCTGAAGTGAGTGATAGTGCAGTAAGAAAGAAAAGTGAGGTACGGCAAAAGACAGTTGTCAGAACACTCAGATTCTCTCCTGTTGAGGATGAAACCATCAGGAAAAAAGCTGAAGATTCCGGACTTACTGTATCTGCTTACATCCGAAATGCAGCACTGAATAAGCGAATTAACTCCCGGACAGATGATGCTTTTCTGAAGGAGTTAATGAGACTGGGAAGGATGCAGAAGCATCTGTTTGTTCAGGGAAAAAGAACCGGTGACAAGGAATACGCAGAAGTGCTTGTTGCCATAACCGAACTTACAAATACATTGCGTAAACAGTTAATGGAAGGTTGAGGATTCTCCGGTGAATGCAGTCATTCCGAAAAAGAGAAGGGACGGCAAGTCTTCGTTCGAAGACCTGGTGTCCTACGTCTCTGTCCGGGATGACATGACCGATGAGGAACTGGATTTATCTTCTTCTTCGCAGGCTGAACAACCGCACCGAAACCGCTTCAGTCGTCTTGTTGATTATGCAACACGCCTTCGAAATGAATCATTCGTGGCGCTGGTTGATGTCATGAAGGACGGCTGCGAATGGGTTAACTTTTACGGTGTGACCTGTTTTCACAACTGTACATCGCTTGAAACTGCCGCTGCAGATATGGAGTACATTGCACAGCAGGCACACTATGCGAAAGATAATACTGATCCTGTTTTTCACTACATTCTTTCCTGGCAGGCCCATGAAAGCCCGCGTCCGGAACAGATTTATGACAGTGTACGCCATACCCTGAAATCTCTCGGGCTGGGTGAACATCAGTATGTCTCTGCCGTGCATACCGATACTGATAACCTGCATGTTCACGTTGCGGTCAACCGGGTGCATCCGGTTACAGGTTATCTCAATTGCCTTTCATGGAGTCAGGAAAAACTCAGCCGTGCCTGCCGTGAGCTTGAACTGAAGCATGGTTTTGCTCCGGATAACGGTTGCTGGGTCCATGCGCCGGGAAATCGTATCGTTCGCAAAACTGCCGTTGAACGTGATCGCCAGAACGCTTGGACACGCGGAAAAAAACAAACTTTTCACGAATATGTTGCGCAGACTGCGGTCGCTGGTTTACGCAGTGAACCTGTACATGACTGGTTATCCCTGCATCGTCGTCTTGCGGAAGATGGTCTGTACCTGTCTCAGATGGACGGAAAATTTCTGGTGATGGATGGCTGGGATCGCAACAGGAAAGGTGTACAGCTTGACTCGTTTGGTCCCTCCTGGTGTGCAGAAAAACTCATGAAAAAAATGGGTGACTACACGCCAGTACCAAAAGACATTTTCAGCCAGGTGGAAGCACCAGGACGCTATAACCCGGACTTCATTGCAGCTGATGTTCGCCCGGAAAAAATCGCTGAAACAGAAAGTCTGCAGCAGTATGCCTGTCGTCATCTTGGAGAACGCCTGCCGGAAATGGCACGGGAAGGACGGCTGGAAAACTGCCAGGCTATTCACCGCACACTGGCTGAAGCGGGATTATGGATGCGTGTTCAGCATGGTCACCTGGTTATCTGTGACGGTTATGATCATAACCAGACTCCCGTTCGTGCTGACAGCGTATGGTCACTGCTGACGCTCGACAATGTGAATCAACTCGATGGTGGCTGGCAGCCTGTACCAACAGATATTTTCCGCCAGGTTACGCCAACAGAACGCTTCCGTGGTCGTCGTATGGAGAGCTGTCCTGCGACCGATAAAGAATGGCACCGTATGCGTACAGGTACGGGGCCGCAGGGGGCTATCAAACGCGAACTGTTTTCTGACAAAGAAAGTCTGTGGGGATACAGCATCAGCCATTGTAGCCCTCAGATTGAAGAAATGATCACACAGGGTGAGTTTACCTGGCAGCGTTGTCATGAGCTGTTTGCACAACAGGGACTGATGCTACAGAAACAACATCACGGGCTTGTTGTCGTTGATGCCTTTAATCATGAGCAAACGCCGGTGAAAGCCAGCAGCATTCATCCTGATCTGACACTGGGGCGTGCGGAGCCACAGGCCGGACCTTTTGTGAGTGCCCCAGCAGATTTGTTTGACAGGGTGCAACCTGAAAATCGCTATAACCCGGAGCTGGCTGTCAGTGACAGGTACGGGGTCAGCAGTAAACGTGATCCAATGCTGCGCCGGCAGCGACGTGAAGCCAGGGCTGAGGCCCGTGCTGACCTGCGTGCCCGCTATCTGGCATGGCGTGAACAATGGCGTAAACCAGATCTGCGTTATGGGGAACGTTGTCGGGAAATTCATCAGGCATGCCGTCTGCGGAAGTCACACATTCGTGCGCAGTACGATGATCCGGCATTACGTAAGCTGCATTATCACATTGCAGAAGTTCAGCGAATGCAGGCATTGATCAGGCTGAAAGAAGACATCAGGGATGAGCGACAGAAACTTATTGCTGACGGGAAGTGGTATCCACCCTCTTACCGTCAGTGGGTCGAAATTCAGGCTGCTCAGGGAGACAGGGCTGCTGTATCGCAGCTGAGAGGCTGGGATTATCGCGATCGCCGTAAAGACAAGTCACGCACAACGACGACAGACCGCTGTGTCGTGCTTTGTGAACCGGGCGGAACGCCGGTATACGGTAATACCGGTGATCTCGAGGCCCGTCTGCAGAAGAACGGGAGTGTTCGTTTCCGTGACCGTCGGACGGGAGAGTTGGTCTGTACGGATTATGGTGACAGGGTTGTTTTCCGTAATCACCATGACCGCAATGCGCTGGCAGATAAACTGGATTTGATTGCACCTGTATTGTTTAAGCGTGATCCCAGAATGGGCTTTGAACCAGAAGGAAACGATGGACAGTTTAATCAGGTCTTTGCTGAAATGGTGGCATGGTACAATGTGACGGGATTCTCTGAACATGGAAATTACGTTATTACTCGACCGGACGTAGATCAGCACAGGGAAGTGAGTGAGCGGGGCTATCGCAATTACATGGATAGTAACACTTACAGAGATGGAGCTCAGCCAGTTCAGGATAGTGAGAATCGCTGGGAACCTCCAACACCGGTGTAAAGAATGTTATAAACGGGAGATTATTATGGCTTATGTCGATGATTTTAAAGAAGCAATAATCAGGACTCGGCGGTTACAACTTGCGCAACCCGTTGATTTATGTGAGATGCATACTCGCATAATGAACGATAAACGAATCCGCCATTTGGGAGGAATTATACGTCCTGTACTGGATCTGAATTCTGGGTATGAACAACTGGTTGCGCGATGTATGCCTGTTCATCTTCAAGCCAGACCTTTGGTTGAAGAATGGCTGGGATGTCCTGTTTATTTTACGTTGGGATGGATTGATGATGGGACCCCAAAAGGTATGTTCAGGTTTGATGAGGACTTTATTACTGATACATTGAAAAATGGTTATACAGGAGATACTGTCAATCTTCATGCATGGCTAACTTTACCTAGTATGGAAATTATAGATATCACATTATCAACAACAATTTCTATGTTGCAGGGGCATAAGAATCAGTTAGGCGGTGTTATTATCAAGAGAGCTGATGATATTAAAGGCTTCTCATATAAGCCAATGCTTATTGGTGATGAATTCCTGTTAAAATCTGGTATATTGCATAAGTTTACATATCTAGAATTGAACTAGTGTTTTTTAAATAAACTGGTTTTTTGACGTTCTTATCTCTGTTCAGAAATCACCTCCTGTTGGGATGATTATTTATATTATGAGTTCTGACAGGTCGATATTTTATTTCCGAAAAGTGACCATCTCTCAGATACAGAACTCTGTCTGCGGATGCTATTGTTTCTGGTCGATGAGCTATTAACAGAACAGGAATTCCGAGTTGGCGTAATGTCTGGCTTATTTCTATTTCACTTTCCACATCAAGATGACTGGTTGCTTCGTCCAGTAATAATAGACCAGGTTTTTTATACAGTGCTCTTGCCAGTAGAATACGTTGCTTCTGACCACCGGAAAGTCCCCCCCCGGTTTCTCCAAGCAATGTTTGATAGCCCATTGGCATTGCCATAATATCACTGTCTATAAGTGCCAGACTTGCGCATTTACGCATGTGTTCATGATCTCTAATTTCGCTAAAAAACATTATATTATCAGCTATAGAACCTTTGAAAAGATAGTCATCTTGCAATACAGTGCCAATTCGTTGACGAACCTGAAAATAATCAGAATGTGTATGTGGTATGCCAAATGCATTAATTCTTCCTTCACTGGGTGTATGAATTCCAAGAATAAGCTTTACCAATGTTGATTTGCCACATCCTGATTTACCTGTTATTGCTAATATTTCTCCAGGAAAGAGCATTAGTGACGCGTTATCCAATATGGGTTTATCTGCGCCCTTATGGCTAAATGTTATTTTTTCGATAAGTAATGGTGGATGGGTATTATCACATTTATGTTCTCTGTACTGGCTTGCAGATATTGTTTCATTATGGTTTGCCCAATGGTGCTGATTCTGGTGACCTTCCTGTGGTGTTAGCACAATATCGGCAAGTCTCTCGTTATAAACATCAAGCATGCGCCAGGAAAAAAAGTTATCAGTCAGATTGCTTATACTGGATGAAAAACGCATCTGATAGGATAAGTAAGCAACCAACATACCCACGGTAAATGTCCCATCCAGCACTTCTACTGCACCCTGCCACAAAATAATGGCTGAAACTACACTTTCCGTCAGTGTATGCGTCAGCTCATAGCTCATTTGTAAACGATTCTGGCGTAGCTGTGTGTTTCTGCGGGTAACGTTGAGGTTCAGCCAGGCCGCTTCTCTGTGAATAGTTACACCGTTGATTCTCAGACTCTGAATGCCGTTAAGGGTTTCGAGAAAATGCCCCGACTCCTTAGTTCCTGCATCCCAGACATCTTCAACAGATTGCCGTAAAGCCGGATACCACAATGCTCTCAGTGCGCCATATATAATAGCTGCAATTACTGCGATTAATGTCATTCCTGGACTATACAACAGCATCATGCAAAGAGCAGTCACAATAAGTAGCATATCCAGAATGCCTTCAAGAACCTGCGTTGTCAGCGCCTGCTGGATTATATCTACTGCTTCAAAACGGGCATTAATACTTCCTTTACTTCGGGCATCGAACCATGCAAGAGGGAGTCTTACAAGATGATGGAAAACTCTGGCAGTCCATTGCATGTTAAAATTGACTGATAAACTGATCGTTGCCCATTGTCGTGCCAGGGAGAGTAATAATTGTATGAGTGATAACAACAGTAGTGCCACTATAATGACATACAACAGACTTCTGTCTGCTGCGACCAGAACTTCATCAATTACCAGTTGATTAAGAAGTGGACCACCTAAAGCCAGAATCTCAAGGGCCAGAGCAAAAATAATAATTTTTGTCATTGATGCTAAAAGCCCCGGGGTTTTCCCTGTCAGTTGGCGCAGGTGGATTTTTTTTCTCTCGTTCCGGGGGGTGAAATCACTGGCTGGAGTTAATTCCAGTGCCACTCCTGTAAAATGCTTACCTGCGTCCAACAGACTTATTGTAATTTTTCCTCTGTCCGGATCATGGATGTATAACCGGTTTCCCCGAACTTTATGGAGAACGACGAAATGGTTCATATCCCAGTGCAGAATAGATGGAAGATTAAGACACCTCAGATCTTCGGGTTCCAGACGAACTGCACGTGATGATAAATGGATGGACGCTGCACATTCGATCAACCTTTGTAGCGTCATTCCCTGAATACCTATATTGAAACGTTCCCGTAATGTCGATAAATCTGTTTTCAGTCCATGCCAGCAGGCAATCATAGCCAGACACGCCAGACCGCATTCAGCTGATTCGGTTTGACGGATAACGGGTAGTTGTTTCCTTACTTTCCAGTTTATTGATTCCATTACAGATTTCCTTTCATGCTCCATAGTGGCTCTGTCAGCCATTCCCATAAATGACGAGTATCAAGGTTGACGTCTCCTTCCAGAGTCATGCCTGGTCTTAGCGGTTCTTTTTTTCCGTATGCAAATATAAATGTCTTTTCAGGCTCAACAATAACGCGATAATGCCCTTCGTTTTCTTTCCATGTGACGGGTGAAACTGGTAATAAGTCGGAAGGAGCCAGAGTCGTATGACTGATTTCACGAATTGTGCCGTACTGGATACCAAATTTCTGATAAGGGAAGGCCGAAAACTTCAGAGATACTCGTTGACCTGGTCGGATAAAACCGGCTTTCTGGCTGGTAGCATAAAGCTCAATTTGTAAATGAGCATTATCGGGAATGAGAGTCATGACCGGTTCTGATGCTTTCACAGACTGCCCCTGTTTGATCAGTACAGCAGCAATAGTCCCGGATACTGGAGCCCTCAGTGTAAATTTTTCTTGTCCGGCCAGTTCATCCTGTTGTTGTTTTAGCACCTGCAATTGTCTGTCGAGTTCTGCTTTACGGCTTTTCCCCTGAACAATAAGATGATTTAGTTCATCTTTGGCTGTGTCCATTGCAGTATGCAATTGGAGAAGCCCCTGACGCTGATCTTCAACGTTTTGTTGAGCGGCAGAAACATCAATTTGTTTCTGTTGGAATTCGATATCTGACACATAATGCGTACCAGCCAATTTTTTATAGCGTTCCATGACGGATATAGCCAGTTCTGCCTGACGTTCAGCAAGCTGAAGTCTTTGTTCTGCACTTCTTATTTGTGGCTCAAGTGATACCATCCTTTGCCGTATGGCTTCCTGTTGTTGACTATTATCTCGCGACTCAAAGGATTGCTGGGAGGCCAGCATGATAGACTGGGTTTTCAGGGAAATACTCATCGTTGCTAATGTGCCAGTTCCGTTACCGTTATAATGTTCTCCACTTATATGATAGAGTTGTGTCCCTGCAGTTACGTGTTCTCCTTCGGATACAGTCAGTTGTGTTACATATCCTGCATATTGAGGAATTATTTTTACCAGTCCTGATGAGGGCATGACGATACCTGTAAGATGCGCTTTCCTTGTATAGCTACCGTAATAGATGAATACAGTCAGACTTAACATAATGAATAATGTAACTGTTGCACATACGGATAGGCTAAATGATGTTGGTAAAATAATGTCACCATATTCAGTGTCATTATGATGTTCTATTGCTTCACTTCTGAATATATTCATTCTTTTTAATACAATAACTAACCTTTCTGTCAACAAGAGGGGTTGGTTGAATAATATTGATATTTGATATACATCTTACCTGTGTGATGTTAAAGTTTTATACTATAATATATTTAACAATATAACAAAGCCGTTTATTCCCGCATGTAACAGCATTGGATAGAAAATCCCCTTACTGCAAATTCTTATATTCAACAATAACATTGACATAATAAACAGAATAATTTGATCAGCTACATTATAATACTGCGGATGCATCAGGCAGAAAAATAAAGATGTACACACGCAGGGGGTGAATAATTCTTTTTTATAAGTCGCACATAGAAGGCCGAATAAACATGTTCGGTAAACAATTTCTTCATAATACGGAACTATCAGGACCAGTATAAATATTTCAATCCAATTAAGTGAAGTTGATTCACTATTGTTCAAATTGTCTCTATAAGCAAAAATAAGCAGTTGCATGAGAGCAATTACAGCAAATGATATTACTAATAGCTTTAATGTTTTCGCATTTGTCTTTATGGTGATTTTACAACCTGGTATTCTTCTTAAGTAAAAAATATAAAATGAAGTTGATATTAAAATTTCAGTAATAAAGACAAAGGAAAATGCCAGGTCCAAACCAATATATTGTATGGTGAATGCTGGTGTGAATATCACAACTGTTGATATAACAACAAGTAGAAGAAACGCTATCGCATTATCTTTACTGTATTTATATATGTTATCATTCATAATGCTATTTCGCGGAGATTGTTCTTATTTTTTCTATGATATAGTCCATGAATCTTGCTGTGGAAAAAAGAGTGATCAGCATGACTACAATCTTTGAAAACTCGGAAGGGAGTGAAAACCAGTATAAATCAATAACAGAGGAGCCACTCAATAGCGCAAATCCCAGTAACAAACCACATATAAAGGAAAGTAATTTAATAAACATAGTAGCGCCCTCCATTATATCTATTTATCGGTTACATGTTCCGCCAACATTATTACCTGAACAACTACTGGAACTTCCTCTGTTACCACATCCATTTCCACTACCATGATCTGAGAGACATTGACCAACAACGGCTCCACCAATGGTACCTCTTGCCATTCCTATGGGACCTCCTTTGATCGCACCACCAATCATTCCACTAAATACAGCGTTAGCGCATTTTACAGTGCTTGGATCACTATAAATATGAGTTGGTGCGTTTCGACCCAGTGAGTTACGAGCCCCGCTGGAACGCTCATTACGGGGGCCACCTTCAAAGTTGCTGTTTGCGTTTCCTCCGCTGACAAGCGTTATCTCATCTAAAGTTAATTCTCTTATACCTGCCATATCATATTTCCCCTATTGGTTGTTTGTTATTTTGTGCGTTCAAGATAGCCAATAACAAAAATGTAATGAAAGTGAAATTGTGTGATTAAATGTAAATATGTGAAAATGTTTGTATGTTCTTGAGGTTGTGTGATTACAAAAATATCATCGTGTGAAGATATAAAACCGTGCCAGGGCTGGCACGGCCTCTGTTCAGTACATTCCGTCCCAGTCCGGACGGTTGGTTTTTTTATGATGAAACCCGTTTACAGGACGCCCTGTCGGGTGGTTATTGTCCTGTGGAAGCGTTAACAGGTTTATACTGGCTCTTTCTGCTCTCACTGATATCTGATTTTCCTCATTTGTTTCAGGTAGTTCTGGTCTGTTCAGCGTGATATAGCGAATTCGTCGCTCTTCCCGGGTGGTCGTTTTAAGCGTATTCACCGCTGTTTCCCATAAGGCACTTTCACGTGCGTTGATATCCGTGTCGTACTCTTCCAGCATTGCCATAGCCGCCTGACGTCCTGCAATGCGTTGCTGGAATGTATCCACGATCGTGTGCGGCTCTGTGCGAATTTTTCGTCTTTTTCTGGAGGGTTTTGCAGTCAGGACGCCAATGATGGCACTGACATTTTCCGGTGACGGGATTCGACGTTGAGCAGTACGGGGAACCAGACGGCGGAGACGGTCCAGGCGTGGCGCATCCACGCTGATATACCTGTTTATAACAACGGGATCGCTGCTGCAGCTTTTCTCATCGTCAGGGATGAAGAATGAGGCTGATGGTACGGTTTCTCCCCGGAAAATAGAAAAGAACTCGCCAGGATGAAGTTCAATCAACTCCTGAACATTTATCTTGCTTTCCATCAGGATGCTGATTTGTGGGCTGTCAATCCATGATTCACCAAATATGCCGTCCTGACGCTGCAGGTTGTTCATTCTCGCTCTGGCTTCTTCACCGGCGGCGCTTTTCAGCGTTCTGGCCGTACTACCCTCGCTAACAATCCTGCCGGCAAATTTTGTCCCCGTGTTCTGCATCAGTGTTGCCGTATTCGTGGCTGTTGTCTGTCCTTCTATACGTTCCTGGTCCTGTGCCATCAAAATCAGAGCAAAATCCAGTGAACGCACCTGAGTGGCTTCCACAGCAATACGGTCCGTATAGTATGCCCCCACTTCATCAAGGAAACACAGATAAGGGAAACGCCCCTTATATTTTTTGACTTCCAGTGCATCGGAATCAGTTCCTTCGAGGCGATAGCCCAAATCACGGGCGAGAATCATACTTTTCTGGGTGATAAACATTCGTCCAAGAGCAGACGTTGTATGCGCTGATGTATCCAGAGCGGGGATCATTACCATCAGAATCCTGTCGCTGTGAATGCTGTCACGGATATCGATATCACCGGAATCTTCAGCAAAAATATCCCCGAATGCTTCCGTGAATGTGCTGAAAGTTTCAGAAAACTGCCCGGAGAGATAAGCATGTTGTTTTCTGGGTTCTTCCGTCCAGGCTGATGGTGTCCTGACCAGCGACAGGTCGAAGCCGGGAACGTCCTGAAGGTAGTTACGTAACGGTGCGATAGCTTCTTCCGGCCACTGATCATCGAGGCCACGACAGTAAAGTTTGGCCATTCCTTCGAGAGTCATATGTTCACGGAGCATCTGCAGCGACATTGTTTTGCCTTCGCGCACACACCAGAATTTAGTACCAAATACCAGTGCCTTGTTCATGGCAATGGCCCGGGACTGCCACTCGCCCCCCTGGACGTTCTGGGGCAGCATTGACTGCATTGTCTCCGCTGTGAATGCCTCAGTGCTGTAACAGAAGGGATTCCAGGTATTTGACTGAGGACGCGTTTTTTCACCACTCAGAATGATTTCACTGCGGGATTTTCCTCCGTTCATGAAGTTAATGACTTCCACATCGTCTTCACGTCCAAAGCGTCTGGCCAGATACCAGATCGTTCTTGCCGTATCATTCTGTGCCTTGCCATCGACAAGGGTGAATCCTCTTGCCCAGCAAAGTGGGTTAATCGCCCAGGCAAAGATGGTTTCCGTTTTACCGCCACCGGTGGTGGCGAAAAACATTATATGGCGGGTCAGATCGTCCATACTCAGCCATAACTCCCTGCCAATATCCCTGACGCGTTGATAACCAACATAGAATATGCCGCTGGCCGGTGATTCCAGAATGACCTCATACTGGAACAGAGTTGGCCAGAAGCTGAAAAGACTTCTTTTAATCATTCTGTCCTGTGACGGGTCAGCACATTTCAGCGTCATGGGCATACGAAGAGGGCAGCGCCATCGCTGCAGACTAAATACCAGCATTGTTATCAGTGTGAACAACAGACATGCCGGTAATGCAAGTGGCCAGATAAAACTGGCCACAAGACTTGCCACCAGGCAAAAGCCATAGATATTGAGACTCTGGAGTGCATTCCAGACAGGATTTCCCCAGGCTGTACGGTGTAAAAGCTCGGGGTTAACGCGATGTTCACTCATGGCCAGACTCGCTGTCGGTGGTTTTCAGGAATAAATTAAGCGTGCCAGTTTCCTGCAGAATTCCTGTAGGCAGATGCCAGCCGGTGTCGGACAGCACCCATGGGGTACCGGCAAATCCGAACTTACGGAAGGCGACATTGTTAACATCAATCGCAGCTCTGGCTGCTTTCAGGCATGTTTCATCTGCAGGCGTTGTTTCTTCTGATGGCGTCATCATTCCGTTATCTGCGGAATACAGTCGGTGCCAGCCGGCAGCACGTTTCTGAGCATCTTTTTCACACAGCAGTGGTGCCACACGGTCGGTGGATTCCTCTCCACCAATAACTGAAACCGGGTAGATAACGACATTGAAGTCGCTGGCCAGGCGTTTTAAGGCCGGCTCCAGAAGTCTGCAGTTAGGACAGGCAGGATCGAGAAATGCGAACAGGGTTCGTTCATGACCGGATGACAGGTTGATGGTAAACATGCCCCGATCGGCGTTCCGCTTCAGAACAGTAGACAGATTATGTCGCGCAGCTGCGGCTTCCGGATTTTTGCTTGTGATTGTTTTCTCCGGGACCTGGACGTCTTTTTTCGGGGGAACCGGGAGTTGAATGCCTTCATTTAATGGCACAGTGTGATTCAGGTGAGGGGGTAGCAGTCGTGGCTCACCTGCTGTCTGTACTGCTTCAGGCGTTGTATCATCCCAGAATACACGATCAACATAGCGGAACAGAGAGAAGCCAATCGTTGCCATTACGAACAGCACAACGCTGGCGATTATGCCACGGAACAAAGGTGTTCTGCTGAAGCGGCGTTCCATCAGATATTCAAGGCGCAGGCAGGAATCAATAGCTGTAAGTATCTGGTCAGCGTTATGCTCCTGTTTATCAATCAGGACGGTTTCTCTGTTACGGGTGCCCATGGCGTCAAAGGCTATATGAATCAGTTGATTATTTCGTGTTACCAGCCCTGACAGGGCATCCCGTGGAAGGACGGCAATAATTTCTGTCCTGCCATCCGGCCAGATTGCCTGCACGGAAATATGTTGTGCAATGCGTGTTGCAAAGTACTCGATTGTCATTTTCAGTTCTCCGGATAATCAGAATTCGTTGTCTGTAGCAGGTGTGCGGGGCAGGATGTCGTCGGTGAGGGACCAGTTGGTCAGGATGCGGCGTTTCCGGTCGCGATCTGGTTGTGGTTCATCCCAGATAAGACCGAGACTGAGCATATCCCGCCGTAAGCCTTCCACCGCTTCATCAACACAGGGTTCAGGGCAGGGAAGACCAAAACGCATGGCTTCGGCCTCTGCACGTGCAACGGCCACCACGCCAGCGCCTTCAATAAATCCTTTCGTGGTATTGGCGCGGTGTAATGCATAAAACAGCGTCCTGTCCACGCCTTTCAGCCAAATCCAGTTGGGTGGCGTAAGCCGCAGGTCATGTGCATACAGCCAGACCAGCCCACTGCGGACGTAGCGATGTTGTTTCAGCCATTGCTGTGCTCCGTTGCTTTTAATCACTCTCTGGAAAGCTGATTTGGCCAGTGAATAAACAGGGGTACAGAATTTCCCACTGTCCCGTTTGCTTTTAATTCTGCATGAGAGGTTCAGTGTATCCATGAGCTTTAATGCTGCCTTACGATCATCCAGGAAATACTGAAGACCAAATATGGCAAAGAGCGCTTTTTCATGTGGTGCCATGTCTTTCCAGGACGTTAAAGGTTTACCCAACTGGGCCATGAAACATCGTCTTGCAGCTGCAACATCGAGCTGCATATTGGTGATGAGAGTATGCTGCTCGACAAATGCTTCCGGGGTGAGAGCAACCCGCCGTTCAGGTCGTTTACCACCATGAAAGAGTTTTTTCGGATCACCATCTGCCAGTACAGGGGCGATAGCAGGGGACAACGAAGCAAAGATGTGTGGCAGTCGGGTAATATCTACTGGTCTGCGGGTGAAACGGCTTTGTCCCGGATGTTGATACCATTCCCACAAACACCAGAGTGTCACAGGTAAGAGGTACATCCACAGAATACCTATGGTCTGCTCCATGACGTTAACCCACTGGCTATAGCTTATGTTGGCGGCGTTGTTACCGGTCATGGCAAGCAGGTTGTATCGTGGTGCTGCATAGTTATGAAATGGCCCCCAGTCGACCAGTCCCCATAAGGTATGAAGAATCAGGCAGCTGGCGTAAACCACTTCCGGCAAGAATAACCATATGACGAATAGCAGCAGGATAAGAAGGACACCAACAGCGCCCCATATCTGCATAGGATCTTCTGCGACAGGCTGTCGATTGTAAGACATGACAAAGTCTCCATTTCTGGAATTTAAATCAAACGGAAAGGTTAAAAATTTATTTGCAGGCGATAAGAGCTAACCAGAGGAATTAGCCGTGCGATAAAAGGATTGTTGCAGATACGAAAGTCGTTAGAATAGCTGCGGGCGCTTGAGGCTGTATGCCGAAAGCGTTTTGTGGACGGTATACAGCAGAAAGCCCCTGGAGATTTTTTTATCAATCAACCAAGGGCTCTACTGTAATGCTTCGACAACATTATAGTAGCCCGATAACCGCCGTAAGGCAATGGAGGGGCTATGATGCCACAGCGAACATTTTTAATGATGTTGATCGTCGTCTGTGTGACGATTCTGTGTTTTGTCTGGATGGTGAGGGATTCGCTTTGCGGGCTCCGGCTCCAGCAGGGAAACACAGTGCTTGTGGCAACGTTAGCCTACGAAGTTAAACGTTAACGGGCAACACGGCGGCAGGTTTTCTGCCGCCGCTTTGTTGCGAAGGCTGACCTTATTGCGCCCTTTCTTCTTCAATGAAGCGTATCCGGTATTGTTTCATTTTCCCTGAAGCCGATTAGCTCCAGCCGAATGCCTTTGCCATCGGGGGCCACGTTCTGCATTTCGCAGATACCACGTCGGGTCATGAGTGTGAAGGCTGTCATTGCCAGCATGGCTAACGCATTTTCCTCGCTTCCGCTGCGTTTCTCGAGAGCATCTGCAATTTCTTCTATGCTCCCCACCTGAAAGCAAGAGTCGAATTCTTTACTCCACTTTTCTGACATCGGATTTTCTCTCTGTATTTATGGGTAGTTATCGAACTGAATGTGCCAGTTTTTTCAGGAGACGGCAAAGTTGAGATGGTTGGTTCTGATTCAGAGCATGAGTTTCCCCGGTGTGACGGGCATGTTGGGCGGATTTTGAGAAACAACAGATGTAAAAAAACCGACTGGTGAGGTCGGTTTTTTTACTGTTCCGTTACAGAGTGGGTGGCCCTGACCGGAGGAAATCTCTTTTCAACTAACGTTCTTATAATAGCGAGCTGTTCATTTGATAGCAACCACCCTTATAATCCGCAGGTTAGCTCTGTCTGGCGACACTTCTGCCGTGATATCCATCGGGACTATGGATGCAAGATTTTAAGTCCTGGCTGAACAAACAGGTGGTGCTGTGTTCAGTGCTCTGGCAGGAGGAAGTCTCTTTTCAACTAACACTGAAAGTGCCGTTGTGACAGGCAATGTAAGAGTAAGCAACGGTGATTTCCTCCAGTGATGGAGAAGCGGATGATTAATCTGTTAATCATCGTTCTCAGGGCAGTAGTTGCCGTTGCAAACGCGCTGATTGCTGTTCTGGAACTGATCCGGGAACTTGTCGACTGATAAGCCTGGAAACGTAACTAAGGGCAGGGAGTTACCGCTTCCTGCCCTTTAACAAAAAGAGATCTCACGTTAAAAATTTGTACCCTTCCTTAACTTCCAGTGCCTGCTCCTTTGAGTCAAACATCAGTCTTGTTTTCCCGGGAACACCCCATGAAATGTATTCGACATCTATCCACCATTTTCCATATTCTTCATATGGCCCGGATATTACTTTTTTGACAAAGGCGTCTACCAGATTCATTGTTTTTTCCTTTTTATTTTGAAAATAATTAATGCCAGAGCACAGCGAAAATAATGAATACGCTGGCTGTGATAATTGCGATTTTCTCCCATATGATATTTTTCTCATAGGGGTTTCTACGGAGATTATTTCTTCGCATTGAGATACCGGTATTCATGTTTTATCTTGGACTTTTGTTTTGTTGTCTGTCTGGCAGGCTGTTCTGCGCCCGTTTGTGACAAGGTTAGCTTATGGGGTTAAATGGTCACGGACATCATGCGGACGGTTCCCTGTCACATGCCATCTGGTTTTTTCATTCAAATTGAGAGATATTGCTAAGTTGAGTCGCTTGCGATAGTGGACTCCTGTTTGTAAGTGAGTGCCATTGTTTATTTCATGAAGAGGATTGATTATGAGCATGCCTCCTGCGATAGCTAATACTTTCTTGTTTGAAATGATGAAGAGTAAATCAAAAGACGTTACACTTGCTGCGATCTATGCATTAGGTGAAGGCCGGTGTCAGGCGGAGAACATTACTCGTGAATTACATAGATTGAGTCAAAGTGATGATATGGAAATAAAAATTGCTGCGATTAAAGCACTTGGTCGAATTTATCGGTAACGGCATAAGTTATCTGTTGTAATGAACAAAAGCCGGCTCATTTGAACCGGCTGTTATGGAGGGAGCTTATCTTAAAATACTTCGGCTACAGGCATGCCTGCAATCTGCTCCCACTCCTTACGCTTCTCCTGAATTAGGCGAGGAAAGTCGACAGGGTAATCATATCCTCTTTCTGCCATTGCATGCATTGTATCCGCCATCATTTTGGGATGGATGCATCCTGACGGAATTGAGACCATTGGTATATTTATGTATTTTGTATAAATCTCTAGTGTCTTGGCGTCGGTCACAGTGCGTGTGAAGTTGTCAATATCAAAGCCGATAATATCCATTATATTTCCAGGGTAAGCACGAGCATACAGCATAGTGCCTTTTTTGGTATCCACGCCAAAATAGACGCCTTGAGTAAAAGACAGTCCCTCATATTCTTTGTCAGGTGAATAAAAACCGGTGTTTTTTATCTCCGCGACAATTTTTTTTATTTTGTCTTTTCTTGAGCTTGCTCGGGAATACATCAATATTGCAGGGGCAATTAGTAAAAACAGACAGACGCAAGTATAAATATAATCTTCTTGCGTCACATATCTTGAAGATGTAATGGAGAGCACTCCGAAAAGAATAAAAATGGATAACACTGGTATGCTTATGAAATATATAAATCTAAGGGCGTAATATAATGTCCACCAAGCAGGATATCTATTGATTGTTTTTACCATTTGCATAATAAACCCTCCATAAACACTCATCGATATTTTAATGCGATTGAGTGTTTATGGCAAGGTTGTTTTATTAAAATTATCCTTTTATTCCATCTTTATTATCATCCTTTGTGACATTTTTTAGTCTGTCCTCTCTAACTCCAGGGCTGTGTCTAATATTTCTATTAGAACCTGCAAAAATATCTTTTACTGATGAGGTGAGGTTGCCAAGAGTATTTACACCATCTCTACCACCCAAGAAATTGATAACATGGTCAGGAAGATATGCTTGTAAAGCAAATATTGCAGCTACAGACGTTGTACACATACGGGCGTAAATTAGCAGGAACCCGGCAAGGCTGAATATCCCTGTTAATGATTTTACCTGTACGTTAACTAGTGCTGCGCCAAACAGTGAGTTTAATATTGTGCCGACGGCAATGATGGCGACAGAGGCAAAAAAGAAACCGAATACCATGAGAGGTGGTCTTATCATGCTGTCAATTAAGTATATATATCCGTAAGCTGCTCGACTTCCTCTGTCCTCTGATGTTCCTAGATGTGTTGCTGCCCACAGAGGCCCGGCGGTGCATCCTATTAATACGCTTACTATCCAGTTCCCAATGCCTGTCATCCAGAAAATGAATGGTATAAATGGTAGGTAAATTGATAAGGAAAAACCCGCACAAAACAACAGGAACAACAAGAAATATATTGGGGGAGCTGCAGCATCCAGCAGAGCAACAAATCCTTTAGGTAATCCAGAGAACAAATTAACAGCCTTTCCGAAAATAGAGTTATCACCCATTGTCGCGAGAACTCTGACAGTTGTATATCCTGTCCAGAGAATTTCTGTTGTACCCAATGTATAATCGCCGATGTTTTTCATCTTAATTAATGGGTTAACTTGGTTGCTGGTTGTTCCTGTTCCTGACCATTCAGTAGCAGCTTGGTTTGTCCATTTTAATATGGTTGGCGCTATACTTTTCATGACCACACTTTGTGGGTCTGTGCTATTAGCTGCATTACTTTCATCTTGAGTTGTTATCGTTCCTATCGTTGGAGTATATGTGGAGTTCTGTAATTGAGTCTTGTATGCCCCCATAACAGCACTAAATAAATCAGTATCGCCAACTTCCCCAAGTGATGACATTGAAGTTACAGCTGGAGCTCTGTCAGCCAGCTCTGCCAGACGCTGGTTAGCAGTGGCAAAGGTCTGATACCACGCGCCAAGCGTCACCCATCCATAGGTTGTGAGATAAGACTTGAGAGCTTCTTTCCTGGATTGTTCTCCGTTATCAATAGGTAGCGATTTTTGTACAGCACGTTCATACTCGTCGGCTGCTCTCTGAATCCGTGTCTCGATATCCGGCAATGTTCCGTTGCCAGAATTTCTTTTTTCCAGAAATGTTGTCACAAACTCACTGGCAGCGTTGTCCATGTCGCTAATCATATTATCCATGGCTGCACGTTGTGCTGAGATAACACCGCTGTATTCGTTTTTACTGAAGGGATTAAAGAATTTTCCAATCGTCGATTGATCTGTTGTTCCGTTTCCTTCTACTGACAGGCTGGCTGAACCACAGATACCGCTGCCATTGGATACCGTGACAGTGTAATTACCACTGGCGGTTTTAGCTGATTCTGTCATCAGTGAAGTCGAGGATTTGACCGTCTGATTAAAATCATTTAGTCCTGCGTTAACCGCATACTTACACAGTTCCATTTCAAAAATGCCACGCGCTGCTGTTCGTGTGGATGCCTGAACTGGCTGTACAGTCATTGAATAACCATTTGCGATATTATCAGCGGCAAGTTGCACCATCACATTGGCGGACCCAACCCCCATTATCGATGCGCCCCATAACATAATGAGCTGAGCGATACTCCAGCCATTTCCGGTTGGAACGATCATCAGAAAACCTGCAACGACACTCAGTGTGCCGACGATATCGCGTCCGGTGCTGAATACCTGTCCCTGATGCCCCGAACGCACAACATGACGGATACCAATGAACATAAACCAGACAACGGCAAGTACGGCGATGATACTGTTGAACGCCCCGAACATGCTTCCGATCAGAGTGGGGGCGCTGGTTGACAGTGGATTGGTGACTACATCACCGAATATCGTGACCAGCGCCTGGCGAGACAGATCGTCAGGATTGGTTGCGGCAGACACAATATCCTGATAGGTCACTGAAGCCATTGCCGGCAGTGAGGATATAGCAAGGCCTGCACAGAGTGCGCGAAGTAAAATTTTCACAGTAACTCCGGAATAGAATTGCGTATGGGCAAAGGCCACACAGGATTTAATTAAGGGGGATGGCGACATGCCAGTGGTACTGGCATCTGGACGTGATCAGTATTGTTTACTGGTTACGGCAATTAACGTGGCATTGCGCCAGCCATTGCGGGTGTTCAGAAAATCACGAAAAGTCCCCTGCTCGGGTTCGCTGACTTTTCGTTCATGCAACTGCCAGAGGCGGTATGTAACAATCAGTGCTCTGGAAGCACAAAGAGCGACGCCTGACAGTATCAGCACAAGAGTGCTGATGGCGCGTACCAGAGTCGTAAGAGGTAATGAAGAGGCGGCAAAGAGCATACCACTGAGAAACAAAGCGATGGCCAGCAGACTCCAGCAACAGAATCGCCATACTGTTCTGCGCCGGCGGAAACGACGATCCAGATCGTCTACTGACATATGGCTGGCCTGCAGAGCTTCTTCCCACGTGAGGTGGAGTTGCGCCTTTTTATTATTTACCTGACGAAATCTGTCCAGCCTGCGTTTTTGTTGTTCCAGCATATGCTGTACAGAATTCGTTATCAGGCGAGTCTCCATCAGAGGAACAAAAATGTTAATAATCCCCCGGGTGGCTATGCGGGTTATGGATGGTGATTTTTTGACGTTTTTCGTCTGGTCTGAATTTTCCGGTAACTTATTCATTTTTTCAGTCCTGTTCTGACGTCAGCTTTCAACGTGCGTTTGCCTGATTGATTGTTTTCTCAAGGCTACCGAGTTGTTTTTCATAATACTGGCGGGCAGTCAGAGCCAGTTGCTGGCCAGAGATAACATTACCCTGGCGGATCTGTTCTTTCAGATCGTTCAGCTGCCAGTTCATTTGCGCAGTGATTCTTACCAGTTCACGGAGCAGGTTATCCCCCTGCATTTCCTGTAAATCCACCAGGTATGCTGTGTTGGCGTAGCGCCGGCCAGCCTCAAAAGCTTCAAACTCACGGGTACTCATATATCCCCGTGCTTTTGCTTCTGGTGAAGCCACCTGGTCGAAGTAAGCGGCCGCTGAGTCTGACTGCAGTGTTTCAGCCAGTGCTTTACGTGTGCTTTCATTAGGCGTGCTGTCAGCAATCAACGTCAGTTGGGGATTCGACGCAGAATCAATGATGCCGTTGTATTCGTTCTGGAGTCCGACGTAGGTTCGCCCACTCTGGGTATTCACTTCTCCTTTACCCAGAGCACGACCGGCAGAGGGGCGGGAAGTGTTTTTCATGTAAGCCGTCGCTGCATCTATTTGCTTCTGATCCCATGTCAGTGCTGCAGGTGTGTCCGCTGTACCTGCGCCGTGGTAAATCGAGCGTACCTGACTGTCTCCACCTGGTATTTCGCCCACAGAAGGACAAACGGCGGTTCCTCCAAAACGTGCATATTCTGCTTCTGTACAGTAACTGGCGTGTATGGCCGCGCCATCATAAGCTTCCCGCACGGGAGAGTTTGCTGCGCTGGCCAGACGGTCGCGGATGCTACGGTTGCTCACACCGCCACCTTTACTGAGTTTTGAGGCTGCGGATGCTGAGGCACTTTTGCTTTCTGTTGCAATCCCTGATGCGGATTCACTGCAGATGGAGTCTGGCACGGTGAAGCTTTTCCGTGCCTCCTCGAGGCGCTGAGTTTCATTACTGAAAATCATCTGCTGACGTGTCGCCTGTCCGTTCTGGGCAATGACACTTGCCAGCTTTTCAGAGTTCTGATTGATAGCGGTACCCGTGGCGGTCTGGGTACTCAGTATGTCACTCAGCACACCTTTGATGGCCTCCATTCTGGGGACGACCTGCTGTTCAACGGGACGGCTGGCGACGACGGTGACTGAATAAGCATGAGCCTGGTATGCCGTTCCATTCAGGATAGCTATAAGGGCTGCGAGTAATGTTTTTCTTTGCATTTTATTGTCTCCTGCTCGGGGTGGAGCACAAGGTCAGGAAGGCTGTCGTATTTTCTGTCTTCAGGTAGTGGGGCCAGTGGGAAACACTGATATCGCCTGGTGATATAACCTTTCCTGTTCCGGTTATCGATGATGCTGAAAGAACGACGTCTGACGCGCCGTAAGGTAGAAGGGTCAGTATCCATAACAGGCCAGTCACCGGCACTCAGTGCCGGCGTTCCGGGAACAGATGGCCATAACCAGGTGTCATCGGACATCAGCGAAGCCAGCGGTGAAGGGAGTATCCACTGGATGACATGCTGAACGTCGAATGGTGCTTCATCCGGGACAGAAACCTGCCATATTGCCGTTGTTATCAGCTCATCTGTGCTGGACGGCAACAACAGCCGCATGCCTGTAACCTTTCCCTGTGTTCTGGCATCCGAGGCGTATATCACTCTGGGATTGGGGGCCGGATGTAACCTGAAGACACGTGACGGCAGAGTGAATGAGAAACTGTCACCTTTTACCTCAAGTTTTTTAAGAAATACCTGCCCTCTGGCAGGTCTCCGGCAGCGTGGGGTGATATGAATTGTACACATCAGAGATTGTATCCCTGTTTTCGGATGAGCTCCGAGGCCAGTTCTTCAATAACATTGTCACTGTTATGTTGGCCCGCCCGGTGCTCAATTAATGACGTTGCAGAACCTCTGGGGAAGTTTTCGGCCAGAATCTTACGTGCCCGAACTGAACCTAACTTATTTGTCAGTGTTTTACGCAGGGCACTGTCTTTTGGCGATGAGTTCAGCGCCCATAGCTCCAGTGGACCGACGGTAAATTTGAGTATTCTCGCAAGCGTGCCACTTTTTACCCTGAATACTCCCAGAACAGGAACACCACTACCATCTGGTGCCGGGCCTTCCGGCATTTTCAGGAAGCGTTTCAGCATAAATTCAGGAACGTTGAAGTTATCCCTCAGTACGGGGATATCTTCGGGTTTGTAGCGCAGTAACCAGAGAGTATTTGCTGACTTAAGAACGCTTTCCGGGTAGTCCCTCAGATACTGCGTACTCAGAACCGTGCGGATAGCAAACTTGCGTTGCTCACGCTCCTGGGTATCCAGATTTTCCCAGATGAAGTCAATGCCCCGGGCGTTATGCAGTTCATCATAAACTTTTGTCTTAACCTCCTGATCAAGTTGGTTAATACGTTTAAGAGCGATTTCATGGTATTCCCGTGGAAGCTGCTTTAACACTTCATCCCTGTATTGTGGCAGGGTGAAGTCACCACCGGCGATCTGACCTGCAAGCAGGTACATGATGCCGGTTTTAAGCCTGCCTGCAGGCGTTTTGTCACCGGCAACATTATTCAGATCGACAGCGATGACCCGGGTTTCCGGGTTGATCATAAACCGGGTATACCCGGATATCATGGGGTAGTCGTTATGTCCCTGCTCGAGAGCGCGGCGGATGTAGTCCAGCAGAAGTTCGTTTGAACCATCACGCTGAACAGTACCGAAAACATCCCTGAGACTGGTATGGCCCAGCATCGAGGACACTTCGGGAAGCTGGGGCATTGCCTGATAATGTGCCCGCTGAGCCGCCATGATATACCCGGCATTGTGGAGCATATCCCGGACTTCGAACCAGGTTGATCTGGCCCACCAGGTTGCATCATGTTTTTCATACAGTCCCGAGTCCTGCAGTGCTGAATCCACCAGTTCTTCCGTTGAGGCGCGATAAAGTCGCGGATTATTTTCACCGTACTCTTTAAAAGCCAGCTCGATAAGCTGGTTGATAATTTGTCGGGTGTCTCCGGGGTTACAGGGTTGACCGGTACCGGTATCGACACAGAGAGCACACAGCACAGATGACATGAAATTCTTTTCCGGCGTAATAGGCTTTTTAGCGCCGTACATCACGTCAAAAAGGTTACGGGTGTATTCCGGATCATTGCTCAGAATAATACCGACAGCTTCGTCTTTTCTTTCCGGAGGAAGACTGTCGCGAATAAGCTGAACCAGTCCCTGAGCACTGTATCCCTTATCGATATAGGCAATGAAGGGCAGGTTTTTCTGAGCAGATGATATCTGTATTTCCGACAACGTATTAATCAGAACTGATTTACCCAGTCCCGGATCGCCTGGTGCCAGTTCTGTATGTTTATTTTGTTGGGATGACGCCAGACCAACCTCAAATGCGGAACCGTCTTCTGTATGTAACATAAGATTCCCTTTACCTCGCCAGACAGAGCCTGCCCTGTTAAGCGGGAAAAGCGAGATGGCATGTGACAACGGGGGATACAGGGGAACCGGGCCGGAGCCTCCGGATGCCGCGAGAATGGTATTCACCCAGGCGCGTCGGGGATCGCCAAATGTTGTCGTGGTGCCACATACGCCCCAGCCTTCAATGGCCGATTTCAGAATGGCCTGGTTTCGTGTGCATATTTCACGTGTTTTTCCCCACGTGGAGGCCATGATGGTCATTATGCAGACAGGTTCTTTTTCATCCGTTGCCGCCAGGGTCATAACGGATTCATACATTGGACGAACGGCAGAAATGAAGCTGCTGTAAGTCAGAAGCGTTTTCTTCAGATTAAGAGCCTTCATCCCGCCGGGCATCAGATCCATTCTGATGCGCCAGGGGACTGCGCGGGGGACGGCACGGACCAGTTCGTTAAACGTCTGCAGATTTTGCGGAGGTAAAGTAATCGATACCATTCCGTGCCAGAGTCCGCCCGCCTGAACCAGGTTGCCCTGTGTGGTCACCTGAGTGTTGAATAACTGCAAATGCAATGAAGGAGCATGTAGTACGGATTCATCGTCAGTCCAGCGATATCCCGCTGGCTGGGCATCTTCAGGCAGGTGGGGTTGCCAGTTACGCGGTGTGCTGTGCCGTTCTGTCTGACGACGTATTTCACGCCCGACCTCGTGTATATCCAGTAGCCGGAGAATCAGGCCATCAGATGAATGTCTCAGTGCCTGTTCCACATTATCAAGAAAAGCTTCGTGGCGGATTTTCAGTGCAGATAAGGTCCACTGCCAGGGGGACTGGGCAAAGCGTGCTTTCGGTACCCGTTCAGCCAGTCTTCTGACAAGCTCATCATGGGCGGTGCGATCGCTGTTGCTGATAAGGTCGGGTCCACTCCAGATCGCCAGCCAGCAACGCTCCCGGACCAGCCATGGGGACAGTGTTGTGACTTTCTCATCGACCACATCCTGTAACTGGATACCTGTATTAGCCAGTGAGCGCTTTTGTGGGGCGACCATGTCTTCGATTTCTTCTTTCCCCATGTCAGGATCACGCTCAAAAACGAAGCTGATTTTATGACCGCTGTTTTTATATGCCGTATTCAGGCTGTCACTCATGCTGGTGATCAGCGATTCCAGTGAACCTGGGCCAGTCTGGTCGGATGCTTCATCCATTTCCCTGAAAGCACCGCTGACTTCAAAGACAGAGAGATATTCTCCACGCTTTGTGGCTGCAATATAGGGCGAATTCAGCCATGGGCGACGTTCACGATCCTGTCTGTCCAGACCAATTACAGTACGTAAATCGCAATACTCAACAAAACTGCTTGCGACAGAGAAACGGGATAGCGTGTTCAGACAGTCTTCGATAGTGAAGATTAAACGGTTTATGTTCATAGGTGAGGGAACTCCGGACTTACAGGAGGGAGGTTTGTGCAGTTTGATTTTTTTAATGCCACCCCGCGCTGGAGTGGCATGAAGAAAAATCAATCAACGTATTCTTTTTTGATGAATGAATCTGGTGTCAGAATCAGGGCAATCCCGTTCATTTTTTCACGCAGGGGCGAACGACCGGAAGGTGGATAGCGACGAAAAACGTCAGCGAAATCGGCCGGGCGGAAACTGCGGAATTTATCCTCAACCGCCAGTCTGTTTTGCATCAGTGCAGAGAGCGCTTCCCGTCCCCGCCGGACCCGGAACTTATCATTACTGAAAACTTCCTGTAATGAACGACGGTTAAGGGCCACGACCGTGGATGGATGAAGGTCGGGAAGCCACACCATAACGCCCTGTGCTGCGGCATAACCATTCAGTGAATGCCAGGCGTGGCAGAAAGCACATAAGCTGTAAGGCGGGCCGTCTTCATGAAACAGTTCCTGCTCTTTCTCTGACAACGACTCTGTACTGGTGATTTCAGCTTTCTGTACATGGCGGAGTGAAAGACGTCTGGCAGACAGACGGGCCTGCTCAAGCGCCCGTTCAGCGGCTTTTACTGCCGTGTTGTACTTTTCCTTTTCGCCGGTTGCGACTGGTTCACCACGCTTTTTTAACTTATCCAGATGTTCTGTGGCCTTATTAAGACGAACTCGTGTGTCACTGATTGTGTCGGTAAGCTGTCTGAGTGGCCATGAGTCATCCAGTCTGAAACGGTGCCTGACGTTTTGCCGGCAGCAGATACATCGACCGGGCGTTGTTAATTCCGGTTCCGGTAACAGTGGCTCCTGTGTATGAACCACATCAATTTCTGGAAAGGGATACAACCACAAGTCTTTAATGCTGTGTTGCATGAGCAGGCTCCGTACTGGTGTAACGTTTCACGGCTTCCAGAATGATGTTTGCGATTTCATCGGAACAGCATTCTGCAAAAATGAATTCCTGATCGTCCCGACTGTCGTGGGCAATCACATTGCCGTTTTCTGTTCGTCGTAACGTTATGTGCTCCGGGCTCCAGGCAGACATATGTGCCTCCTTGTATTGCCGAACAGGAAGGGCACCGGATAAATGCCAGTGCCCTGGACAAGATTAGCCAATGGAAATTGTGGAAATCCCCAGCTGTTTCTGGCTGCGACTCATCATTTCAGGTCCGGCGACAAGTAGCGCCCCAATGACGATAGATAGAATGCAACCAGCCAGTCCCATCCCCCCTTGTTTCCCAACTTTTTTCAGCCCAATCAGGCCCCCGAGAAACAGAATTACGCCGATGAACTGCGCAATAGTCAGTGATGATGACTGTGCTGTTTTGGCACCTTGTTCGACATTGCGAACCATATCGGCAAGATCTCCATCGGCAAGAACGGCTTTGGGCAGCAACATCATGGGAATGAGCAGCAGGAACTTAGTCAGTTTGCTCCGGCATGACATTACAAACAGTTGTGCGTGGATAAATGCGGCGTACAGACGGGCCGCTACGACACGAATACGTGACATAGTTTCTCCTTAAATGGATATATCAGTGGTTTATATGAAGGTGAAAAAAATCAGAAGACGATTCCAATGCTTGCCAGCAGGGCATTGAGGACACGATCGATAAAGACCAGCAGGACGCCGGCAATAAATTTGACGTTTCCCTTACTGACGGATTCACTGGCACTCAGTGCGGTATGTCCATCAAGTCCGGCCTTGCGCCAGATGGATATCCCGTTCATTACAAATCCAACACCGGCCAGCTTGGCCAGCGACAGAACTGCATTTGCTGCGCCAGCAGCAGCGCCAAACGTCTGAGGTTGTACATATGCAATCGGGCCAAATGAGTCAGCCCTGAATCCCATTTGTACGCCTCCGGCGTTAATCATTGCCGGGAGTGATACGAGCATGCAGCTGGTTAACATCCCCGCAATAAATTTTCCGGGAGACATTTTTACCGGACCGGCTGAACGGGCGCGGGCAAACAGGGTAATCATGCTGATCACCCCGATGAATTCTCCCCAGGTAAACAGGAAATCCATTCCGGCACTGAAAATATTGCTGGCAAAGTTCTCAATGGCGGTCAGGGCATCCATGTTCATCAGCGTAACGTCCCTGCACTGGTGATGATGGTCCGGGTAGTCGGATCAATCCGCTGGATCACCACATTGCCCAGCGTCTGACCTTCTCTGACAGCCCAGGTACTACCCTGCCAGCGAATCCAGGCCATACCAGTTTCCATCGACATGATTTTCATTCCGTTAAGTACAGACGACGTTTTTTTCTTTGCTGGATGCGGTGTGGAAGAGGATTCAGTGACGCTTTTCTGTGTCATTATTCCGTTCAGGCGGCTCCGGATATCATCCAGCTGACGGCGCGTTTCCTGTGCGTATTCTTCATCCTTTTTTATAGCTTCGCCCAGCTTGTTAATGCTGTCGTGAAGCATATTCAGTGTTGCCTGAATTTTTTCATCCCGGTTATCCAGCTCTGTTTTTACATCCCGGGCAAGCTGGCTCATATCTTCTCCTGTCCGGACAGTCATAGTCTCAGTGGACTGAACGGAAGGTGATGATTCTTGGGTGGTTTGCCAGGTCTGTACGCCAGCATCCGCATCATTAAACGAAGGCATGCCTGTTTCCGATGGCGCTCTCAGGAACAGATACCATATGGCTGCGAGCAACACGACTGCACATAGCCCCCATGTTGCTACAGATATCCCCCAGACGGAACGTTTCCAGAAGGGGGCGGGTTTCTCTTCGGGTTCACCGAAGCTGCCGGTTTCATCTATTTCTGTTTCAGGTTTCATTATGGTGTCTCCGGTTGTTCATCATACCGACGTTGCATCACAGCTTTTCTTTGCTCCATGGCTGTCTGCATTCGTGCCTGCGAGCGTTGTTCCGCCTGTGATGTACGATTAACTGAAGGGGAAATGCCACTGGAAAGGGAAGAGGACCTGGCGTCGTTTGTCATTACCGGGTCAACAAACAGAATTGATACGACTTCATGCTGATACACTTCTACCTGTTTATAGGGCTCACTTTCTGCCTGGCGGGTTAATATCTGACTTCCTCTTTCCGCCATACCACCGGCAATAACGCCCGCAACAGCTTCACCACTGGGCATTCCCACGCGTCCGGTAACCGTGCCATAGTTACCCTGAATAACCTGCGTGTTGGCATCTTTATAAAGTGTGCCAATACTGCCCACACCTCCTAACACTGACGGCAGAATGATATGTTTAAACCAGCGTGTATTCACATTGCTGGCCACGGATGACATCAGGTTGTCTTCCCGTTGTGCATATGCATTGACCTTAAGGTCCATGCCGTTCCAGCTCATCCGGTCGAAATGGATCTCCACGCCGTTACCCACCAGTTTGACTCCCGGACTGAACAGCGTTGCCCCTGCCCAGGGGCCAGCGGGAATGGTTGCGATAACCTTGGATGACGGGTTATCAGAATCCACTGCAGTATCAATATATGCCGGTATACGGGTCAGGGCAGGTATCAGTTGTATCCCTTTTTCTGCTACAGGCGTGGACAGGCTGGCATTCTGTAATGCGAATTGCTGCGTACCATTCTGCCCTGTTGTTTCTGCCGGAGATTTATTCCACATAGCCGTTGCTATGGTTGGTGTACTACCGGCAGGATGCTGATCTTTTATTCTTACAATCAGCTTTTGCAGCCGCTCCATACGCTTTTCACTGGCTGCTCGATCCTCCTGTGGTGTGCCGGAAGCCTGGCGATGAGCATAGTTTTCCGGTTTTGCTGCAGGCTGTTGTTGCTTTTCCGGAGTGTCCGGAATATCAAGCCCCTGTGGAAGACTGGCAATGAACGTCTGATTATTGCGGGCTGCAGCTGCGGCCCCTCGTTCATTATCCGCTCTTAACAGTTCACGATAATGAGGCGTTTCGGTAACGCTGCGCGTACCGCCACTTGCTGCACTGTTTATGTTCACGGCTGACTGCATATCGCTGTTACTCCCTGATAGTTTGGAAAACGCGATATAGCCGCCGCCAAATAAGATGATGCTGCCAAGTCCAAGCAGGGCAGCCAGTTTCTTTCCGGATTTACCGGCATCCTGTTCAGCACTCATGATTACTCCAGTTCTGGTGTCACGTGAACGGACTGGCCATTCACAGAGAAAGTCAGTAGTGGGGTGACGGGAAGCTTCCAGAGATGAGTTCCGTCGGCAGAGGACAAGGTCTGTTCAAATTCATCGCGCAACATCGCCCGGGAACGAACCAGAAGGTCATCGCCGTGTTGCCAGATCGTTGTATCCGGGACATTACCTGTGAATTTCAGCCTCTTAACTGAAGGGTCCCGGGGAGGAATACCATCCAGAAATGCCTGTAATGTTGCATCATGCAGGGCGATTTTATCCGTCGGGATGGAGACAACCGGGCTGGTTGGTCCCTGCCGTGGTATTCGCAGATCCAGACGACTGTCCATTTCCTGACTGGATGACGGCGTATCTGTTTCGCCACTGGTTACGTTCAGGATGACCGGTACCGACAGACCTTTCAGGTAGACAGAAATGTTTCCGGATGCCCATGGCCGCAATGGTGTGATTGTCACCATGTTCTCGTTGTACTGCACATCAAAGAGTTTTGGTGCCGCGTTATAAGGAGGATCGGATTGTGGCCATGGTGAACCGTTGATATCGGTAAATGTCACCACGCTCAGGTTGTTCATGGCTGTGCGAACAAGAGGAAGGCTGGCACCGGGGGACAGATTAACTGTCAGAGAGCTGATACGGGGTACAACACTGGTGATGGGCGCATTGATGGCCCGCTCGTTATCCGCCATGAGACTGCGTAGTGAGCGAATCTCATCGGCGGAGAGCTCAGAATCAAGCCTTGCCGCATCCTGTACCAGCGGGCTGGCCTGCCCGGGGGCAGGCAGCTCACCTTTTACCAGTGTAGCCGGAACACCTCCGGTGTTTTGGGAGGCGTTCTGAACGTGATCGCTGGCAGAATTTGTCGTTTGTGGTGTGCGTGCGTTCTGCCATCCTGCGTTATCTGCAGACGTGGCGGCGCTGCACACCAGGAGCAGTGTGCTCAGTAAATAACGTGATTGCATATTACTTATCTCAGGAGTTCGGTCCGGCGTTACGGGAGATCATCTGCCGGATTTCCATACCGGATGGTTTCAGTCTGGGGTCAACACGCTGGATGGTGATTTCGAAAACAAAAGACTGTTCTGGCTTGCTGGTTGTCTGGCCGACCAGACGCATACGGACAGGATACTGGAATGTCCAGAACCATACGCCGTCGGACATTTGTCCCTGTCGTACCAGAACGCCAGCACCTGTCGTGGCGGTCAGATTCATCTTCTCTTTCTTGATCGTCTCCAGAATGTTAGATGCCTGTAATGCATTCACATATCCGGCAAAACCTTCGTCAGAAAAACGCGGAGACAGGGAGGAGATCTGTGAACGATAGTGCACAAAATCCAGGTTGAATGCGGTCGCCAGTGCCTGGCTGCCAAAGGCCATTGCATCATTCTGACTCCATGCTGGCTGACTTGTTGGTGCCAGCTTGACCAGACGACCATTGTCTGTAGCGAAATATTCGCGCTCCACATTCGTTGAGTGCCAGTACTGAATGGCGTTACCAGTAATACTGATAAGAAGACATGTGCCCGTACATAAAAGCGCTTTTATCAGCGCAGGGACATTATTTGCCCGCTGTTCTGACTGCTTCATAGCCCTGATTGTGCTCTTCAGTATTTCCGGGTCAGGTGCCGGATGTGATGGCGAGGATGGCTCGGTATTTTCGGTCATAGGTTGTAGTCCTTCCAGGGATCAATATTCCCCGGCAGCTTTTCATTCACCTTGTCCACGACCGCGTCGCAGACCTGGTTTTCCAGCTGCGACAGAATGTCGTCAAGGCTGGGGAACTGGGGGAGGTTTATGCTGATTTTTTTGATTCGTGACAGACAGGACTGCAGGGATGAGGAAACATCGTTTTCACGTTGTGACCATGCATCCGCAGCTGCACGTGCTCGCTCATATCCTGTATTACTACCGGCCTGTGCCGCGCTACCCGCACGACAGGTTGCAGCACTTGCCGTGGATGAAATCAGGATAAGGCCGAGCACGGCAACCAGAGACTTATGCATGTTCATATGGCTTCCTTACCGGCTCATCGGCCGGGGCTGTGGGAGAGATCCTGATGCAGAGTTTTTTCCTGCCTGTCCTCCGGCTTTTGGCTGTTGGACCACTGCTGCCATGACTGCTCGAAGCCCAGGTTCCGGTACAACGCATCAGGTTGTTTTTCCGGCGTGTAGACAGCAGCAAAAAGCGGTTCTTCCCGGGTTTTCAGATGAAACTGCATAAGCTCCGGTGCGGGGCGATTCGTGCTGTCAGCATCGTGGTTTACCGCTTCACCATAACCTGCAAAGCGTAAACCTTTGTCGGTCAGCGCATTGATAACCAGCTGACTGTTGTCGGCTGATGGGGTGGCCAGTGCCGGATACAATGTGCCGTTCAGCCGGACCACACCCTGCAGATGTTCATCGGCACTCTGGACAAGTAGCAGGTTGAGTTCACGAGTATCCTTATCCACTGATCCCAGAACAGGTGTCAGCTTGTCAGGGGCTGCGCTGGTTATTTCTGTTACCTGATTTGCGTTCTGTGGCGCGGAGACCGGATGTCGGTCTTCACCGATAAACAGATGTGAGCCGACGTTTTCTGGCATACGTAACGCTTTCATCTCTTCGGGCCACCCCTGGCTGATTTGCGCAGCCACTTTCATAAAGGTTTCGACCGGAATCGCCTGAATACGCTGACCTTTATCCGGATTATCATGTGATACCGAGATCCCGTTGGTAACTGACTCCATGGACCACTTATTCCGGAAACGTGCTTTTTGCTCTCCCGGGAGGATGAATTGTTCGCGGTTCTGAAGTGTCAGTGTCACCACGTCACCTTTCTGATGGTTTTTGACCAGACTTTCCAGTTGTTCCCCCCAGTAGAGTTTGCTGCCACTGCGGTTTTTAAGCTCAACAAAGAAACTCTCTCCTTTGCCGGGTGCATATTCAGCACGACCAAAATTGTGCAGTACGGCAGTCACGCTCTCTCCCGGGCGAAGTTTTCCTGGTGGTTCTTCACCTGGTGCTGCATCTGCCGTTTTGCCTGGTTCAGCCGGTGATGATGCAGGAGCGGTGCTGACGGTTGATGCTTCAGGGGCAGCAGGAGACGCCGGGGATTGTGTGGCTTCTTTTTCCTGAACGGGGTCAGGGACAGCCGGTTGTTCAGGGATATTCCGGTTAAGTTCCGGTGTTGGCTGATGGGTGACAACAGCATCCTTACTGACAGCCATTTCCTTGCGTAATTTTTCTAGTTCAGCCCGTTGATCTGGCAATTTCATCCGGACATCGATGTTGTGCTCGATAATCAACTGCATTGCTTTTTGCTTAAAGGCATCACTGCCCGTCAGCTCTATGACGCCCCCATAAAATTTGGTGGCCACAGCAAGTGCGGCCAGAACGCTGCGATCGTCATTGCTGGCACCGTTGACCATTTCCAGCCGGTTTACCCGGTCAATGAAGGCAGGTTTGCCATCCAGTTTGTACAGGACGGTTCTGTCTGCTCGTTTTTCCCAGTCAAGCTCTTTAAGAATTTCGTCCATGTTGAGCGATATCGGTGCATCAGAACGTTCCGGGGCGTAGACAATACTGTCAGGTATCGGTGGAGTCGTCGTGGTTTCCGCTGAGGGCGTGGGAGCACTGTTCTCATGCGCCTGTGAATCCGTTTTTTTACGCGTAAAAAGGCCACGCGCTTTGTCGAGAAACGATGAAGTATTATCAGAAGGTGATGTGCTCTGAACAGGTTGCTGCGGAGTGGGTTCATCCCGGACAGCCGGTTCTATAGTGGCTGTTGTGGCCTGAAGTTCTGACTCATCTGCCTGAACGTGGCCTGTGTCCGGTTGCGACGGCATATCACTGTTTTCCTGCAGATGCTCAGGATTTTCATTGTTCATCAGCTCCTGATATGCGCTGTAGTCTTCGTATTCTTCGGGGCCATCTGACTCAGGAAGGAACGGCTCTGGCTGAAGGGGAATGTCTTCAGTTACATGGCTGACCGCCTCTTCCCGGGGAGTATCCGGGGATATTCCGGTGCTTTGTTTGTCATCAGGCTCCGTCATCACGGTCATTTCCTCTTTGACTGCATCAGGGGAAGGTGATGGCTCGGCTGATTCATTCATGGTTTCAGATGAGGGACTGTCTTCAGGGGATGCGGGGGCGGCAGCAGGGGCCGGTATTTCAGGTGAAGTGCCGGATTCCTGTTGTGACTCGTTTTTTTCCGGTTGTGACAGTTCGGCTTCAAATTCACGCCAGTCTTTATCTGTGGCCACCGAGATAACTTTTTCCGGAGGTTCCGCCGGATGAGCGGGTTCATCAGGGGCAGACGCCGTTGTACTTTCCGGGGACGCCGGTGATTCTGCAGGGGAGTCCTGAACTACAGAGCTTTCCGTTTGCGCCTGAACGTTATCAGCGTGCCGCTCATCTTTGCCGTTATTTTCAGTGGCGTGACTGGTAAATGACTGTGTTTCATCAGCAATGTTACTGCTGGAAGCAGCTGGTTGTTCCTGCTGCGTGGCGGACGGCAGAGAAGGTCCCTGGTCATGGCTGTGCCCTGTATCGGGTGATGTTTCAGAATATTCTGTCGGAGTCATGGTTTTTTCCTCAGTGTGGACCGGTGTAAAAACGAGGTTGCCGATCACCAGTGCCTCGCGGATTTCCGGGGTGTTACTGTTGGGGGTGGAAACCCCGATGTGTTCTAACTGGGCGTTGATGACATGCTGAAAAGCGGCCCGTCCCCGGCTTGCGTCTAGGTCATTGAAATCGGTCAGCCCCTGCGCTTTTTCGGCATCGGTGAACGCAGGAAAGATGACCGATCCTCCTGTCAGTTCTGCGGCTTTTGTTGCACTGACGATACCTTTGTTAACCCGGATTGCATGATCGTTGTCGGCACAGAAGATAAAGGGGCTTTGCGTCCACTTTTGCCGGGCATTTTCGGCAACGGCAATCATGTTGCCTCCATCCACCGTCATCAGTACCGGAAGGCCCGTGGCTTCGTGCAGGGAGGCCGCAGTGGCATAGCCCTCGGCAAACAGTACCGGCTGACCGTTGCGCGGTGTGCCCAGCGCAAACCAGTTACCGGTTTTCTCCGAATCTATCAGGATGCGGGCATCTTTCCCCCCGGTGACCGGAATACGCTGGTAAGAGCGTATCGCGCCGTTACGGTTACTGAAGGGAATAACCAGTTCATTTTTGTTGTTTACCCGCACCCCCGGTGCAGCCTGAATGCCTTTCCGGGTCAGGTATTCATGTGCTGTGGCCTGCGGCCATTTGTTGACATAGCGGCGGGCATACGCGGCCTGTCGGTTGTACTGTGCTTTCAGTTCCCGCTCCGCGTCCTCCCTGCGTTGCATTGAATGCGCTTTCAGGTGGTGTCTTGCGCGGGGATCTGTCTGTTCTCCGCCGGAGAAGGTCCAGGTGATCGGCGAATTATCCGCGCTGCGATAATCCCTGTACCAGCCGGCAGGTCTGCCGTCCAGGAATCCGCGATATGCGCCACTTTTTTGTCCTTTTTTGTCATCGGCGGTCGGGACACGGTGGATTTTCCCGTCCATGACCGGCAGTTCTTTCAGAACCAGTCCGGCATTCTCCAGAACCTGGGCAAACTCGGTGACCGGATCACTGCCGTTCATGGAGACGTCCTGTGGCCGGGGCAGCCAGCGGTCCAGCCTGGACAGGTCCGCCCCCGGGCGGGCGAACCAGAGTTTGTGCTCCTTGTCCCAGATGACGGGCGTGTGCCCGTTCATCGGGGGATGTGCTTTTTTGAGATCTTCTATTTCATCTGCAGGCACGGCAAGCCAGGTGCGGTAGCGGGATACAGACGGCATGAGTGCTTCTCCTGAAAAAAGACGGAAAAAAACCACCGCCGGAAGCCGGGGGTGGCTGGGGGGATAGAAAATCGGGGGAGAAATGTTTGTCAGGGTCTCCAGTCTGTACCCTTATTCCAGCGATCCTGCCAGTGTTCAAGATATTGTGCGGCTACATCCGGCATATTCTTGAGCACAACGACATTCTCTGAATTCTTGCGTGCAGCAGCACGAGAGAAGTTATAGGAGCCAGTTTCAACCGTGTTTCCGTCAACAATGATGACTTTGTCGTGATGGATGGGGAAGGCATCTACAGTCCGGAGAGGAATGTCCAGCAGGTTGATATATTTCATCGCTTCCTGACTTGCCCGGTTCGTATTCCCCTTGTCATCAACAACAATACGGACGTCCACTCCGCGTTTTTTCGCTTTTGCCAGCGCATGCATTACATCCGGGTCGGTGAAGGAATATGCCATCATCCTGATGGAGCTTTCCGCACTGTTGATTGTGTCAAGCACCAGAGCGGATGCGCTTCCTTCAGGAGAAAAGCCGACCTTCACGGATGGCGTGTCGATCATTGCAAACGATGGTGTCGTGAACAGTAACGGGCATGCCAGTAGCGATACCCGGAGCAGAGTAACGATAGTTTTTTTACCTGACATAAAGACTCCAGAATTTAATCGAGGCCAGTCCAGTCTCGTGGTGATTCCGTATGGTGGCGATACCACCATGGACGACCGGAGGCGATGGCCCCTCTCAGAATGCTGAAAATGCGAGTACAGATCGTCCTGACAGTCCAGCCTGAACGGTCGAGAATAACGAAAAATAAAATGATGCCGGTGCAAATCCAGAAGGTTGTTTTGGAGGGAAAGGGGCATATAAACAGATAAATCATGGTGAACGGCAGAGGTACGCCCTGGATGTTGACTGGCGGTGTTGCATATCGCCAGAAACCTTCTCTTTTCATGACCGTAACTCCCCTGGCGGGATAAAAAGAATCGCTTCTCTTCGGTCAACTTCATTCCGGATATACATTTCCAGAATCTGGTCCCGGATACGGCGCTTCTCCTGCCGGATTATGGCATCAATGTGATGCCCCCACTCTGCATGCGGCATTCCGGAAAGATTGTCGCGAAGCTCATCGTTAATGACGATATATTCCCGGACGGCTTTACGACCACCGTCATTTGTTCTGACCAGAACCTGAACCAGAATGAACTGCAACAGTGACAGGACAGCCCAGGCCATCGAATCCCTGATGACAGGGGGAAACAGCCCAAGAAGACGTGCCAGCGTTTCACCAGGAGATTTCGTATGCATGGTGCTCAGGCAGTAATGCCCGGTGTTGCCTGCCTGTACCGCTGCGTCGGCGGTTTCGTTATCCCTGATCTCACCAACACCGATAATTTCGGGATTACGTCGTACAGCAGAACGCAGTCCGGCAGCAAAACTGACCACATCACGCCCGATTTCTGCCTGATGCGGTGGGAGCAGATCGTTTTCATTTCCCAGGATATATTCCACCGGGTCTTCATATGTCACGATTTTGGCGTCGGGGAAATTGTCCATAATGTAACGGTACAGTGCTGAACACAGCGTTGATTTCCCTGACCCGGTTTCACCACATACAAATCCCAGACCGCTTTTGCAGACCATTGCTTCAAGCAGATCTGGTTCAATGTTCATGGAGAGAATGTCCGGTATTTCTGTCGGGATGACACGCATGGTTATTGAGATTGCTTTCTCCTCCGCACCAGATGTGCCCTGAATGAGGTGAGAGCGTAACCGGATGCGTTCTCCGCGTTTAAGACCATAGCGCCCGGATGCATCCCCGTTAATCTGTATCGTCCTGTCAACCGGATTGCCTGCCAGAACGCGGGGAATGACTTCCCGACCGAACAGTTCATCAATCAGGGAGGACATGAGTGTGGTTGGTAACGTTGCACTGGAACAACGCACCCGTCGGCCAAAGCGACTGACAGATACAGGTGACCCACCGGTCAGATCCACATCACTGACTTTATGTGCGGCACACCAGACAAAGAAATGCCGTAGTTCATCTGCAGTGAAACGCTGAAACGGAAAAAGACCAAACTCATCAGGAATATTCATCGGGAGCCTCCTTCAGTGCCTATAAGCGGACGCCAGTGAGATTTCTGAAGATTGAATTCCGCATGATTTTTAAGGCGACGAACACGATCTCCAGTGACCAGTTTTTTCCCGTCACCTGTAACGGTTTGCATTTGATCAGAAACATCCGGACGGGTGATCATGCCCTGACGCCAGAGAAGTGAGTACAGCATCATGCCCCGGTAATCACGGGTGAGGGTTTTCTGGTTGGCTTCAAGCGTCAGGTCGGCGTTTTGTCTTCCTTCCTGCCATCCCTGCCGTAATGCGGTTTCCCACACTTTTCGTTGCACGCTGTCTTCTGGAACGACGCTGCCTTCTGTACCCGGAGTGGCTGTTGTTGAAAGCCCCCGGAGAAGCCAGTCACGCCAGCCCGGTGGATTGCTGACAAAGCGTTCAGGGCGAATGATGGTCCAGACCCGGGAAGAGGTCCGGATTTGATCTGGCGTGATATGAGCAACGTCCTGTGCTTCATCAATAACCGGTGGTAGCCAGCCTTCCGGGCTAATCAGTGGCCGGAAATCGTATAAGGCATTAAGTGTGCTTTCCCGGGCGTTGAGTGCCTGAATCAGCTCCCATGAACGCTGAGCCTTGCCACCACGAAATCCAAGCGTTTTACCTGCGTCGGTCAGCATTTTCCAGCGGGTTTCTGACAGACTATCCGGCTTTTCACTTCGTGGTTTAAGCCATGCATTAATGTCAGGTGGTGGCGTATTGACACCACCTGGCGAGATGGTGGGGGAAGAAGAACAACCAGTAAGCAGTATTACTGGCAAAATGAGAGAGGTGAGTACTTTCATTTTTTCCGGTTCTCCGGCTGCATGAAGCTGACCTGTAACAGGCCCGGATATTGATGGATTGTTGCTCTCCAGGCTGTCTGGGCTTCAATAAGTCTCAACGTATTGGAAAACGTCATATCCCGGACGTGAAGGTTGACTGGTAACGGCAGGCGGACACCATTGTAGTTAAACTGCATCCCCCTGACTCTGGCCAGTTCGTTCAGTAATTCAATCGCATCACCTTCCCAGTCAAAGGAAAGGCGATCGCTGTTAGCTGTCAGAAGATGAGACCCCGTTGAAACCGGAAGTTGGCCGGAAAACACACCTTTGTTCCATAATGTGTACTGAGTGTGTCGGGTAACCGCCACATCAGAGGCAGCACCGTAGTTACGCGGAACAGGAGTATGCTGAGAAGGGGAGTTGCAGCCAGCCAGAAAAAGGGCGGCAAGACACCCCGCAGGTATAATACGGTTCATAATAATTCCTGAGCAGTGAAGAAAGGTTAGGGGAGGGTTACTTACAGGCCTGTGTTTTTGCTGAGCTGCTGGAACACGTCAGAAGGTGATAGCGATACCCGGATACGAACGTCGTTCGCCAGGATGACGTCAGATTCGGTAACCATCGGGTCCCGGAACGACTGGCGCGGTTCCACAGCGACTATGCATTCTGTCTGGAAAATGAAAGATTCATTTTTCCTGTCGGTGATCAATCGCAGGTTTGCGGGAGCAAACGGTTGCACCGTAAAGGCTTTGTTTTCGATGTACGTTTCTTTGTCAAACATGCATTACCTCATGGGAGCAGAAGTATGCTGAGAAGGGAAATTGCAGCCAGCAACGGGCGGAAAATCGCACCGTAGGTAGAATACGGCCCATAATAGTTTCCGGGCAGCTAGATCAAAATTGAATATACCGGTGTCCAGATACAGACAGGATGATGTTTGCTACCAGTCGTTCTTGTATTACCGGAGATGAATGCCAGAGTGGAGAGGTAAATATCCTCATAGATTACTGAACTGAGGTAATTATCTCTGACTGGCTGGTTGATGTGTTGTCAGATAAACGAATATGAGCGTAATCTTTAACGCTCCGCGCCGAATCGATCCATGATGGATGACTCGACGATTTATGAATCGAACGTACCGGCGCTTGTCCCTGAAACAGTTCCCGGCCCTCGTCCGGATAACCTGCAATTCAGACAGGCACATGTGCCCGTACACTCTTGTATCTTACTGAGTATATCAGAATTTATGTAAATTCAAATATCCTCTATGCCTCTTTGTTGTATTTTCCGTCAAGTATGAGCCGGGTACCATCGTAATGCATGATCAGGGCATCAAGGTACGCCGGTTTGAATTTCTTGCCGAGCCTATCTCTGGCCAGAAATGATAAACAATGATTGTGTGTCATTATTACAATGTTTCTTTTATGAGATTCTCTTGCGACTGATTCAAGCGTCTTATAAAGATCATTATTGCAGTCTGATAAACTGTCCATAACGACGGGTTCTTTACCGGAGAAGAATTTTGCAGTTTGTATGGTTCTTACCGCATTGCTGGAGTAAATATCATATTCACTGAAGATTGTTGCGAACTTAATACCTTCCTGCTGTGCTTTCTCTGTACCGGTAATAGTGATTCCGCTCTTATCCGAATAGCAGGGCATATCTGAACGGTCGCAACGTTCTCCATGGCGGAAAAGGAAAATAACAGTGTTATCAGCATTAATTTCTTTTGCCTGTTCCAGGGTGATATCGGGAAGCGAGCTTTTTGCTTTTGTCACTGCAGCTACCAGGAAAACAGAAAATAAAAGAATGAATGCTGTCTTTGAATAAGAAGAACGTGGTTTCATCATGTTATTTAAACTGAATATAAAAATACCCCCGGGTTTAGTGCCGGGGGTGGGGACAGTAATCAGAAAGTGAACTGAAGTTGTGCCATTGCACCGTAATCGTGGTCAGTTCCTACCAGGCCGGAAACATCGATATGTACGACGTCAAATGGAGAGATACCAACGCCAGCGGTGAAGGCGCTTCCGGAGTTTGATGCCATGTTCTGACGATAACCGGCACGCAATTGCGCCCATTTCCATGCGTTAAATTCAGCACCAACACTTGCAAACTGACGTTTGCTGTCAGAAGTGAAGCCACTGGCAGGAGTCAGATCAACGTCAAGAGCAGTGGTAAACAGGTCATTATGCCAGGATACACCGGCGGTTGCCTGTGGACGAACTTTGAAGGTTTCTTTAAAGCCATTGACGACTTTAGTATCAATACTGCGTGGAATTATGTTCTGGGCAACAAGACCGACAGTCCAGTTGTCATTCAGGTCTGTATAAGCACCAATATCGGCGTTGAATCCGTTTTTCGTGTTGTGGTACTTGTCACCGTCAAAATCGTCTTTGTCGTAATCACGAACCGTTACGTTGTAGTTAAACAGGTCCACACGCTGATATTTTGGTGTGACGCCAAGAGACCATTTTTGTCCGGCCGTTTCCAGTTCTTTGGCAAATGAAATTCCGACGTCGGTAATTACAGCTGCACGCCCGAATGCACGTGAGGTCAGGGCATTCTTATCGACGTCGGTAATTGCTCCATTGGCAACTTTGTCCAGATAATCCAGGTCTGCATCGTTTACTTTTCCGTTTACGCTGACAGTTCCGTAAGACTTAACCATAAGGGCAAACGGCAGAGTGTCATTTGCCATGGCTGCTACAGCTGATACACCTACCTGAGCATCTGCATTGATATTGCGGAATTCCTGCAGACGATGTTTAAGATTTGCTGCTGCCTGTTGTACGCCATGCTGGTTATCTACAGCACTATCAAACAAATCCCAGTCATCTTTAACATCATCAGCTTTATTTGATACATCATCAGGATCAGCAACTTGTGCCCCAACAGACGGCAGAAGAAGGCTGAAATCATCATTGCTGTTGTGCTTTGTCAGTAAAGCCGGGTTTGCCAGAGGTGCCACACCATAATGGGAAGATGCTACCCCGGTGCCACCCATTGCATCGTTACGTGCTTCAAAATATGACGTCGCTGCTGCAGCGTTAAAGGAAAATAATACAGCAGATGCAATGATGGTGCGGGTAATATGATTTTTCTTCATCATTTAATTTCCTGTTTATCAGAATTTAGACAAAACAACGCTATGATACGGATGTGCCGTAATTTTTTACTTTGGTACTATCTGGTATTTACCAGGGTAATAAAGACGTATTAAATAAGCTAACAGGTAGTATTTGCCCTGTAATAAGGTTCCCGGCAAGGCCAGGTCTCAACGTGACGCGTCGCAAAGATATTGTTGTATTCTGCCTGGTTGTATATTCAGTTAACCATTTTCTTTTTTCATCGTTCAGAAGTGTTGGTGATAATGATAGTGCCGGATATATTACAGAGCCATTTATTTCTTTTTTCTGTCTCAATATTACCCCACAATATTCTCTTTTCGTGTTCCCTGCGAAGGGGAAACTATGCCAGAAAATAACTTCAGTGTTGCTGCTATCATTAATAAGCATTCTGAAATTATCAGCAGTATCTGGCCATTCACCGGACAACGCTATCGGATAGTTTTCATGGCCATTCAGCCAGTCCGGATTGAGATTAAAACATTCAGCAAGATGTTCGAGAGCGTCAGCTGAAAGATAGTCTGCAAGTCTGGTCGGGTCCTGTATAACCGTGGAGCGGATATTCCATGGCGACAGCAATGTTGCCAGTAATGGCGCATTTATATCATGCGACAGCATGATGTATTCAATTCTGCTTATTATGTTTCCTGTGGTGTTATCCGCAGGCATAAACATATTATGAAGAGCATCCTCAAGCAGGATTCGGGTTAAATCAGCGGTGGATATGGCTAATTGTTCGCTCATTATCCCCAGAACTTCTCTTACCCCTTGTGGGTAACGGACCTGCAGAGGTGTCGGGTTTATCTGACGACCGTTGATGAGTTTTTCGCCGATTGCTTTTTTGTCCAGCGAGAGCATCATTCGGGCCGCAATACCGGTCGTATTCAGTCTCATTGTTCCTCCGACTGAAAAAGTCTTTTCAGCTCATGTGGTTATTGTATCTTCGGTGTTTTTTCTGGTGAAACGAATAATTTCGATCATGCAGATCGAATGTGTTTGGCGAGTTGTTGCAACTCGCCTTTCTGTATGTGTTTTGAATGATGTTTACAGCGGGGTGCTGCCCGGGTTCAGAGGGCAAATCATAATGTAGTCAGGGTCGTTAACAGGTAACGCTCCGGGAGATGGGACACGTTCGCCTTTCTGTGCTGCAATGGCCAGTGTACGCAACAAAACCTCACTGGCGCGGTGAACTGCTTCCTCTTTCGTTGTGGCAGTGACGTGAAGGTTATCAAAATCACCGATCTCAATACGATGCGCTTTCTGCCCATTTTCTTCATCGATGGTCGTGATATGGGCAGGATACGGCACAAACCATGCTGCCACTTTTTGTGTCTGCCGCCGGCGGGCATCAAGCTTACTGACCAGTTGCCATGCACGAAGATGAGTATACCGTTTCAGCATATTCATGGAACGATGTCCTGATATTGCAGCAATCTCCATTACATTCAGGCTACCCAGTTCGAAGAAGCGGCTTATTGCTTCATGCCGTAGATCGTGAAAATGCAGGTCCTCGATGCGAAGTCGTTGTGTGGCTATTCTCCAGGCATTTTTAAAGCCGGATGCGGTGTAATCAAAAACATTGCCGTGGAGATTAACGGGCATCATCTGAAGAAAGTTACGGGCACGTCTGGACAGAGGAACATCCCGTGAGTGACCGTTTTTGGTTTCAGGTAAATGAGCCACACCGTGGCGCAAATCAATGTGCTCCCAACGTAAGGCCAGTATTTCGCCCTGCCGCATGGCTGTTTCAAGGGCAAGATGGAAAATGACATACAACATCAGATTTTTTTCGCGGAAATAGCGAGAAAGGCGACGTTCTTCTGAAGACGTTAACCGGCGATCTCGTCCGGAGGATACTTTCGGCTTGCGAACCAGTTCAACCGGGTTAGTACGACAGGTTCCCCATTCAACACGAGCAATATTGAACAGAGATGACAGAAGGGCGAGTTCAAGACGTACAGTATTACCTGTAATGGCTTTACCCGTTCGGGGGGTGATTTCTGCTAAACGAACGTCTCTGTATGTAGCAATATCAACGGTTGTTATTTCGTCCATATTCCGAAGGGCAATGGGATATCGCTTGATAACATTGCTCCGGTAAAACTCCTGTTGATGCCCTTTCTTGTGAACAGAAACTGTTTTCAGGTACTTATCCAGTGCGCGTGACAGGGACATTTTACGGATGCGTGGAGACGGCATGCTAACCTCAAAAGAGGCAAAAAATAATGCCAACAATCATTCTCTGCAAGCGTGCCAATCCGGTACTTGGGGGACAATAGGTGGAAAACTTAAAGTTACTCAGCTTTCCACCACAGGTTATCTGGGGCAATTCGACTTCTGTGCCATTGCCAGAATGGGCAACGCAGAGGATGCCCACTACTGCCAGGTAGTTGAGAGCCCAGCAGGTTCACGCAAATGGTACAAATACGAGCATAAGACAGGTTGTATTGCGTCGTGTGTAACGCTCAATTAAGTTTGATATCCAAATACTGAAAATACCCCGGCACCACATGATGTATTTTCTGTTGGATAGGATGTTATCTGATAGGAAGTACCTGCAGGTACAGCAAAGCTGATAAAGGCTGTTTTTCCATATGCAGGGTTATTGCTGGCATTCACGCTAATTAGCGTCCCACCAACATATCCCTGCAGTCGGGATGTATTTGCACATGCACCTCCGGCAGATCCTCCATTACCTCCAGATGCATAAATAAACAATGTACTGCCCCCTGAATTCCGCCCTGAGAATGAACCTCTATGTGAACCTAAGTTTGTGTAAGAACCATTGAGCGAACCAGAAGTCTTCCACGTACCGGATTGGCACGAAAGTATTGCCCCTTTACTGTCGCGGCCTACAAGTCCGTCCGGTGAGCAGGAAGTACCTGCGGTGGCTGTTTTTTCCAGCTGTAAATACTCACCTGTGGAAAGACGACCGTCAGACCGGATCGTTCCACCGCTGACTTTGCCCCCTTTGATTTCACCACCGGTGGTGATCCCTTTGTTATTGACGGCGCGTATCCACTGGCTGTCCGTCATGGTGAAACCGCCTCCGTGCGTCGTGTTCATCCACCCCTTGTTGTTTCTGGTGATAAGCCAGCCGTCTTCGCTGGTTATATCGCCTTTCACCGTGGCTTTCTGACCATTGAGGTTACCGGCGTTATTGATGTCATTTCCGCCCATGTTGATAGCTGTGTGCATCTGGTTCAGCTCTGGTCTCCCCGGGACCTGGAAACGATACAACCTGTCGCTTTCCTGCAGATCATCACCCGTCATGACGACGGCAATGTGACCTGCCGAACAGGTGAGTCCGTAATCCCCCGGTTTGTCTGTCCAGGCGCCGAATGCGCCGGTTGCTGTTCCGTTTTTACCAATATAACCACCCAGCCCGGGAAGCTGTCCTGCCACACTGCGCAGACCATCTTCTTTGATATTCTGCCCCCCTGTTGAGCAGGTCAGGGCTTCAAGACGTCCTGTAGTCTGGTTACGGCGGATACCCGTGATATAACTCTGCCCAAACGGAGAATGATTAAATCCCTGTTTCAGGTATCCCTTGCGAATCAAATCATCGGCTGTAAAGTTTGCCGGAAGGCTGCCGTTGTGCAGAGTGGCATTGTTATCGGCAATGTAATTTCTGGCTGCGGTATTGTAGGCATCTGCATGGGAAGCAGCACTCTGGTAAAGCTGTTCATTCAGCCAGTTTTCTATTTCGGAATAAATCAGCGGCGTGGCGATACCAATCACTATCAGTCCCGCCAGTATTTCAAGCAGAATAAAACCTTTGTCGTCATCGTGTCTGAACTTTTTCACGTGAATATCTCCGAAGTGCGGAAAACGGAATCAGGGAGGAGGGTTAGTGCATACAGTGATGCGCAGAGAAACGGGGCGAACGGCAGTGCCTGCTGACGTCTGCGACGGCAGAAGAGGAGGATAAACAGAAATGCCCCGGAAGCTGCGGCGGTGATGAGCTGCGGCGTGTGTTGTGGCTGTGTCCACATTGCAATTCCTGCTATCAGGAATACATCACCAAGGCCGAGTGCTTCTGTTCCTTTTGCCGTTATGAAAAACTGCCGTAGCAGGTATGTCATGCCGAACCAGAGTGATGCGTTGAGGAGGCTGTATGTGAGCTCCTCCAGGCTGTACCTGAACGCTGCCCCCAGAACAATCAGTGAAAGCGTGAATATCCGGGGAAGCCGACATACAGCAATATCCGTCAGCGTCATTACAGTTAATAATCCCGTCAGAATGGAAAGGAATAACAGTCCTGTCGCGTCAACACCATATGCGCCGTTGAGACTGACACTCACGATGGCCAGAAGACAACACATGTACACCACCGGCTTTGGCGGTCGGGTGTCGTGTACTGCTGACAGATAGATGGCGGCGGTGCTGTATGCAAGATAAAGAATAACCGCCAGGATGATGATTATTATTGTCATGCTCAGTAATGCGCTCACCGTCACCTCGTATTTATTAATATTGTCTGAAATACCGGTTGTGGATTTTTCGGGCATATATCATGCGCCGGGCTGTGTTATTTTTGCTGAAACCGGCGTTATAGCTGCCCAGGCATTCCCAGTTAACGCCGCAGCGTTGAAAATGGCGGGCCAGTATCCAGGCCCCGGTCTGAATATTCAGGCAGGGATTATTAAGCAGGTCATTTTTGTCTTTAATGACCCCCAGTTTTTTCAGCTCAGGAATATGCGCAGAATTAATCTGCATAATCCCGTAATCCGTACTGATAATTTTCCCTGATTTATTTTTGTTATGATTTATTGCAGTGGCGACCAGACTGCTTTCCTGCTGTGCAATGGTTTTAAGAAGATCAGGCGCAATCTGGTAGCGTTTTCCGGCTTGAATAAAGCAGCCGTCCAGTAATGTGTTTGTGGCGACAGCCTCAGCGGGAAGGGCGAAAAATAACGGACAAATCACGGCAGAAAAAAATAACCACTTCATGCGGATACACTCCGGAAAAGCGCCCCGGGGGCGCTGTGTCAGGATATTAACTGTTGGTTTCGAGCGTGATATCGTTTGTGGCGGCAGAGCATACCGTTACCGGATCCACACTGGCAGGTGTCTGACCTTTGATTTTTGTGAACATGGATGAACTGCGCAGACTGTTAATCAGCTCAACACAGTTTTCTTTCGGTACGGCTTTACTGGTTATGGTATAACCGTATTTATTACTTGTTGCTTCAATGGTGACATCGCCTCCCCATGCATTTTTGGCCTTGTTACTTCCGGCGATCATATCAGCTGGCAGGGAACCGCTTTCTGTCAGGGTTTTGATATAATCTGTGCCGGTATATCTGCCCTGGAACTTGTACTGCTTCATTTTTGTTGCAATAGTCTGCAGGTTTTTCAGTTCACGCTGGTTATCACTGGATGACATTGTGCTGGACATCTGACTCATTGCGAGAGCTACCACAATACCGATGATAATCAGTGCACCGGCAATTTCCAGTAATGTTAAACCTTTATCCTCCTCTTTCTCTTTTTTTAAAGCAAAATAAGAATAAAGACATGATCTGAAGTTCATATATCACTCCTGGTTTATGGGATGTTTCAGAAATATTCTGTATGCGGGATTATTGTTTCAGCATGTCGCTGATACTGTAGATGGCAGATATCATGTTAAGAATAAAAAAGAAGACAAAACCTCCTGATATACCGGTAATAATTAATCCAATTCGTTTTACCCGTTTTTTTGCTTCCTCCAGCCACTGATCGGCATAGAGTGCCATGGTTGCCACACTGTCCTCCCTTTCGGAGTTCAGGAGCAGTTTATTGATGCATATTCTGGACGGAAAATCGTAACCGGAATTTCGCATTGCTGTGGCCAGATTCTGACCGGATAATACATGTTTTCGTATTGCCTGAATTCTCTCCTTTAACCATTTATTCTTTTCTGCACCTTTTTCCATTCGGAGCAGCGCCTGCGAAAGAGGAATATTAATCTGCAGCATGGATGAAATACTGAACAGATAATTCACCCCGTGTAAGGTCTGATACAGTGACCAGGGGGGAGCCTTGTCCAGCATCCTCCGGCCGGGGCCGGTATACCGGCTGAATGAAAAACGGATCAGAAGCGTCAGGGCGAAAATGGTCCCACAGAGCCAGAATCCGTACCCGATGAAAAATTCCGACATGCCGGCAAGCAATTTCATCTGGAATGACCATTTATCTTCTGAAGCAAACGCACTGACGATGGGGATGATACGGGTATGGGCGTTGTACATATTCACCACACAGAGCGAAAGCAGCAGAAGGGGGTAGAGGCAGACGGCAATGAGGCTGGATGTCATTTCCCGCCGGGCTTTAACGGTTCTGGCCACCTGGAAAAGGGCGTCGGCAATATTTCCGCGCTCTTCCCCGTTTCTGATTAACGTGGCTTCCTCCGGTGGCACCCAGGTTAACAGGGCACCGGATAACATGCCGCTGGCTTTGATGGAATCGATGCATTCTTTTGCCAGAAAATACATGCCGGATGTGCCTTTCTTTTCACCAAAATCGGTTTCGATCTCGCAGAGAAATTCAAGTGCACGCAGGGACGGCGTTCCGTCACGTATCATGCCGCCCAGGGCTTCGTAGAACTCCACCCGGTTCAGGGCAAAGGTTTTTCTGGCTATCCAGACAGTCAGTGCTGTCAGCTCAATGTCGGTGTTGTTGAGTTTTTCCAGAAATCTCATGTCAGTGCAGCAGCGTATAGCTGTCCTCGTCGATGGGAGAGATGTAATGGGCCGCCAGCGGATCAACCTGCCCGCTGTTGATTTTTCCCAGCAGATGCTGATTTCGTGTCATGCCGCCCAGCTCCCGGTGCCAGTATGTTCTGGCCTCAATACGCCCCTTTTCCCGGTACAACTGGAAAAAACGGGCATCCGGGGAGATGACTTCTGCGATCACCGTTCGTCCTGTCACGCCACGCCAGCAGTGCGGGCAGCCTTCATGATTTCGCAGATATACCTTGTCTGGGTTGCAGACGCTTTCCACCAGGCGCCGTTCATCATCCGTGCGCTCGGTAGCCACCTCATGCCAGGGGCGATGGCAGTGCGGACATATCAGCTGAACCAGACGCTGGCTCAGCAGGCCAATGAACAGTTGCGGGTCGGCAATCATCCTGGCCTGTACCCCCTCCATCTCAAGACGTTCGAGGATGTTAATCGGGTCGTTCGCATGGATGGTGGTCAGCATCAGATGGCCGGTCATGGCGGCTTTTATTGCCGTAATGGCGGAATCGTGGTCGCGGATTTCACCGTTCAGGATCCCGTCGGGGTCAAGACGCAGTGCCGATTTGATGGAGTCCACCCAGCCCTGCGCGGTATCCATGACGGCGGTCTGAATGGCACCGGGAATACGCCCTTCCGGCGGGGATTCGATGGTGAACAGCCTGCGACGGGGAAGAAGAATATCGCCGGTGTTGTTGAAGCCGTACTGTTCAAGGTACGCCGCAGAGGCGGTTCTCAGCGTGGTGGATTTTCCTGAGCCGGTGGGGCCTGAGAGCGTGATAATGCCTTCAGGGCGCTGCAGAATGCGGCGAAGAGTGCGCTCCTGGTCAGGGTGATAGCCCAGCATGCTGAAGGTCGGGATTTGCTGACTGTCATCCTTGATCAGACGGAGCACAGCATAGAGGCCGCCCACACAGGGGTAGTGGGAGTAGCGTGCACCAAACAGACCGGCCAGTTTCAGATACTGCTCTGAAAGACGTGCATCCTGAGGCACCCCGGGATCAAACTGTGTGCCCTTGATAACATCGGTCATGCCGGAATAGGTGGCCCCCAGTAATTCGAGGCCTTCTTCTTTCCGGAGGATATCGAGCACTTCCAGTTCGCCGTGAACCCGGGCTTCCACATAGGTGAAGTCCGTGTTGTCTCGTCCCGGGGTCATATGAAGGTCTGAGGCATCAAGAGAGGCAGAATGGCGGATATAGCCGAGCATTTTCTGCTGTACCGGGTTAATGACGCTTTCATCACCGGCGGTTGTGGTGTCCTGTCTGAGGCGGGCTATCACATCCAGGGTGGTGAATTCAAAGTCTCCCACACGCCCCTGATGACGTGCGCGCAGGCGGGTCAGATATTCCTGGACGGCACGCAGATGTTTTTTTCCCTCCACGACCCTGACCCGCAGATGACCGGTTTTATCTGTGTCGATAGCCACATAATCCAGAATGTCATCCGGTGGCAGGTCTGCAGGATCCAACATAAGGCCTCCTTACGGGCAGCGGCGCCCGGAAAATATGTTTTCTGTTATTAAGCGAGGGAAATAATCAGTTCTTCTGCGGAGAGAATCTGGACATTTTCAGCACAGGCTTAACAGTGTAAAAATGATTACGCCTCCAAAAGCGAATAACAGGGGAATGTTTTTCTCCGGCTGTGTTGATCTCAGCGTTAATACCGGTGTGGCGAGAGCGTAAAAAATAATACCTGCGGTATAAATAAAATAAGGTGTGATGCCGGACAGATTACATACACTGGCGAATATCATAAGCATGACGGCAACTACCGATAAAATAATGGAAGTATTCTTCCATTCACCAGATGGTGTAAGTGAAATGATATCGCCATCCTGTTTATAGTTCGTGTTCAGCTTCAGGAAATGACGGATATCTTTCAGCGTGTTCAGTTTCTGCTGGATCTCTTCCACAAGTTCCTGTCTGTCGGTTTTTTCACGGAGCAGCTGGAATTTTGTCTCCCTCAGTACAGATATAATACGGTCCACCTGGCCGGGGGAGGGATAGTAATGATGTTCGAGCATCCACCGGATATCGGCGATTAACCGGTCAGTTACCGGTGTATTACCGTTGTTAATGAGAGGTGTTTCGTGCATCCACTGAAATATGCGGTAGATATGTCGCTTAACAAAAATAAAATCATCGGTGGTTTTATTCTCCAGCATGAGATATATCCCGTCGAGTGTTAATAATAAAACGTCCCGGGTGTGAGGTGATTTGTGATGTATTGTACGGAATATCATTTCTGCACTGTAATCGTTTACGCAGGTGATATATCACACCAGAGTAAATACAGCGGAATGAAGCTGTAGAGTGACCAGAAAAGCCCGACGGGATCTTTTGCCCACAGGTATAAGAATGTCAGTCCGGTGCACCATGCGCCGGCAAGTGCCGCGCATAATTCAGCGCCTCCGGAATTGCCGCTCTTCATCATATAACAGAGCGCGATCAGCAGTGGGATAATGAAGACGAGCGGCAGGACAAAGGATTCGGCTGCGGATATCCATTCCCGGTAAAGCCAGCGGTCGTTTAATCTGTCGGCATCATATTTCAGACAGTTGCTCAGGAACGCCAGATCGTTCATGAGGGGGGCGTCCTGGCCATACTGCGCCGCGAGGCGCATTCTGGCACCCCACAACCGGGCACTCAGGGCACGGAGTTGTGCCGGGGTGACCTGTTTTCCCCGACAAAGTTGTACCTGTAATTGTGTTGCCTCGTGGACAATATCTGTGTGGTTCACCCCATATTCTGCAGCGGCTGTTTCCAGGTCACGGATGATCAGGCTGAGCCAGAATATCAGTTCACTGATGTTCATTGTCGTTCATCCTTTTGTACGGACAGCCGCCTGTACTGGCGGCCGGTTTCATGGTCGCAGGGTTTTTCTGATGCCGGACTGCTCCAGTACCACACTGTCCGGTGTGATTTTCTCCACGAGATAAGGGGTTCCGGGGATGTTCTGGCCCGTCTTCACATCGGTGATGTGTCCACCCGAAAGTTCTATCCGGGCGCTCAGCTGAGGCTGTACACCAAATATTTCTGTCAGACGGGGGGATGTCGCCGTCGACGGGGCAGTCGGGATGGCGGACGTGCTTTCCTGCGGACGACCGGGCTCTGCGGGAATACCCTGCTCCAGCATGCGCAGTTCATGACGGATTTTCTCTCTCGCCAGCATGGCTTCATACAGGGCTGTTTCGTCCTGTATCCGCTCAATCTGCAGTTGCCGGGGACTCTGTTCCTCTGCGTTTCCGGTTGTGGCCATTGCCGTTGCCGGTAACAGCAGCGCTGAAACCAGAAGGGCTTTTGTTTTAGCGTGCATAATATTTACCTGTAAATTGATAGTGGAAACGACCGTTCTCCAGTTGTCGTGTGACAGAGATAAAACGGACAGAAGGCGCCTTCAGACGTTCAACCAGCTGGTATGCCGGGAGTAGCGTCTGTATCTGAAGGTCATACTCTTTCCACGGAGGCTGGATAATATTTCCGTTTTCATCGGTGACGCTGTTACTGACCTCCTGCCAGTCCAGCGTCAGTGGCATTGACTGAGCAAGCGTGGTCAGTTGTTCTTGCAGGACAGAGCTTTCCGGCAGAGCATCAACGTCGACGGGATGTTCAGGCAGGCGGAAGCTGACTGGCAGGCCAATACCGCCGGTCTTTCCTTCTGGCATTACAATAAAGGGGCGGGTTCCCGTCATATCACTGATGCGCCGGATGAAGTCAGTCACTGTCGCGCCAGCTGTATTAGTGTACGAGGCGCGAAGATTGCCGCTGCCGCCGTCAGTTGAACATTCAGCCAGCGAATAACGCCATCCGGAGGCAGACAGTGGCAGTGACGTCCATATGTCAGCACATCCCTGGATAAATGCGTCGGTTTCGGGGAGTCCGGGCCAAGGGGGACTGATTTGTTCCTCTGTGACCTGTCGGGCAGCTGCTGCCTGCGCGGCTTGTTCAGTCTTCCACCGTTCATAATACTGCCAGCCGTACCATGCAGCGCCGAGAAGGGCGATGATCAGCGAGACAGTGATGAACTGCGCTCCCCGGGATACCGGATTCAGGCGCGCGGCAGCCGGATGTTTACCAGAGCCGGTCAGGGTGGACAGCGGCAGGGCCTGATTCTGATCGCCTGCTGAAAATGCCACCGGTTCATAGCGTGTCCAGCCCTGCTCCGGTTCGGTGTTGATGGAAAGAAAGGTATCCCGGGCTTCACGGACCTCTTCTCCGCTTCCCACCAGGTCACTGACGAGAACACCGTCGACAGCGGAAACAAAGCTGTAGCGCGGTGTTTCTCCGGGTAACGTCAGTTCCGTGATGGCATAGCCGCCCTGTTCAAGCAGTGGCAGGATCAGCAGGGCGAGGGAGAGGTACTGACGGGGTTTTCCGGGCAGTATGCGGCGACTGGCTGTGGCCACCATGGTGTGGGTGTTGGCATCTTCATTACTGAGATACTGACAGGCCAGGAAAAGGTCGGCTTTCTGTGCCCGGGCAAAGTCGCGGGCATGCCGGTACTGTGAGGGCAGTGTTTTCCATTCCAGACCGGCCAGAAACATATTCCGTCCTGCCGTCAGCGGAAATACCTGCCGCTCTGTTGGTGTAATATCCGTCACGATAGTTCTCCTTGTGTAAATCAGAGGATATTGGGCGTGATCAGCACCACGAGAATGGTGTCGTCGTTTTCACTGTTGATCCCACCGCCAAGACCGAAGAATCCCGGCGTGCCTACACCTTGTTTTCCGCTGCGACGTCCTGACTGCTGGAAGCCACTGATAATGACCGTCTGCCCGGATTTCAGGTCCACGGTCTGATTGATGGTTTTCAGATCCACATTTGGTAGCTGGGCTTTACTTCCACCGCTTTCATAATTCTCAATAACCGGTTTGTCGGAGAGACTCATGGAATAGAGCAACTGCAGTGTCTGTGAGTCCGGGAGAATGAACGGCAGAAGGGTCATGTTAAAACCGGTGGTGATGGTGGCCGCATTCAGGGAGGTGGATGAGCCGACATTGGCAGTGGTATCCGTCGTCACACTCTCGATGTAACTCTGCTGATTGGCGATCTGCATTGGCACCGGCGTCAGGTTTTTGGTGACGGCAGAGTTCTGGGTCACCACACTGACATCCCCCTGGGAAGACAATGCTTTCAGGAAGGCTTTTGAACCGGTGAGTTTACCGTCCACAATGGAAACACCACCTGTGATGGCATCACTGGCTGCACTGGTGAATGTGCTGCCGAGACTCAGTCCCAGCGTTCTGTCGCTGAAGACTGCGTTCCAGTCGATACCGGCCTGCTCATTGCGGGTTTTCCGGATACTCAGAATTTCCACATTCAGCACCACCTGACGTTTCATCTCTTCATTGCGTTTTTCAATGAATGCCCGGACCGTTTCCAGAACCTGTGGATTATCTGTGACGGTGATAAAGCCCGTGGACATGAACATGCGTCCGATACCCGGGGTCAGCATTGATGTGACCGCATTTTTCACATCCTGATACAGCGCAGACTTCATATCCACGGTGGTGGTCTGGGTATTGCTGGCATTACCGGAAATGGCATCTGATGCACTGCCTCCTGATGAGCCGTTTGAGGACATGGTGCCGCTGACCACAGTGGCGTTATAGGCCACCTGACTGTCCATATAGGTGATGGGGAAGGTCTGTGTCTCGAGATAATAGAAGATGATATGCGAGCCGTCATAGCGCCAGGATATACCGAGACGGGAGGAGACCGCATTCAGCAGGGTCGTCAGGCCGGAGGCATTCAGTTCAGACAGTGCTGCGGTATTTCCCGGCAGACGGGATGGTGGCGTGTCAGATGCGCCAATGGCGGCAAGGGGGAGCATGCCGCTCGCATCCGGTGGGGGTAACGCGCCCTGGATTTGTTGTGTGCTGCCGGTTGTGGATGTATTCAGGTATGTCAGTACATCAGGTGTGATCCGTACCGGAATATGGCAGCTTTCCGTGATCCGCTGAACCACCTGCTGAAGGGTGATGCTCTGACGGGTATGAATGACAATGGGACAACCGGGAACGGTTTTGCCGGTGTTTTTATCCATGACCGGACGGGGATTGATCCATTGTCGTGAGGATTCCTTAACAACCGGCGTCCGGGTTCGCAGATCAGACATCATTTCCCTTGCCCGTTGTTGTTCCGCAACGGCTTCCTTTCTTGTGCTCTCAAGCTGTCTGTAACTGGCACAGCCCTGTAACAGAGCGGCGGCAATCATAATGGAAAGAATTTTTTTATTCATGGGAGATCCGTGATTTATTCTGATTCGTGACTAATTCATCCAGAGGATGACGTGATCGGGGATCACTGACGGAAGTGTGATGGAAAGCGCTCTGCCGGCAGTGTCCAGCAGTCGGCCGTTTTCCACCCTGCCGAGCAGAGCAGAGTCATTACACTGTTCCCTGAGCGCGGCCATCAGTCCCGGGGTTTCTGTAGCCCAGACAAAAACACGTTGCTGGCTGATGATATGACTGACGGTATCCGTCCCGGGAATCCCGAGCTGAGTGGATGTCAGCCGCCCTCCGGCTGTCCGTCGTTCCGGATGCTGATGCAGGTAATCATTGATGGCGTTCATATAACGAATGAACGTTGCTGCCTGTTGTGTATTTTCTGCGGCCTGATGACGGTGTTCGCTGCGGGAGAGCTGACTGGTGAACCAGAAATTGCCTGTGGTCGTGATGACCATGATGAACACGATGAACCAGCCCATAAGGTTATTCCTGTGGACGATCTGTCACCCGCAGCAGACATTGTGCAGTGCTGGTCCGGGCATACAGCGGTTTTTCCACCGGGGTGTAGAGTGCAAAGAGCTGTTCCAGCGCCTGGCGGAAACTGCCGGTGAAAACCAGAGGGGCATCGATACTGTAGTTAACGGGCGTTTCCCAGCGCAGCGTCCAGGTGCCGTGGGGGCATTTTTCGGACGACGTCCAGCGGGCCAGTCCGTCCTTCAGCGTGGTCCCTTTTTCCATTTTCCACTGCCGTGGCGGTGTGACCTTCTGTGGTGGTGGCGCTACCGGTTTCGTGACCACCGGGGCTGGCGTGGTTGTGCGGGGCGCAGATGTACCGGATGTCCCTGTTGTGCTCTGAACCCGGGAAGCGCTGACGGCAGGTTGTACCTGTGCCTGGTCTGCCGCTGTTCCGGTTGTGCTCCTGAACGGATTACGTGGTGTGTCCGCTGTTTTCTGTGAACCCTGCGGTGCCGTGAGGTCAACAGGCGGTGCTGCAGTGGTCGTGACAGTCAGTATTTTCCTGTTCCAGTCCATATGTCCGTACAGTTGCTGCCCGGTCAGCAGAGTATTCAGTGCCCGCTGCCACTGGTCATTAACGGACCAGACGGGGAGGCGTTTGTTCAGTGCCGGTATGGCAGCGTTCTGTTGCCGGAACTGCCAGCCGGGTGGCAGCAACTGGCGTATCCAGTCACTGACGGAGCGCTGACGTGCCTCACGTAAATAAACGACGGATGACTGACCGGGTTTACCGGTCATAACCAGTGCGGGCAGCTGTGTGGCCTGAAGGAGTGGGCGGGGAGGCAGTGCGTTACTCTGGCTGCTGACTGCGGTTGTGGGCGTCGCTGTTGTTGTCGGGCGGGGCGGCGTCACAGGGCGGGTCACCGGTGGCGGAAGCAGACGTTTTTGCGTATGGGCGATAATGGCAGCGCTTTCGCGAATTTGTCCGTCGACGAACACCAGAGCCGGAGGTGTGGTGTCAGGAACAGGCGTGGCATTAAATGCCGTACAGCCGCTGAGTAATGACGGCAGAAGGAGTGTAAGTGATTTCTTTTTCATAGAATAAATCCGGTATGTATCGGGTTACGGTATAAGACAGGTGGCTGGTAACAGGTCTTCAAATGAATATCATTTCATCGGGTTATTGATGATGAACATTCATGTTCGGGGTTATTATGAAAACTAAAACATTCCGGTTCCGGAAATATAAAAAGAAAAACGTCCTGCTGCAAATAATAGTCTCCAGAAAACAAGTGATATTGTTACACAATATTATGACGGACTCTTTATTATTTTGCTCGGTAGGTTTTGTGTTTATGAATATGTGTGATTCAAAATATACGTTGATTTCTGGTGAGGGAGGGTTACGTGCTGATTGTGCCGATTATTTATTGTTTGTTGTATATGCGCTTGCGTTGCTAATGATAATTTTATGGATAACAGCTTCAGTTCTTTATTCTATTGCGGAATATACGAGTCAGGAAAAACAGCGGAAAAGTAAAGTCTATAGCTACCTCTGGTTTTTTATCTGGTTTTTTGTTTTTAACTGTGCTGTTTATTCATCTCTGAAGACAATAGATATGAAATATATATTCAGCCAATGGCAGCAGAGGGATTCACAATAAAGCCAATAACGTAACCTGTTCCCGAGCAATAAAGAACTGTTGCCGGGGATGTTTTTCGAGTATCCCATCTCTTTGAATCGGTATCAGATGGCGTGTGTTCAATGACCGATAAACTGGCAGGAATGGTCGTATTAAAAAAAATACTTAGCGCGCCTGTAAATAAAGCAGCGGTAAGAGAAATGCTGGAATGATATATCCATGTGGAGAGTATCAGTGCCAGAATAGCATTTCCTGTATTTATATAATAAAACCAGTCGTTATGGCGCAGATACCGGGTAACGGAGAGCCCCCTGGCGGACACGCCATCCGGGAAATGCAGCGCCAGAAGCAGGAGATAAATAACTGCTATTTCAGCCAGTGTAACAGGCAGCATAATGGAAAGACGTGACAGGAATGACATTAGCATGTCACTTATGACAGGATTAAGTCGTGTTGAAGATAATTCGTAAATGCCGGTTTTAAAACAGAATATATAACCCAGTCCGGCATAAGAAATAACGGAAACCGGCGTCAGTCTGTTTGATTTGTATGTTTTATACGTTCTCGTTGCTTTTTTAATGGTTAAAATTGTCAGCAGGGATGTGAGAATCATAACGGGTGGTATATATATGCAGATATAAACCTGCAAAGGGTACTCAGTATCGTATACCCGGGTTGTTAATATCACAGCCAGACTCAGTAAGGATATATTTCCGAAATGAAACCAGCGATACTGTTGAAGATACTGGAAAACAGTGATGCCTGAAGAAAATGTCCATTTGCCGCGAGCATAAATAAAAATCCAGAATAAAGAAGTAATGATACATATCATCAGTATGACGGGTAATATTGCAAAAATAAATGATGGTGCGTTCATTATTAAATCTCCATCAGCATGGTGATGCTTAAATTTTTACGGTTGTGAGGTGCGTAATCAATATCATGTGTAGTTGTGAATAATAGCGTCAGCAACATATATAAAAATAATCTGCATTCCTGAAAAATATCGCGGTTGTGAAATATTTAATTTTTACCCCCTTTTATGGGGGATGAAAAGCAGGCTGTCAGACTATAACTGAACGCGGTTTCTGGATTTTGGTGCTAATGTCACATCTTTCCATTCACAGCTGCTTCCGGGGATACGCTCTTTGCGTCGTATTATACGGGAGTTCTGACACACAATAATTAAGCCATTGTCTGCCGTCTGAAATGGCATTATAGCGATGTTTATATCTTCTGTTGCAGGAATATAACTGACTTTCTTTTCACATGTATTGGTGTATATGACAACTCTGAATTTTTCTGCGGACATTTTCAATCCTCTTTTAAACCAGAATATCCCGTGAGGGCATTCTTTGTGGGACATCCACATCAGCAAACCGCGATTTGCGAAAAAAAGTCAGCGGAGAGTGGCTGCCGTTGTGGCTGTCCCGGTATTTCAGTGTAACAGGTGATTGCTGTGATCTATGCCCCATTCGGCTTTCGGTAAACCTGAATGCCCCACATGAAGAATGCGTGACAGCATGTTTCTGCCGCTGCCGTTCAGGCTGCATTCGCGTCCGTGCGCGAGTATAAAACCTTCATCCCGGAATATATCTTCCACTTCTGAAGATTCGAGGGATGCCGGATGAATTAATGAAAATGCCACCGGTCTGAGCATTCTGCCCGTGGTGGAAAAGGTGTCTCTGGTACTGTTCAGCTGCAGGATATGACGTTTACCTGTTTGCGCACGGGAAAGTGTCTCACTCAGCAGCTGGTCGTTCCATGCGCACGTGCCAATCTGCCATCCCAGACTTCTGCACGCGGAAAGAGCCGAGCGGAAGCGGTACAGGTCGTATAATGCTGCGTTATTGCCACTTTCCAGCAGTGATTTCAGCGTATTTGCTACCGGTATGTCCGTATTGGTGGCCAGCAGTTTTCGCAGAGTCGTAAACTCTTCTGCCATTCCTCTGAACTCGCGCATCTGACGGGCAGTGTCAAGCCAGTTCAGCAGGTAACGCCGGCGACGCCGTTCGTTGTTTATGTTGTCCGGGGCGGTGGAGAGTGCTTCGAGCATATTCTCCAGTAACAGAATGACAGGGTTTTCCTGGGATAGAATGGTCATAAAGGCGTCCTGAAAAAATGCCCGACAGCCGCTCTCCGTACACCCTCAGGTGTCACCGGTGCCGGGCATTGTGGAAACAGAAGGGAAAAAAATCCCGGCCATAAAGGCCGGGAAAAGTCGTCAAATTAAGACAGCAATTTTCATGTCAACGCTCCGTCATCAGATACCAGGTGCAGGAGCAGGGCGATCCTCGACTCCGGCAGAGGCTGTGCATCAAGCCGGAGGAGGTACTGGTAACGCGCTTTTGTCAGCCAGAGGGTGGAGGCAGCATCCAGCTCCTCCCTGGCTGCCGGATTGAGCGCAGGATCCGGGTACACTTTCATTAAAGACTGAACGATATCCTCCCTGACGGTTTTGATTTCACCGGCCATTTTCACGAAGCCCAGAAAGGCACTGTGACGGCGCAGGTGAGTGAAAGCGTGGCGTTCGGGGTCTGCTTTCAGGAAGAAGTAACCGGGAAACACGGCGTGTATATGACGACGGTAACCACAGACTTTATCCGTGCGGCGGACCTTTTTCAGTATCAGGGGTGTCCAGGGAAGGACGTGTTGTTCGGAAAGCCAGGAAAAGAGATGTTCGCGGTTTTTGCCGGCAGGGATGTACTGTGCCAGATACCAGTTGCGTTGATGTAATTCACTGATATTCAAAATCCGGAACGCTCCGCGAAAATCGATCCCCGCAGGGGGGCTTCGATGTTGTTGTGAACGGCGAATACATAAAGCATGTGTCGGAAACAGCGGCTGACCCACGTTCAGCCCGGCCTGCAGTTCTGACAGGCACATGCACTGTGCACTCTTGTTAGCCTTGTGGACGGTTTCGAGGCGGGCGAAAACCGACAACTCCTGCAAGCAGGATTAATGGCTGGAAAATATATTACATAAGGACGTATATGTGGCAAGCGCGAATATAAGCAGTTGAATAGATCGTTATATTTGATAAATAAGCATATTGTTCTGATTTGTGTGCAGTGTCTGGAGGATTAGATCGTTTAAAAATTTTAGGCGATCTCTTCTACTAAAAATGATGAAAAACACAGCATAAATGATCGTTTGTGAAATTGTTCATTTTTTGACACAGTTCAAAAAAACGACGCTTTTTAGGGGGTTAAAGAGGGCAACTGTAACCCTGAGAAATCGTGTCGGCTTTTCAAAGCGGTGGAAAAGGGGTATATTGCGGATCGTTATTCAGTGGCTTTTGGGATCCTCGCGGTCCGGAAAGCCAGAAAACGGCAGAATGCGCCATAAGGCATTCAGGATGTATGGCAGAAACGACGGCAGTTTGCCGGGGCCGGAAGGCTGAAAAAAGTTTCAGAAGGCCATAAAGGAAAACCCCCATAATCTTCCTGTCGAACTTGGCGGAACGCACAGAAGATTATGGGGGCCTCACAGAATACGGGATAAGTATATATGAAACCGTGTCAGAGATTCAACCCTTCGCAGTGCATTAACGCACGGCATTCTGTTCCCGCCATAAGCGACAGCTTGTGGCGGCCCTGAACCAGACCTCATTCACTGAAAGCACATACCGTCAGGTAAAGAACCCGAATCCGGTGTTCACACCCCGTGAAGATGCCGGAACGCTGAAGTTCTGCGAAAAACTGATGGAAAAGGCCGTGGGCTTCACCTCCCGTTTTGATTTTGCCGCGCATGTGGCGTATGCCCGTTCGCGCGGCCTGCGCCGGCGTATGCCGCCGGTGCTGCGCCGCCGGGCGATTGATGCGCTGCTGCAGGGGCTGTGTTTCCACTATGACCCGCTGGCCAACCGCGTGCAGTGCTCCATCACCACGCTGGCCATTGAGTGCGGACTGGCGACGGAGTCTGAGGCCGGGAAACTCTCCATCACCCGTGCCACCCGTGCCCTGAAGTTCCTGTCTGAGCTGGGGCTGATAACCTACCAGACGGAATACGACCCGACAATTGGCTGTAACATCCCGACCGACATCACGTTCACGCCGGCACTGTTTGACTCACTCGATATCTCAGAAGAGGCAGTGGCTTCCGCACGCCGCAGCCGCGTGGAATGGGAAAACAGGCTGCGCAAAAAGCAGGGGATGGATGCGCTGGGTATGGATGAACTGATAGCGAGGGCCTGGCGTTTTGTGCGCGAGCGTTTCCGCAGTTATCAGGCAGAGCTTAAGTCCCACGGCATGAAACGTGCCCGTGCGCGCCGCGATGCAGGCAGGACCCGTCAGGACATTGTCACCCTGGTGAAACGGCAGCTGACACGTGAAATCGCGGAAGGGCGTTTCCGCGGAAGCCTGGAGGCCGTGAAGCGCGAAATCGACCGTCGCGTGAAGGAACGCATGATAATGTCGCGGAACAACAACTACACACGGCTGGCCACTGCCTCACCCTGAGTTTGACCTCATCTGAATAATCCGGCCTGCGCCGGAGGCTTCCGCACGTCTGAAGCCCGGTGACGCACAAAAAAGCAGCACAGCACACAAAAAACAGCCTCATTATCTGCCTTCCGGCTCGCCTTGCTCCCCCTGTTTTTCACGCAAAACACGTATCACAGACGGGGAATTCTGTTTATCCACATTTAACTGCAAGGGACTTCTCCGTAAGGTTACAACCGTTCATGCTATAAAGCGCCAGCCGCAGACGTTACAGGGTGCAATGTTTCTTTTAAACCCCAGTACTGTATTTCCTTTAAACTACTTAATTACTTCCATTTGAAAAGAAGACCTATTCAGTGCCTGTCCTGTGGACAGACAAATATGCACCTCCCACGCTAACGCGCGGGCCCCGAACCTCACCGTTCTGAAACCACAACAAAAAAACATCAGGAATAAAAAACACCACACAAACACAGCACTGTACCCCCCCCTCATAACTGAAAAGCGCCGCCGCCCCCGCCCGAAGGGCGGGAACAACATCGCTTTTAATTATGAATGTTGTAACTACATTGTCATCGCTGTCAGTCTTCTGGCTGGACGTATCGTGTACACGCTCGTAAGCGGCCCTAACGGCCCGCTAACGCGGAGATACGCCCCGACTTCGGGTAAACCCTCGTCGGGACCACTCCGACCGCGCACATAAGCTCTCTCATGGCTGACAGCGGGCATGGCTTAGCAGGGCGGGGATGGGTAAGGTGAAATCTATCAATCAGTACCGGCTTACGCCGGGCTTCGGCGGTTTTACTCTTGTGCCATATGTAGCTACATTATACCGCCTTCCATGCCGCTCACGCGGCATCAGAACAATAAAACCAGCATTAAATGTATTTGCAAAAGTATGAGTAATACAGACTTGTTAACCGGTCCTTTCAGAGGTATCTTTAAGACTTGTTAAACAGTCTCAAAGGTACGTTATGCCTAACATCATTCTGTCTGACACCAGTGCAAGTGTCAGTGAACTGAAAAAAAATCCTATGGCTACAGTCAGTGCCGGAGATGGTTATCCTGTCGCCATTCTTAACCGGAATCAGCCGGCATTCTACTGTGTGCCTGCGGAACTCTATGAAAGGATGCTTGATGCGCTGGATGACCAGGAACTGGTGAAACTGGTTACTGAACGCAGCAATCAGCCACTGCATGATGTGGACCTGGACAGTTATTTATGACTTATACAGTAAAATTCAGGGATGATGCGCTCAAAGAATGGCTGAAACTGGATAAATCCATTCAACAGCAGTTTGCGAAAAAACTAAAGAAATGCAGCGAAAATCCTCATATTCCTTCCGCAAAACTGCGTGGATTAAAAGACTGCTACAAAATCAAACTTCGCGCATCGGGGTTTCGTCTGGTCTATCAGGTTATTGATGACATGCTAATTATTGCGGTTGTCGCGGTAGGTAAACGTGAACGTAGTAACGTTTATAATCTCGCCAGTGAGAGAATGAGATAGTTATCTTTAAAGCTGACTGATATTACTTTAAAAGTATTTCTGATAGTTATGTTATTTTATTCCACAATACAGAATATTTTCTTTATTCTTTAAGGTCGTTTTTATGATGAAAAATCCATTAGCTTATTTTCATATTGCCACCTTTTTATTGTCAGGTAAAAGTCGTAATCTGTCAGAATACTGGAAAGCCGAAGTCATCATGCGGGATAAGTTTGTCTTACACCGCCTGATAAGAAACGGGTTGCAGAGACAACGAGGCTTTCTGATGTGGTGGCGCCTAGCCAATGAGATGTTTATCTCTGGAAACCAAAAACAAAGGAAATGTGCGATAAAGATAAAAAATGCACTTATGGAACGGTATGGATGTGATATCGGCCTGGGCGCGCGGATTGGTAAAGGCCTCATGTTACCTCATCATGCAGGAGGTAATGACTCCAACTTATTGATAGTGTTTTATGTTCAGATAATGCCCGATGACTTTGTCATGCAGCTCCACCGATTTTGAGAACGACAGCGACTTCCGTCCCAGCCGTGCCAGGTGCTGCCTCAGATTCAGGTTATGCCGCTCAATTCGCTGCGTATATCGCTTGCTGATTACGTGCAGCTTTCCCTTCAGGCGGGATTCATACAGCGGCCAGCCATCCGTCATCCATATCACCACGTCAAAGGGTGACAGCAGGCTCATAAGACGCCCCAGCGTCGCCATAGTGCGTTCACCGAATACGTGCGCAACAACCGTCTTCCGGAGACTGTCATACGCGTAAAACAGCCAGCGCTGGCGCGATTTAGTGTCACGAACGGTGCAATAGTGATCCACACCCAACGCCTGAAATCAGATCCAGGG